>ENA-OQDE01000437-OQDE01000437.1-human-gut-metagenome-genome-assembly--contig:-NODE-437-length-25100-cov-2.456173_pt1 | contig 25100 bp, 32 predicted proteins | sample MGYA00242768_ERZ504595 | MGnify/ENA primary metagenome ERZ504595 (study PRJEB26092, sample SAMD00036307) | human gut metagenome | host: Homo sapiens | study: EMG produced TPA metagenomics assembly of... | reverse complement strand
CTCCCGATAACGAGATTTATATGAATTGATAAAAGAAAAGATGTATGGAAAAAGTAATTATGGGAACACGTTTACCCGCTAAACTTTGGTTGGATGAAGTAGAGGACTCTTGTATGTCGCAGATCATGGATTTGACTTCACTGCCTTTTGCATTTAAACATATTGCCATCATGCCTGATGCGCATGCGGGAAAAGGAATGCCTATTGGCGGTGTGTTGGCTACCAATGGCGTGATTGTTCCCAATGCTGTGGGAGTGGATATCGGTTGTGGTATGTGTGCGATTAAGACAAATCTAAAAGCGGAAGATTTTAGTTATACGGATTTGACTTCCATTATGTCGAAGATTCGTGCAGTTGTTCCTTTGGGATTCGATCATCAGAATAAAAAGCAGGATCAGGAATTGCTTCCGCAAGGATTCGACTTTGAAGAGATGCCTGTTTTGAAGAATCAGTACGAGGCTTGTTTGAAGCAGATAGGAACTCTGGGAGGTGGAAATCACTTTATTGAGATTCAAAAAGATACCGCAACGTCTGATGTTTGGGTGATGATTCACTCCGGAAGCCGTAACATTGGTTTGAAGGTTGCCAATCACTATAATAAGATTGCGCAATATTGGAATGAGAAATGGTATTCTGAAATGGTATCGGGACTAGCTTACCTGCCAATGGAGACACAGATGGCAAAGGATTATTTCCGTGAAATGAATTACTGTGTGGCCTTTGCCTTTGCCAACCGTCAGTTGATGATGACTCGTATTTGTGAAGCCATCCAGGCAGTGAAACCTGAAACGGACTTTGATCCTATGATTAATATTGCCCACAACTATGCAGCTTGGGAGAATCACTTCGATCAGGATGTGATTGTACACCGAAAAGGTGCTACGCGTGCCTATGAGGGCGAGATCGGTATTATCCCCGGATCTATGGTACCAAGTCTTATATTGTTGAGGGACTGGGTAATCCGGAGAGTTTCAAAAGCTGTTCGCATGGTGCAGGTCGATTAATGGGAAGAAGGATGCCTGTCGCCGTTTGTCACTGGATGAAGAGAAGGAGAGAATGGATCAGCAAGGTATCATTCACGGACTTCGTTCGCAGAACGAACTGGATGAAGCACCGGGAGCTTATAAAGATATTGCGCAAGTGATAGCGAATGAGCGGGACTTGGTGAAACCGTTGATGGAGCTGGCTCCAATGGCGGTGATTAAGGGATAATGTCATGCCATGTTTAAAGGAGTATCTAGCGTATGGACATAAAAAAAGGAGCAACGCCTTGCTCCAACCTTTGTTAACCTTAAATCTAATACTATGAAAAACACAATGCAAAGATACAGACTATTGCGAAATTAGCAAATAATCCAAGAAAAAAAGTATGTTTTATAACATTGATTAAGAATTTGTTTTCTCAATTCAATTTTTATTAAGAGATTTGACAGACCACATGTGAAGAATCAACTCTCTACCACCGTATGCTTCTTAGAGTAGATTTAATGAGTGGCAATATACCACGCTGTTTCGTTCTTTTTTGAAGCACCCGGATTAGTGCTTGGGTCGGAAATCGTGATTCCGGAGAAGTATTGATATCAATTTTTCTCATAGTAGGAGGAAGAGATTGCTGTAAAATACTGTTTGGTATTCCTTTTAAAGGGTACAGCGCGTTTCAGCTGCTCGTTGAATTGTTCTAATAGATCCGGATCGGAACATAGTTTGGAAACGTAATCACCGTAATCAAAGAATATGGTAGGCGTATATCCGTCTAATCTTTGTAATTCACCCGTTAATTCTTCGTTAAACGTATAACGCTGATTTATTTCTTTCATAATAGCCGCCAGGTTGTCTAATTCCGAGCAATCAGTAACACCGATTGTTCCGCAGGGAGTCACATAATTTGAATAAAAAGAATAGAAACCGTCACAGACCTTTTCGTAATCTATATTTCCGATTAAGTACTGGCCTATCTTGTCGTATGGCATCCCATAGGCCATTATTTCACTTGTAGAAGCTATCAAGTGGCTTGTTACGTTTTTAAGGTCATAGGCAACCTCTACCGTAGACATATAGCAGTCATCGAAAAGTATATATTCCATCTTTAGGCCCGCGTTTGAAATACCTCCGGCAAGCGTAGTAATATCAGTTTGATATTTCGTTTGTGTTCCTCCAAAAAAACGTGTCATCGGTGCATGTTCATACTCCCAGTGCTTTTTACTAATCTGCAAGCTGCTGCGTGAAACTGCTCTCGATACAGGTATCCATCCCATTCCGTGGCATCCGATAATCATTGCATATCGTTTGGCGGGAGCATAGGTTTGTACATCGTTCAAAATAGAAGTGATGCCCTCTGCAGTTGTATAGGTAGGATCCGGATAATCGTAGTTTTTTAAAGTCTTCTGTACACCTTTGCCATTCTCATAGACAAGTTCGGAGAGAGTGGCTTTGGTGGCCGATGTACATATAAATACGATCACCCGTTCATTCTTCAATATATTGTTTCCGATGATACTTTTCAAATCGGCAATGTTCTGATAGAAAAAAGAAGTGAGATTGTTCGACCAGGGTAGATACATGAACACCGTCTGTTCATTATTCGAACGAACAACAGGATCAGTCGGATCGGGATCTGTCGGATCAGTAGTTGAGTCATCCGTTTGCCTTGTAGTTGGAGAGGTAGAAACAGGATCCTCTTTCTCACATGAAATCATGCCAAAAGAAAGAAATAATACAAAGATAAAAAGAGAACCTTTTGATCTGTCTTATCGAGACATAATTGACATCTCTCTTTTTGCAAAGTTATTGAAAAATAGCGTAATTCCTATATTATCATGAATAAGAAAAAGGAGAGAGCTTACGTATAGACATAAAAAAAGGAGCAACGCCTTGCTCCAACCTTTGTTAACCTTAAATCTAATACTATGAAAAACACATTGCAAAGATACGGACTATTGCGAAATTAGCAAATAATCCAAGAAAAAAAGTATGTTTCATAACATAGATTAAGAATTTGATATTCCAATTCAAATTTTATTAAGACTTTTTGATTGCTTTATCTTCCTCTAATCCCTTTGACATATACTTTCAATTAGGTATCCTGAAATCATTCGGAGAACAACCTGTGATTTTCTTAAATAACCGGCTGAAATACTGTGGATTCTGAAAACCCAGCTCTTGCGTTATCTGATTGATTGTTTTATCAGTATTCACCAACCAATCTTTGGCAATCTCGAAGCGTTTGAACTCGATATACTCTTTAAATGATTTCCCCGTTTCATACTTCAGTAAGTCGTTGAAATATTCAGGAGACAAATGAAGCAGGTTCGCACAATACTTATGTGAAAGTATATCGACAGTCGGTACCTGTTTCGTTTCAAAATGGTTATTTATGATTTTATCGAATTGTTTGATAATCGTTTTATTCGCTTCATTACGTGTAATGAATTGGCGTTCGTAGAAACGGATACAGTAATCCAGCAATAGTTCTATATACTTGGAAACTATCTTCTTGCTATGTCGGTCAATGCAACGTTCGAGTTCCTGGTTTATTTTATCCATAAACCCCAGAATGATTTGCTTCTCGCGCAAAGATATATGTAATGCTTCTTCAGGCAGATAAGAGAAGAAAGTATAGTTATGTATATTAAGTCCGAGCGGAGTGCCACAAATCAGATCGGGATGAAAAGCCAATATCCATCCTTTGGAAGGAAAATTCTTACTGTTTTCCTTCATATTGATAGACTCTCCGGGACTAAGGAAGAGCAAAGTACCATCCGAAAAATCATAATACTGGTGACCATACATATACGCTTCACATTTACACTCACTCAATAGAATCGTATAAAAGTCGAACTTGATGCCCGTATGAGCTGACAAGTCAGCCTTTGAGAGATCGATGACACTTACCAGCGGGTGTAGTGTCTTACTCCCCAGGCAACAATTGCATTGATGCACGGTTCCTATTTTGAGTACTTTATCTCCCATGATGTTGAGATTCCTGTATCTAAAATACGTCTAGTTTTTTGTTTATATTCGTTCGGGGTGCAGCCGACATGCTTTTTAAATAACCGACTGAAGTGCTGTGGATATTGAAATCCCAGTTCATAAGCTACCTGGCTGACAGTTTGAACACCTTCCAGTATTCTTTCTTTGGCCAGTTCGATAATCCGGCACTGGATATATTCCTGTGCAGTTTTTCCGGTTTCCTTCTTTATCAGGTCCCCGAAATAATTAGGAGAGAGGCATGCCTTGTCTGCAAAGTATTTCACGGATGGCAGTCCTTCGGTCATTGCCACCTGATTTTGGAAATATTCGTCCAGTAATTGCTCGAATTTAACGACTATATCTTTATTCGCCTGATTGCGTGTAATGAACTGCCGTTCGTAGAAACGCATACAGTAATCCAGTAGCAGTTCGATATTCCGTACGATAAGTTGCTTGCTATGCTTGTCGATAGTATGCTCCAGTTCGAGCCGGATTTTATGTATGCAATCGGTTACGATTTCTCTTTCCTGATCTGAAAGATGCAATGCCTCATTTACCTCGTAAGAGAAAAAAGTATAGTTTTTGATATTCTGTCCTAATGAAGTTCCACGGATTAAATCGGGGTGGAATAAAACGCCAATCGACTTGGTACGGGGAGCCGTTCGGTTACGGTTGTCTATTCCGCTCACTTGTCCCGGTGCCATACAGACAACCGTTCCTTCCTGATAATCGTAATTCTTACGTCCGTATGTGAGATCCCCGCATTTGGCATCTTTCAGGAACAGACAATAGAATCCGATGTTCATACGGATATACTCAACCGACTTGGTAGCTTTTGAGAAGTCGATTACATTAACTAAAGGGTGCAATGTCTCCAGTCCAAACAACTGGTCATACTGATCGACGGTTTCAATTTTTGTTATTTCATCCATATGCTTTGTTATTAATCTGATACAAAGATAAAACATTTGGAGGTATCTTTTTTATTTCATACCTCAAATCAGTAATAAGGGTACAAGAATCAGTAATCTGTATACTACATAAACTTGCGGGCGGAAAAATAAATGGCAATGATTGCTGGAAGTAAGTCATGGAATTGATATATTTGCTCCGGAGAATATAAAAAAACAGGTTTTATGAAAGCATTATTCATTGGAGGAACGGGTACTATCAGTACAGATGTAGTTGCATTGGCGCAACAGAGAGGGTGGGAGATTACTCTCCTTAACCGCGGCTCAAAAAAAATGCCAGAAGGAATTCACAGTATCATTGCGGATATTAATGATGAAGAAGCTGTGGCAAAAGCCATCGCACTTGAACATTACGATGTGGTTGCGCAATTCATCGGTTATACGGCAGAAGACGTAAAGCGTGATATCCGCCTGTTTCAGAATAAAACGCGGCAATACATCTTTATCAGCAGTGCCTCTGCCTATCAAAAGCCATTAACCGATTATCGCATTACCGAAAGCACTCCTCTGGTCAATCCCTACTGGCAGTATTCCAGAAACAAGATAGAAGCGGAAGAGGTATTGATGTCAGCCTACCGGACAAGTGGTTTTCCGGTGACCATCGTTCGTCCCAGCCATACCTATAACGGAACCAAACCTCCCGTAGCCGTACATGGAGATAAGGGAAACTGGCAGATTCTCAAACGGATTCTTGACGGCAAACCTGTCATTATTCCCGGCGATGGCTCCTCTTTGTGGACACTGACTCACTCCAAAGATTTTGCCAAAGGCTATGTTGGACTGATGGCGAATCCACATGCCATTGGGAACGCTTTTCATATCACTACCGATGAAAGTATGACTTGGAATCAGATTTACCAGACAATCGCCGATGCGTTAGGCAAACCTCTGAACGCATTGCACGTAGCATCCGCTTTCCTTGCCAAACATAGCGATCATTATGATTTCAGGGGGGAACTCTTAGGAGATAAAGCAGCTACGGTTGTTTTCGATAATTCGAAGATAAAGCGGCTCGTCCCGGATTTTATATGCCATATCTCTATGGCGGACGGATTGCGGCAAGCTGTACATTATATGCTTTCTCATCCGGAAACTCAAACACCCGACCCGGAATTTGATTCGTGGTGTGACCGTATAGCCAATGCAATCAGTGCGGCAGACAAAGCCTTCTGATTTTCCTGATTTTAATAAGTACCTGCCACTAATTAATTGCTATTTTTTAGGCACGGATTACACGGATTAACGCGGTTATTTTTCAGCAATGATAACCCTAAAGACCGTGACATACGTGTAATCGTGCCTAATTATTATTTAATAAGGAACATTTCTTCCTTGCTGCACCTCAATTCGTATTCCGAAATTACCATTGGCAGATTTCAGTTCGAACGCTCCCCGGAAATTATTCCTTTCCCAAGGCATAGCGCTACGGTTAGGCACCCGCCAGCCATCCTTGTTGTAATCTCCGTAAGTATTGATTCTCATTCCGTTTTTCAGTTTGAAAGATCCCATCTGCATAAACTGTGGAGAAGAAGACAATCCCCAACCATATCCGTATCCAAAACCGGAAAACCCGGAGTAAGAAGACGAAGAAAAAGAGTCGGTGAATCCTTGAGAATAGGTAATATCCGTGTTTAAACGAAAGAGCTGATTATAATCTTTCGTCATATTAGGCATATCTAAATTAAACTTGGGAAGTTCGGGAGTTGCTACGTTCATTAACCCCATATCCAGTAGAAAACCACCAAACTCTTTGATATTGGTAGATGGAGCACGACGAATACTATCGGAAGGAATTTCCGACTGTGCGGATGCAAAACCGACCGATAATATCAGCGAAAGAAATAGAATCAGTTTTTTCATCTTCGTAAAGGTTGATTTACCACAAAGATAGATAATTTCCACCTGACTATCCGCTTCCGTTATGTTTTCTTAGAAAAAAACTTATCTTTTCAATTTAATCACCGGATAAACGACAGGAGCCGTCTCCCATTTCCTTTTCATCGGGTTGTATGAGCGTTCCATACCTCCATGGAGTTCGATATAATCGTTGAACTTGATTTCAAGCATCATGCCATAACGCTTTGCGGATAGATAGGAGTGAGATACCCCTGCGAAGCATTTCGTTCGCCATTCACAGAATATTCGCCGAAAGCCCGTATACGCAGAAATTTATTAATCCGGTAAGCGGCCGAACCGCTAAAACCAAAATCATTTCTGGCACCATGTTGGAAAGAAGGCATTGTGTACTTGGCACTGAACAGCCCACCTGAAAGCTCCCATCGTTCATTAGGGGCATACGTATAAATGGCACCTACCTGAATATGCGTCCCCATGGTAGGATACGTATTATGCAAACTATACGTACTTAAATAGCTGTTAGCATTGATCCCGAAAATATCCGACCGATTATAGTCGCGGCTGAAAGGATCGAAAGAAGTACAGTCTGGGAGTAGGCCAGGGAGTATCTATAAATTCGGGAGGAGATATATGAAGCGTCATGCTATCCGTTTGAATGGTTGGCTTCCTGTCGTTCGGCGTTATATTCATATCGGGTAAGATGAAGCCCTCCTTATCCATATTTAATGGCTGCTTTTGCTCCGGTGGCAGAAGAACCGCACGGCCGATGCTATCCTTTTTCACTTCCACCTGTTGCGCAATGCGGTACAGGTACAAAGTAAAAACATAAATCCTGTGAATTGTCTTTTATTCATGGCACTTTGCGGTGTTAAAGAGTTTAGTTGACAATCAGTTTATAACCGATTCCCCGTACATTGACAATACGTATCTGTTCATCTTGCGAGAGTTTATGCCGCAATTTGGTAATGAACACATGCAAGCTTCGGGAATTGAAAAAACTGTCGTCTCCCCAAAGTTCGAGCAAGACATCCTGCGTGTTGACCACCTGATTCCGGTTCTCGCAAAGCCGTTTCAAGATTTCCGATTCACGATGAGAGAGTTCCTGTCTCGTTCCTGCGTGTAATAAAGTTTGTGCAACAGGATCAAACAGATAACTTCCTATCTCAAAATGATTGGCAACCTTATTCTCTGTGAAGAGAAAAGCCTTTCCCATCAGTGCTTTGATTCGGATAATCAGCTCTTGTATACCGAAAGGTTTTTCAGGTAATCATTCGCTCCGAGTTCAAACCCCTCCACCACATCATTGATGGCCGAACGGGCAGTCAGGAATAAGACAGGAGTCTGTTTATCCGTCTGGCGGATGCGACGTACCATTTCAAAGCCATCCATTTTCGGCATCATCACATCGGCTACAAGTACATCTGGATGAAGTTCGAAGAAAAGGCTTAGTCCTTCCTCACCGTCATTCGCCGTATGAATGATAAAATCATTTTCTTCAAGTGTATCCTTGATAATCATGCGAGCGTCTGTTCGTCTTCTACCAGTAATACGGTAATTTTGTTTTTACTCATGATTTTATGGGTTTATAAAGTAATGGTAAAAGTGCTTCCTTTGTCCGGTTCACTTTTTACGGTGATAGTTCCTCCATGTTTTTCGACCATACTCTTGACATAGAACAGTCCTAGTCCGTAACCTTTTATATTATGAAGATTACCCGTCGGGACCCGGTAGAATTTATCAAATATGTGCTTTTGTTTATCAAGTGGAATCCCGATTCCCCGGTCGTAACGCTGACGGTTACTGTCCCCCCAGTCTGTCGGCAGGAAATAGACAATTCGGCTTCCTCTTTCGAGTATTTCACTGCATTATCTATCAGGTTACTGATGATGTTGCTGAAATGCGTACGGTCGGCTACAATGACAAGCGTTTCCGGTTGAATATCCAATTCGATATGTACAGGCTTGTCCGCTTTTAGCTGGTGCTGCTCCATGAGCGGAGTAATCAACTCCTTCAGGTTGATTTCCTCCGGATGCAAACGAAACGTTTTGCGACGCTCCATTCCCATGGATAAAATCTGTTCCACCAGCCCGCTAAGCCTTTGCAACTGCTCCTGACTGATGCGTAGATACTGGTCGCGCTTGCTTTTCTCTTCCGCTTGGTTAAAGTTCAGTAATGCGTCATTAGCCGCATAGGCTACGGCAATGGGAGTCTTTAATTCGTGCGTGATATTATTGGTAAAATCACTTTTCATTTCATCCAGCGTTTTCTGTTTCAGAAGCGTCCGGATAAGGAACCAGAAAGAGAATCCGAGAATCAGAAGAATTACAAATGAAGTGACCAGAATACCTGTCATCTGCTTTAACACCAATGAATTGATCGGCTCGAACACCAGTTGGTAGCGTTGGCTGTGATGCATATTAAATTCATAGTCATAGCGGATTGCCTTGGGACTGGAATATAACTGCTATCTCCCGCAATACCTAATGTATCGTATATACAATGGAAGAATCGGCACTGATTCCGGTATAAATCAAAAGAGTGTGATGAGGAATAGAGAGATTATGCTCTTTCATCACATGGGTGAGCAAACTGTCATATCGCTGCAGGTTGACATCTATATAAGTGTCCACACCCGAATGAATACCCTGCTGAATACTCATTAACAGCTCCTTTAGCGAATCTTGCTTTTTCAATAACACATCCAGCCCGTTCTCGCTACTTGCAACAGGTGTAGAATCTTCCGGAGCGTTACCAACGGCCTTTACCGTATCCGTAGTAGTTTCTGTCCGGGAGTGTATCGTATCCTGACGGCTACTATCCGTATAAGAAATCGTTTGTTTAGTCACTAATGAATTGCCGTCCGCATCATATCCGGCTGATACCGTCAGCGAACCGTGTTCCACATTATCTTTTTGCAAATCATTTACCCGGAGCACGACCTCGTTAAAGTCACTCGTCCGCATCGCATCTCTGATATTGCTCTCCATTTCCATCTTCATAGACCGGTAAAGCCCTGTCAACCAATAAGCTTGATAAACAAAGATTCCGATTAATGAGCAGATAACCAGTATGACAATATGTTTTAGTGGTAATTTCATACTGACAAAGATAATAGGAAACTATTCTTATTCTTCTCTTTGATAAGACTAAATAACACTAGATAAGCCAGTGATAACGCAAATTTCCATTTTTCTACCGTATTTTGTCGTATTCCAAAAATAAAGACGAAATGAAACGGATTAATTTACTATTTATGTCTCTTCTATGTGTGTGGATATCCGCTACAGCACAAGTCGGACAACAGTCACAGGAACCTGTCGACAGTATCAAGAATATAGGTTATATGGATAGTTTGTTTCAGGAACTGCCCGAAGTGATGATTATAGGTGAACGCCCTATCGTGAAAGCCGAACAAGGCAAACTCGTGTATGACGTGCCGAGACTGGTGGGCAACCTGCCTGTGGATAATGCCTATGATGTTGTGAAAAATCTTCCGGGTATAGTAAATATGAATAATAGTCTGATGTTGGGAGGACAGGAAGTTACCGTTGTCATCAACGGAAAAGTGACCACACTGTCTGCCGAACAATTGGATGCTTTATTAAAATCGATTCCTGTCAGCCGGATTGAAAAGGCGGAAGTGATGTATTCCGCTCCGGCACGCTATCAGGTACGCGGACCGATGATTAACCTGATATTAGCACCCGGCACAGGACAAGCATCTTCCCTTCAAGGAGAACTCTATACAGCTTTTAACCAACATCACTACGAATCTTTGGCAGAACGTGGAAGTCTTCTGTACTCCGGACGTAAATTCTCTGCAGATCTTCTTTACTCTTACTCTTATGATCGCGACCGAAGGATAACGGAGAAAGAAGCACTTCACACGTTAGCCGATGGTTCGGTACATCAGATGGATATGGATGAAATAATGACTTCCCGTACCAACAGTCATCAGATACGCCTCGGAATGGATTACTCCCTCGCAAAAGATCATCTGTTAAGCCTGGTCTACACAACAGCTTTTACCGATTCCAAACATTATTCCATAGCTACCGGTGCGCAAAATTCTGTTACCGACTCGCAGGGAGACAGCCAGCTCCATAATGCAAAGTTAGATTATCAAACCCCTTTCGGGCTGAAAGCCGGAGTGGCATTTACATCCTATCATTCTCCCGGCAGCCAATTATTATATAGCACGATGGGAACAGAGACAATGAATTTCTTGAGCCGGGATAAACAGCAAATCAATCAATGGCGTTTTTATGCCGGGCAAGAACATACCTTAGGTAAAGCCTGGGGATTGAATTATGGTATAACCTATACGACCGCTTTAGACCATAGCTATCAAAGATATTATGACCCGGAAACAGATAACCTGTTACCGGATAATAACATGAACTCCCGCCGTCGCGAACAAACCCTGAATGTGTATGCCGGACTAAGCAAAAGCTTCGGTGAAAAACTCTCGGCCGATGTTTCTCTGGCAGCAGAGCAATATCATACAAATATCTGGAATGAATGGAGCCTGTACCCGGTAGCCAATCTAACTTATATGCCCGCTGCCGGACATGTCCTGCAATTCTCATTGAGTAGTGACAAGGAATATCCCGAATACTGGAGCGTACAGAATGCAATCTCTTACATGGGAGCATACTCTGAAATTCAAGGAAATCCCTATCTCAAACCTGCCACGAACTATGAAACCAGCCTTAATTATATACTAAAAGGCAAGTATGTTTTTCCGCCTTTTTATAGCTATACCAAAACAAGCAAAATGCAAACCCTCTACCAAATCACCGGAACGCTTAGTAGAGATTTACAAATTCTTCAACTTTGATTTTTCATCACAAGCCGGATTGGTAATGACAGTTCCCTTTAAGGTGAAAAATGGCTCGACTCCCGTTTCACCGCCATCGGTTTTCGTTATCGCCAGAAAGATAGTGACTTCTGGGATATCCCGTTTGACCGTAAACTATATACATTCGTCTTGACGATGGACAACACATTTACCCTTTCCACCAAACCCGACTTAAAATTCACCCTGACCGGATTCTATCAAAATAGAGCTATACAGGGAATTTTCGATCTTCCTCGTTCGGGAAATCTGGATGCAGCGCTTCGTTACACCTTTGCAAAAGGAAAAGCACAATTGACGCTGAAGTGTGACGACCTGTTCAATACCTCCACCATTCGACACAAGTCCGTTACGGATTGCAGAATGTGAAAAACCACTATATGCGCACTACCCGTACATTCGGTATTTCGTTTAATTATAAATTCGGAGGATACAAAGAGAAAAAAAGGGAAGAGGTCGATACCTCCCGCTTTAAATAAACGCTAATTAATTTTTAGACATAAGAGCGAGAAAAATTTCAGACATAAGAACAAAAGAACATAAATGCTGCGCTTTGAAAATTATTTCTGTTGTTTATTTAACTGCTATTTTATTTTTTGTTCTTATGTTCTTCTGTCTGAATTAAATTCTCATTTATAAAATGAACTACTTAGTTCATTCTTTTGATGCTTTCCATGTTTGGGCATATTCTTCCAACACACACTTGATGCTTTGTCCGATTTTCACATAATCGGCCTCATTCAAATTGGCTAGTGACACACGCACACTCCATTTCGGTCCGGCAAAGCCACCACCATTCAACAGAACGAGTGAAGTTTCGTTTGCCAGGCGGAAAACCACATCCAATGGATTGTAGGTCTTTTGCAGATAAGTAACGAAGTCATCCCCATAGAATTTCTTCGCCCATACCAGCATATCAATCTCCGAATAATATCCGGCACGCAGCGGATCTTCTACCAGTGTGAAACCTGTATTATCCCACAATGCATGCAGGCGGCGATGAATAATTTCCTGCATCTTGGCTTTATAACTGTCTTCTTTATCCAGAAGCGAGAAGATGGCAAACAAACTCATCTGTATTTGTTGAGGCAGGGAAAGCCCTGCAGTATGATTCAGCGCAATTTGTCGGCTGTCAGCACCATGCGCTCAATAAATTTCATCTTTTCCGGTTGTAGACTAAGACTGGAATAACGTTTGTTCAAGATTGATTTCTGCTCCTCCGACAGGCGGGCAATCATTTTGTCGTAGATGTTGTCTTCGTGTAGAGCGATCACAGCGGTTCTCCATCCTGTAGCTCCGAAATATTTGGAGAACGAATAAACGCAAAGCGTATTGTGCGGCAACTCTGCCATCAATGAACGGAAATGAGGAATAAACGTTCCGTACACATCATCCGTGATAATCATCAGGTTCGGATTATCATTCTTCACAATGTTGATGATACGTTCGGTAGTCTCTTTGCTAAGTGCATAGCTGGGCGGGTTGCTCGGATTGGTGATAAACAACGCTTTGATCCGCGGATCTTTCAGCTTGTCTATATCTTCATCCTTATACTGCCAGGTATGTAAACCGTCAGGAGTCATCTGGTCGGCAGAAATTTCGGTAACGTCGAACTGATAGCGTCGCAGTTCCGGGATTTCTATATAAGGAGTGAACACAGGAACCATCAAAGCAATAGCATCCCCCTGGTTCAACAGGAAATTCTCTTGCAAAGAATCGAACAGATAACACATGGCTGCTGTACCTCCTTCAGTCGCGAAAAGGTCAAAAGTTCCTTTCGGCGGACGCGGTCACACATCTCTTGCGCCAGGTAATCCTGTACGATTAACTCCGTAAAATGTAAATACGGTCGGGCACAGGATACTGGTCGCCAATCACCGATTCCGCCCATTCGTGAATAAGCGTATCCGGATCGGCAGCATGTTCCATCAGCATATAATTATAGCCCTCTTTCAACAGGTTAGCACCGGGAGCTTTCTCGTTTTCTTTCAGGAAAGCCTCGAAACGGGCAGCAATTCCCGCCTTTTGCGGAATACCTGCTATTCCTTCTTCCAGTGAAAACGCATGACACATTCGCAAAGGCCGAATTGTCCCAGCAGAAAAAAGGCTTCGCGTGGTTCGGTAGCAATCCAGTTCGGGTTACCTCTTCCGGCATTCAACATGGTATGTGCTATCTTCTTGATACTTTCATCTGCCATATTGATCAGTTTGTTTTCAGCTCGAACGGGCTGATCGTTTCCATTTTCTTGGCATAACTTTTGGTAATGGCAGGGTTATTTGTTTTCTTTTCCATAATGATATTTATTTATATAGTTTTACATAAGTAGTACGATGACAACTCCCCAGATAATCAGGAGCGTATTGCCGACTGCATACGTCACCGTATATCCTAATGCCGGTGTGTCGCTTTCCACTGCATCCTGAATAGCTCCCAATGCAGCTGTTGTAGTACGTGCTCCTGCCGTACATCCCAATGACAGGGCAGGGTGGAATTTGAACAAGTATCTCGCCATCAGCAATCCGGCGAGGAGAGGAATGGCCGTTGCCAATGCGCCGACGATAAACAGACTGACGCCTACTTCCTTGAATCCGGCAATGAAACTGGGACCTGCGGCGATACCGACCACTGCGATAAACATATTCAGTCCTACATTATTCAATACCCATAAAGAAGGTTCGGGGATACCTCCGAAAGTAGGATGCTTGCTGCGTAGCCAACCGAACAGAAGTCCGGCTATCAATGCGCCGCCACTGGTAGAAAGACTGATAGGAACACCTCCCAGATGAATAGCCAGTGCACCGAAAAGACCACCGAGCAAAATACCCAATCCAACGAAGATCATATCCGTCTGGTTGGTAGGCCGGTCAATATAGCCATTTGTTTGGCAGCACTTCCACTTCATGTTTAAGACCGGTAAGTTCGAGAATATCTCCCGAATCTACAATCGTTTTAGGTAATACCGGAACATTGATTCCGGCACGTTTGATATTCCGGATACTAACCCCGTGCATAAACTTCTGCGCCCTGATTTTGGAAACCGTTTCTCCGGCAAAAGTCCGGTGGGTCACCATTACAGGAAGAGTTTCTGCCGGGAAGTCGAGTAATTGTGCATCAATCACTTCCGGACCGATCCAGTCTTCTTCTCCAATCACAAATTCACGGCGTCCGCTAAGTACCACTTCGTCATTCTTATGAAGAATCAGGTTCGGATCTACTTCCTTCACCACTCTTTTTTGACGAATCCGTTCTACAAACAGTCGTTTATCATTTTTACATAGATAAGCTTCAAGTTCACTGACTTTCTTTCCTTTGCCAAACCATTCATTGGTGATTTTATAAGCACGGAACACAACCGGACGAAGAGCCGGGGAAAATCCGGGTTCGTCAGCTTCCGATGTTCCCATTTGAGCCTCCAATTCCTTGCAGTCGGCCTTCACCTTATCCAGTCCACCCAGCATTTTAGGGCCGAGAGAAGCCAGAATCCACGCCGAACCGGCCGTTCCGAAAATATAAGTTACGGCATACGCTACCGGAATTGCATTGATGAACGTGGCTTTCTGTGCATCGCTGATTCCCAGCTGGTTGATCGTATCGCTTGCCACGCCGATAACGGCGGATATTGTTTGTGAGCCTGCCAACAGTCCGGCAGCTTCTCCTACATGATATCCCATGATTTTGGCCAGTATCCACGGGGCTACCAGACTGACAATACACATCAGTACGGCAAATCCCACTTGTGGCAGGCCGTCTTTCTTCAATCCGCGGAAAAACTGCGGACCTACCTTATAGCCAACGGCAAATAAGAAAAGCAGAAAGAACACAGCTTTCATCGGACCATCTACAGTGATATTCAGTTGTCCGACCAATACTCCGACCAGAAGAACGCTGGTGACTGTCCCCAAGGAGAATTTCCCTATTTTGAGTCTGCCAACCAGAACCCGGCAAAGAGCGTCAGGAAATAGCAAGTTCAGGATGTACCCTTAGTTGATTAATAATCCATTCCATAATTAAGTTGTTGTTTTAGGTTATGTCATTTACAACAGTTATAGCGTAAAAAGAGTTTGTTGTGTTATGAAAAATAGAGATATAATATCCGTCGAACTTTAAATTTCTCTATTTCGCTTTTTTGTTATACTTTTGTTCCTTCAAAAATAAAACTAATCATATTCTGTATGAAATCAGACATAGAAATAGCTCGCAGTATTGAGCTGAAGAAGATTAAGCAAGTTGCCGAAGGTATCGGAATCCCTCGTGAGGAAGTGGAGAATTATGGCCGCTACATAGCAAAGATCCCCGAACAACTGATTGATGAAGAGAAAGTGAAGAAAAGCAATCTCATTCTGGTAACTGCTATCACAGCAACCAAAGCGGGCATTGGCAAAACTACAGTATCTATCGGTCTCGCTTTGGGATTGAATAAAATTGGAAAGAATGCGATTGTCGCTCTTCGCGAGCCGTCTCTCGGTCCATGTTTCGGAATGAAGGGAGGAGCAGCCGGTGGGGGATATGCACAAGTGCTTCCGATGGACAAAATTAACCTCCATTTTACCGGAGATTTTCATGCCATCACTTCTGCCCATAACATGATTTCCGCTTTACTCGACAATTATCTTTATCAGAATCAGGCAAAGGGCTTTGGACTGAAAGAAATTCTTTGGCGGAGAGTGCTTGACGTGAACGACCGTTCGTTGCGCAGTATCGTTGTCGGCCTCGGACCTAAATCGAACGGGATTACCCAAGAGTCCGGTTTCGATATTACTCCTGCTTCGGAGATTATGGCAATTCTTTGCCTTTCTAAAGATGTGAGTGATCTGCGTCGCCGTATTGAAAATATCCTGTTGGGCTTCACGTATGACGACCAACCTTTTACTGTGAAAGATTTGGGAGTGGCAGGAGCCATCACCGTGTTGTTGAAAGATGCTATCCATCCTAATTTAGTGCAGACTACCGAAGGAACCGCTGCTTTTGTACATGGTGGTCCGTTTGCTAATATCGCACATGGTTGTAACTCTATTCTGGCCACTAAATTGGCAATGTCTTTCGGTGATTATGTAATAACAGAGGCCGGATTCGGTGCCGATCTCGGTGCAGAAAAATTCTATAATATCAAATGCCGCAAGAGCGGACTCCAACCACGTCTCACGGTGATTGTCGCTACAGCACAAGGATTAAAGATGCACGGAGGTGTCAGTCTCGACCGTATCAAAGAGCCGAATATGGAAGGCTTGAAAGAAGGATTGCGTAATCTCGACAAACACGTTCGTAACCTTCGCTCATTCGGTCAGACCATCATCGTAGCTTTCAATAAGTTTGCATCCGATACGGATGAAGAAATGGAACTACTGCGCGAACATTGCGAACAGTTGGGAGTGGGTTTCGCCATTAACAATGCGTTCAGTGAAGGAGGAGAGGGAGCAGTAGATATGGCCCGTCTGGTAGTAGATACCATAGAGAACAATCCGTCCGAATCTTTACGCTACACTTATAAAGAAGAAGATAGCATACAGCAGAAGATCGAAAAGGTAGCCACTAATATTTACGGAGCCAGCGTTATTACCTATAGTAGTATTGCACGCAACCGTATCAAACTGATCGAGAAAATGGGAATCACTCATTATCCGGTTTGTATTGCTAAAACACAATATTCATTCTCTGCCGATCCAAAGATTTATGGTGCGGTAAACAACTTCGAGTTCCATATTAAAGATATTGTTATCAATAACGGAGCTGAAATGATTGTAGCCATTGCCGGAGAAATTCTTCGTATGCCGGGATTACCCAAGGAGCCGCAGGCATTGCACATCGATATTGTGGATGGAGAAATAGAAGGATTGAGCTAAAATATATACCTCAAAAAAATATTCCGGTATGATGCCGGTAAAATAAATCCCCGTCTTTCCCTATGAAATAAAATGTGGAAAGACGGGGATGACTGTATATAGAGTCCAGTGCGCTTCTGTTTTCTCTTCTTGCACACTGTACGGTTGAATTCGTCCTTGCTATGAGTGATATATGACATCATATATTTCTTTTATAGTAAGAAAAACGAAAATATGGACAGATGGTTCGGGCGGGACCGTTAATAAATAAAAAAGCCTGCTCCTTTCACAAAGAGCAGACCTTATAAATAAGAAATAAAGCTGATAACAGTGAAGCTATTAGCTTTGAAATCGTTTTTTAATAAGCAAAAAGAGGATATTTCTTCATTGTCTCATTGACACGTGCGCGTACTTGTGCAATAACTTCCTCATTTTCTACGTTAGACAATACAGTCTCGATCATTTCAGCAATTTCGAGCATCAAATCTTCTTTTGCACCACGAGTTGTGATAGCGGGAGTACCCAAACGGATACCGGAAGTCTGGAAAGCCGAACGGCTGTCGAACGGAACCATGTTCTTGTTAACAGTAATATCGGCAGAAACCAATGCTTTTTCTGCCACTTTACCTGTCAGTTCAGGATATTTGCTACGCAGGTCGACCAACATAGAGTGGTTGTCTGTACCACCGGAAACGATAGTAAAGCCACGGTCAATCAAAGCCTGTGCAAGTACAGCAGCGTTCTTTTGTACTTGTTTAGCATATTCCTTAAATTCAGGTTGCAGGATTTCACCGAAAGCAACTGCTTTAGCAGCAATTACATGTTCCAACGGTCCACCTTGAACCCCTGGGAATACGGCAGAATCCAGTAATTGAGACATCATCTTGATCTCACCTTTCGGAGTGGTCTTTCCCCACGGATTGGGGAAATCCTTACCCATCATGATGACACCACCACGAGGTCCGCGAAGTGTTTTATGTGTAGTAGAAGTGACGATATGTGCATATTTAACCGGATTTTCGAGCACTCCGGCAGCGATCAGGCCGGCAGGGTGAGCCATGTCAATCATCAGGATAGCGCCTACTTTGTCGGCGATTTCACGCATACGTTTGTAATCCCATTCACGAGAGTATGCAGAACCACCACCGATAATCATTTTCGGTTTCTCACGTAGAGCGACTTCTTCCATCTGGTCGTAGTCAACGCGTCCAGTTTCCTGATTCAGGTTATATTCGCAAGGAGTATAGATGATACCGGAAGTGTTTACCAGTGAGCCATGAGAAAGGTGTCCGCCGTGTGCAAGATTTAATCCCATGAATTTGTCGCCCGGATTCAGAACTGCGAGGAAAACAGCAGCATTAGCTTGTGCTCCCGAGTGTGGTTGTACGTTTGCCCATTCAGCGCCAAAAATTTCTTTCAGGCGGTCGATAGCGATTTGTTCGCTTTGGTCTACTACTTCGCAACCTCCGTAATAACGTTTGCCGGGATAACCTTCTGCGTACTTGTTAGTCAGGCAAGAACCCATTGCCTGCATAACCTGGTCACTCACAAAATTTTCTGATGCAATAAGCTCGATTCCTTTCAACTGACGTTGATGCTCTTTTTCGATGATGTCGAAAATGATGTCGTCTCTTTTCATTCTTTTATAAGTAAGATTAAATTTCTAATTCGAGATACCTATTTTAAGCGCACAAAGTTAATGAAAATAAATAAAGAATGAAGGAAGTACAAGAAAAATGTTAGTAAAAAGCCGGATTTAATGATATTTTATTCTTAAAGGATGAATCCCAGCGAAAAACTTAACGCGCTGTCACGGCGACGGAAAATAATGTTGCTCACTCCTGTGCTGCCGTCGGAATTGATATTGTCGTAAATGATGGACTTGGAGATATTTCCGATGCCTTGCTCGTAGCGGAAATCGAAAAAGATACGGGAGATGTTGACGCCTACACCGATCACTGCACTGACATTGAACGGATACAGCCTTTCGTGAATCCCTTTTTGGTCAAAATTCTTAAAAGTGATTTCATTGTGTTTTCCCCATAAGTAGCGAAGTTTGGGGCCTGCGAAGATAGACATTCCGTAAGGCCCTTTTTTCACCACATTATAGCCGTATAAAATAGGGAAATCCACACTGTGCAACACCGATTGCACGGAAGCATAATCAGGCTCGATGGCAGGATACTGCGAACCGAGCTTATCGAAAGTGATCTCACATTTGCTTACATTATAGGACACTTCCGGCTGAATGAAATGCTTCTTCATGTTGATGCGCATAAAGAGGGCGCCGAAATAACCTATCTTGTAGTTATTCTGCACCTCATCGATAGTTACATCCTTAATTTTCAGTTCAGACACCATGAACATGGAAGAGTTGAATCCCGCCTTGATACCGATATTTATTTTTTTTGTATTGGGGCGGTCTACTTTTTCTGCGTTATAGTTCTGGCCGACAGCCGTGCAGGCTATGGCTAACAAACCGGGAAGGATGAATTTACGCAGCATATTCATGGCAATATCGCACTTTTTATGATTTCTTCTTTTCTACACTCCAACCGAATTTACCGATTTTCTCTCCCAGATTATAATATCCTCCGTGCACATATACCAGCGGATTGGCTTCGGCCAGTTCCAGCTTTCCGGTTTCAGGATTCAGGTTCCGGTCGTCCGCACGCACATTTACTACGTCAGCGATAAACATATCGTGTGAGCCGAGAGAGATGATTTCTTTCACACGGCATTCAATGCAAAGAGGAGATTCTTCAATCAACGGAGCACTAACCACCGTACACTGTCCGGGTGTCAGCTTCATCTCATCAAATTTATGATAATCACGTCCCGAACGAACTCCGCACCAGTCGGTGGCAAAAGCCATATCTTTCGTTGTCAGGTTGATGACAAACTCCATGTTTTTTTTGATAATGTCATAAGAATGGCGTTCCGGACGTACGGATATATAACACATGGGCGGGTTTGTACAAATCGTACCCGTCCATGCTACTGTGAACATATTATATTCGCTTTCTTCTTTTCCGCAGCTGACCAGTACAGCCGGCAGCGGATAGATCATCGTTCCTGGTTTCCAGTCCTGTTTCATAGGCCTATACGTTTATTCAGAGGATTGTAATCTCTTCACGTTTCTGCTCTTTTTCGCAATAATGGCATTTCACGATGCAGTTATCCTTATCTATCACATGAAAGATGGTGCTCATCGGTTCATTGTTGGTAATACATTTTGGATTGGCACATTTCACGATGCCACGAAGCTCATCCGGCATTTTTACCTCTTTCTTTTCCACTACCTCGTAATCGCGGATAATGTTCAGTTTGACGTGCGGTGCCACTACCGAAATACGGTTAATCTCTTCGTCGCAGAAGAATTTATCTGCAATCTTGATGATCCTTTTTTGCCTAGTTTTTTGCTGTCGAGGTTGAATCCGATCGTGATATTGCTTGTCATTTGTTCCACACCGAGCAGTTGCACTACGGTGAAGAGCTTTTCAGATGGGATATGGTCAATCACTGTTCCGTTTTTCAGGGCAGCTACTTGCAATGCTTGTTTATTTTCGCTCATAATAAAATATCGTTTTTAACGTCCTCTAATGTGATACCTAATACATCGCAAAGGATTGCTTCGCGGGCATACAGACCGTTTTGTGCCTGTTGGAAATAGTATGCTTTCGGATTGTCATCCACATCGTAAGCAATTTCGTTGACACGGGGAAGCGGGTGCAGGATACGCAGGTTCGGACGTGTGTTCTCCAACATTTTGTTACGGAGAATATATACATTCTTCACCCGTTCATATTCCATCAGGTCGGTGAAACGTTCGCGTTGCACACGGGTCATATACAGAATATCGGCGTCGGCGATAATCTCTTCGGAAAAGTCTGTATGTTCAACGTATTTTATTTGGTGCGTTTTACAGTAAGTTTGTATTCTTCCGGCATTTTCAATTCTTCGGGAGCGATGAAATGGAAAGTCGGATTAAAGTGTCGCATCGCCATCAGCAATGAATGTACAGTGCGGCCGTATTTCAAGTCACCCACCAGGAAAATGTTCAGATTTTCCAGCGTTCCTTGTGTCTTGTAGATAGAGTAAAGATCGAGCATCGTCTGCGACGGGTGCTGGTTAGCTCCGTCACCTGCATTGACAATGGGCACCGGGGCTACTTCGCTGGCATACCGTGCAGCTCCTTCGAGATAGTGTCGCATGACGATAATATCTGCATAGTTGCTCACCATCATGATCGTGTCTTTAAGTGTTTCCCCTTTGGAAGACTGGTAGCTTTGGGGTCAGAGAATCCGATTACTCGTGCGCCGAGACGGTTGGCAGCTGTTTCAAAACTCAAGCGGGTACGGGTGGAAGGTTCAAAGAACAGGGTTGCTACAACCTTTCCTTGTAATAACCGGCGATTGGGGTTCATTTCAAACTGCTTCGCCATTTCGAGCATGTAGAGGATTTTTTCTTTAGAATGTTCGGCAATGGTTACTAAACTTCTGTTTTCCATTTTGTTATCTTTTATGTGGATAGAACTTGTTTTACCGGAGCGTAAAGGTACGAAGAATTTGTGAAAAGCACAGATTTTTCGTACCTTTTTTATCAGCTTTTAATCAGTCGGTTTATTTCCGTCCACTAGCTAACGCTGCAATGATATATTTCCCCGGTGCTCCGATTTTGCTCCAGGCCGTATTGGAGAGCAGTTTCCATACCTGGGTGCCTTTCCTGCCATAGTCCGATAGCCGGAGAATCGTCTGTTTCTCTTTTGGGTCAGTCACTTTATGGTTGTCCAGACTCTCCATCAATCCTGCGATGTTGTGTGTAGTCAGATTGTAGGCATACCCCGGAATTTCAATCGAAGCATCGTTAATTTCTTCTTCTTCAGAATTTAGTTTAGTTTCCTTTAGTTTAGTTTGTCGGGAAATGTCTGCATTTTCTTGACTCACCTCCTCTTGAGTTTCAAAAATGTCTGCATTTTCCGCGTTAAACTCTTCTTTTTGCATCCCTTTTTTCTTCTTGGTCTCTAATAAATAAGGTAGTTGGGAGAAATCTATTTTCCTTCGTGTAGTAGCTTCAAACCACACCCTTTGAATCTGTTCCGAAGTGAGTATGCCGTATTTTTCGTAGGTTTCCTTATGGAAAAATCCTTTTTCCAATAATAGGTCGACAATCTTTTCCATCATGTCCTCTTTGATTCCGCCACCTACTTTGCGGACAAAAATCAGGTTTTGTTCCTTTCCCCAAGAGATGTAATACCCCTCTTTATATATTTTACAAAGCAATCGCATGACAATGTAAGAAGCTAACACTCCAAATTTAGCTTCTAATAGTTCCATCACTTCTTCGTCAAAGAAGTTTGCTGGCGTCGGGAAGTAAGGTATCCCTTTATTAATCATATTCATAGTTCAATATTTTTCATTTTGAAATTACACAATAGCTTTCCATTCTATCAGGTTTCCGATCATAAATCTTCTCCATCCTTTTTGTTCTTCACTCCAATAGATAACAGACTCCTGTATTGCTGTAATTTTGAAATCCCGATGAAAGAATTTTTCGTATCCTACCAATGTTCCTTTTTCTAAACAAAATGTTCCGTCTTGCTTACGGAAAGCTATCATTACATTCCCATATAGCATGCGTTCTATTAATTTGATGCACTCTTGTACAATTCTCTCCGCACATTTATCCGAAATCCCCTTTTCAGCAGTAATACGTTTTTTCCATACTAATTTGCAAGCTTCTAACTTGTCTCTTCTTGATTTTTTGTCTCATTTTCTTCTGTTTTTTTAATTATGAAAAATAATCTGTTTGAGCGTAAATCTTTCCTTATAGATAGTGACGGTATGTTGTTGTCATAGCGTCACTATCCTTTCATTATAGTGACGCTATAACGATAGCATACCGTCACTATTTTTTAAGAGAAAATCTATTAGTTTTCGACCGGTTGAACGGCGGCGAAGGTAAGCTTATATTCCAACTGTCCCATTATTTTTTCTTAGTACTTGCTTTTGACCTTTTCAGCTTGTTCTCTTTTTTCCTTTTTTTCTTTCATGTACTCTTCTTCAACAGGTTTTCTCAATGCCCCCAATTCAGCATGTATACTGCTAAGTTCCATTAACTTATAGCCACCGTGTTTGTGGATGTATAATACTTTTTGGTCATAGATATATTGGGCCAGATTTATCAGCTTTTTTTCTTAGGATGGTGGAAATATCCATCGATAAAGATTCTCAAATGCATGATGAGATAAAGGCGGATATCTCCACTGATTGCTATTCTGTTTTCCAGCTCTTCTTTACTGATGATTTCTTCCTTTGAGTGTCTTCCGGGGGCTTTTTTCACTGTTTGAACATTTCTTTTTGCTTTGTTGTTTTTACTTCCTTTTTTAGATTTTTCGCTTCTCATAATTAGTTAATTTTTACAATATTAATAAATGTTAATTTGGAGATAATATCTGGAAAGTGAAATTGAACCTGCAAAAAGATTTGTTCTTTTGTCGCTTGCCAAATAGTATATATATAAAATAACTAGTGATGCAAATGATGAATAAAAATGGATTTAGTCGATGTGGTGAGAACTACATCAATCGTTTACGAAAGGAAGGGCGTTATTCTACGGCGCACGTTTATAAGAACGCCCTTTATTCTTTCGGGAGGTATTGTGGTACATTGAATGTGTCGTTCAAGCAAGTTACCAAGGAACGTTTACGACGTTATGGTCAGTATCTTTATGAGTGTGGTTTGAAGCCCAATACGATTTCTACGTATATGCGTATGCTTCGTAGTATTTACAATCGGGGAGTGGAAGCGGGGAGTGCCCCTTATGTTCCTCGATTGTTTCACGATGTCTATACAGGTGTGGATGTCCGGCAAAAGAAAGCTTTGTCTGCCGGTGAATTACATAAGCTTTTGTATGAAGATCCCAAATCGGAACGTTTACGTCGTACACAAATTATTGCTGCCCTGATGTTTCAGTTTTGTGGAATGTCATTTGCTGATTTGGCGCATTTGGAAAAATCAGCTTTAGATCAGAGTGTGTTACGCTATAATCGAATTAAGACGAAAACTCCCATGAGCGTCGAAGTGCTTGATACTGCTAGAGGAATGATTAATCAACTTCGGAGTAATTTGGAGCCCATTTCCGATTGTCCGGACTATCTATTTGATATACTTTGTAATAACAAGAAACGCAAAGATGAAAGAGCATATCGTGAATATCAGTCTGCTCTTCGGAATTTTAATAATCGTTTGAAAGATTTGGCGAGAGTTTTACGGTTGAAATCTCCGGTTTCTTCTTATACACTGCGCCATTCTTGGGCAACGACAGCGAAGTATCGTGGAGTGCCAATTGAATGATCAGTGAATCATTGGGGCATAAATCTATAAAAACGACGCAAATCTATTTAAAAGGTTTTGAACTCAAAGAACGTACAGAGGTAAATAAAGGGAATTTATCTTACATTAGAAACTATCGTTTAAGGTTGATAGTTAACGATAAAGCATTAGAAATCAAGGGCGAAATGACTTCTGTTACTTCTTAGGTACGGATAATTATTCGGTGCATAGATATGCAAAATACAAATAGTAAACAAAGTAAAATCATTCTTTTTTTCTGTAAATTTTTGA
>ENA-OQDE01000436-OQDE01000436.1-human-gut-metagenome-genome-assembly--contig:-NODE-436-length-25153-cov-2.536082_pt1 | contig 25153 bp, 27 predicted proteins | sample MGYA00242768_ERZ504595 | MGnify/ENA primary metagenome ERZ504595 (study PRJEB26092, sample SAMD00036307) | human gut metagenome | host: Homo sapiens | study: EMG produced TPA metagenomics assembly of... | reverse complement strand
GATGAAAATACCGCAACCGTACAACATTATGGAGAAAATCAGAAGAAAATCCCCACAGCGGATGAATATAGTTATCGGTATATGAAATGTATTCTTTAGCTGTTACAGGATCTAGAACATAATAATTTTCGGGATGTCTGTCAACCTCAGTATAAAGATCACTCGGCTTTTTGTCATATGAAACAGGAGTGATATGGAAGAAATATGATACACAGCTTGCCACACCTAATATCACAAGTACAATAACCGAAATAAGAACAGTTTTTCTGCTTTTATCTGTAATATTGCAGTATTCGTCTTTTCTGAGATGACCGAAATCAAACGAATACATTGTAAATGAAATAATCATCAGCAAAATACCGTACATTGTGTATGCCGAAGAATCCATTGCATAACGAACATACATACAAGCCGCAAATCCCACCGCAAAATACAAAGCAGGGAAGAAGGCAAATCTTTTTTTATGAACGGTAACAAAAACAACCATAACAGCAAGTATTACCGCAAAAGCAATAAGATATGAATCAAAATTTATAATATGTCCCCATGCATCTGAAAACAATGCACCCGCATTATCAAAGAAATTATACGGATTTTCCCGTTTTTGGATATCCGCAACCTTTTCAAGGGCAGCAGTATTCAGTCCGTTATTTTCATCATAATATCCGTCAACAAAAAGTTCATACTCATTTGCCGAATTTATTCCGACCGAATTAAGCTCCTCACAGTAATCGGAATAGTTTGGAAAAGCATTATCATCGGTCTTATCGGCAAGGACGCTGTATCTGTACAGCCCCGAAGTTTCTGCATTTGCATTATTGACCGAATATGAATAATATTCAAGACCGCAGCCGACAAGAACAATAAAGACAAATACAAGCACAAAAGGTCTGAAATACCAGAAGAATTTTCTGAACGGCAACTTGTACTTTCTTTTTGCAATCATATCACCGATGAAGAATGTAATAAAAAATGCAAGTCCCACAAAGAAATATTTGAAACATAAAAATGTTCCGAATATAACTTCAAGTACACCAATCCAAAACGGGAGAGAGTACCTTTTATTCCTGATTGCATTAAGTGCCATCAGAAACCCTGCCGTAAGCAGCAAAGCGGCGGTTTTACTGCTTAAAATGTTTGAATAATGGTCAAATGAAAACAAAATATTCAGCACAAGAGTGAATATGAAAGCCTTGTGCTTTCCGAATTTATCGGCAAAAACAAATGTAACAGAAGAAAAAGCGGCACAGGAGAGAAGAATTTGAAAAAGTACAAAACAGTTGAAATTCAAAAGAATGTACTGCAATGAACCGGTAATTGTCGCAAAAATGTAGTTAATATCATTATTGTAATAGTTATGATACTGACAGATATATAAAGAATTGTAAAAATCGTCAGCACTGTCATAGGAAAATGCAGTAACAACTATAATCAAAGCCATAATAACAATATTAATTGCCAAAGCAAAGAAGGTCTTGCTTTTTAGTGCGTTTAATATTTTATCTTTCATAATAACTCCTCTGCATTATCTTTCTTGTTTAAATATCACTTTCTTGATCTTCTTTCGTTAATCAAGAGCTGAAGATTCTTCTGTTCGTAAGTATTAAATTTAACATTCTTCTCAAATTCTTCGGGTGTATATTTGCCCTCATACCATGACTGCGAGTTAAAGTATGCATTAAGGCTTGCGTCCTTAAAGATTCTGCCTCGTCTTGCATAAATCTCATTAATTGCAAGCTGTAAGTCGTCATCACTCAAAGCGCTTACCTGTGCGTTGCTGAGATATGAAGAATCGCTGTTAGGAAAGATAAATCCGCCGTTATTATTAGTGTTTGTATTGCTTGATGACTGTGCATTTGAACTCTGTGAATTTGAATTGCCCGATGAGCTGTTCTGACTATTTGATGACTGCTGAGCCTGTGTTGCAGGAGCTTCTGTTTCTCTCTGAATCTGTCCGCTTGAGATAACAAGTTTAACAACTGTACCGTACTTGCGCTTGTGTCACCTTCCGGAGTCTGAGAGATAATATATCCTTCCGGATAATCATAACTGTATTCATAGTCAGAAATTTCAACGGTAAAGCCAGCCTGTTCAAGAAGCTTCTTGCCGTAACTGTAACCGTAACCGACAACAGGAACAACATTGTTATATGAAGAAGATGTTGTAACCTGTTCTGTTGTAGCAGGAACTGTAGTAGGCATCGCCGTACTCGGCGCTGTGTGGTTACTTCGGCAGATGTTGCAGCTTCGGCTGTAGTAGCTTTATTGTCAGTAGATGAATTTGACAAGCCGTTATAAACGCAGAAACCGATAAATCCGAGTGCGGCGGCAATTACAACGGCACAAAGAATAATGATAAATTTATTCTTCTTTTTCTTTACATTTTCTTTATTATCTTCTTCATCTGCATATCCGAATTCATTGTCATTATCTTCAAAGCTGTTATCGTCAAAGTCGTTTTTTTCTTCAATTTTTTTAGTATCGTCAGTTTTATTGTCAGTACGCTTAACAGACGGCTCGTCCTCAAAGAAATCACCGTAGTCCTTGCTTGATTCATTGCTTGTAAGAACATTTTTATGATCTGCACCGGAGTAATCGTCAAACACTTCAACGCTTGTAACAGGAGGAAGAACTTCCGGAGCTACTTCGCTGTTGCTTGAAACATCTTCAAATTCTTCAGCTTTTTTATCTGTAACAGTTTGTTCTTTCTTGTCATCTTCACTTGATACGGAACTGATATCTTCAAATTCAGGCTGTTTTTCTTCTGATACTTCGTCAGTTTTAACCTCGGAATTTTCAGGCTCATCAACTGCGTCTGTAACATCAACAACCTCAAATCCGCCGTTTCCATCAGCATCAGACTCACTGACTTCATCTGAATCTAAAGGAGCATTACCGTCAACAGGCAAGGATTCCTCACCGGCTAAAACTTCGGCAATGCCAAGCTGTTCGGCGCCTTTAAATTCATTATCAAGAACAGCGTCCTCAACTGTCTGAACCTCATCCTTATCGTCAAAATTATCCTGCGGTTCAGTCGGCTCTGTATCCTCAAATTCATCATAATCATATTCTTCAAATACATTTCCGTCAAAATCCGTGTTTTCGGAAACAACAACATCGGGATTCGGAACAGGGGAGGATGTACCTATTTCAGTCTTAATAGATGTAAGAGCATTTTTAATGTTGCCTGCATTCTTCCAGCGGTTTGCATTATTCGGCTGACATGCAATTACAATAACACTCTTGAGTTTTTCGTCACCCTCAGACGGTGCGGTAACAGCCTTGCCAGAGAATCTTTCTTCACAGGCATTCTTTCTGTCGCATGAATCACTTTCAAACGGAATTTTACCGCCGTTGCACATTGCATACATAATTATTCCGACAGAATAAATGTCGGTTGTATAGTCAACATTTTCCTGCTTGTAAACCTCAGGTGCAACAAATGAGGTATCCGTAATCTTGCCTTCAAAATCTGTAAATCTACCGATTTTATACCTTCCGTCAGCGGTTACAAAAATATTCTTTGGCGAAATATTACCGTGAAAAATATTCTTTGCTTCCAAAGTTTCAAGCATTTCACTCACCTGAATACCAAAATCAACAACTTCATCCTCAGCGAAAGTTTTGGTTTTCATAAGTTCTTCAAGACTTGTGAGTTCTTCTGTAAATATGTACAAATCACAGGTTTTTTTGTTCTGATTATCCTGAACATAAACATCCAGATAGTTTGAAACACCGTCAAGCTCCTTAACCGATTCAATAAAATCAGCCTCTTCGGTGAAATACTCGGCATGTTCATCGGTATAATTGCTTTTGCCGACAAATGCGTGTCTGAGAATCGCATTTTGAGCAGTATTTTTATCAATCTTTCTTGATACCTTGTAAACTTCACAGCCGTTGTCTTCCCCAACAAATGAAGTAACCTTCCAATCCCTTAAATCTGCCGGCAATTTAATCGTTTTTGCCATACTAACACTCCTTAAATATTTCCTTATTTTTCATATTATATCTAAATCAAGGTCATTAACCCTCACTATCTTATTCTCCGGATTATTGTACCATATTACGAGCTGTTTTACCATAGATATTTCAATTTTTTAAAAAATAATTCTAATTTGTAATTAAATCTGACATAAAAACAGCAGTCCGCCTAAACGAACTGCCGAAAACATAATTTCAGTGAAATATCTTACTCGATCTTATCTGATTTTTATTTTTTCCTTTTTGTTGACTCCGATAATTCCGCCTATTCCTCCTCCCAAAACAGATGACATCAGTTTAGCAGGGTTAGTATCGTTATAGGCTCACCGTTAAAAATCAATGCAATAGAGGTTATGACAAGAAAAATAAAAATCCTGTCAGCGAACCTACCGCAAGACCTGCACTTCCTGTAATTCTTGATGATATTATTCCCGACATCAGCGTTGCAACACCGACCATGCCGACCGTGCAGTAATCAAGTATATCTGCTGAAATTACTCCCGATGACATCATCACGGCTGCAAGCAAACACATCAAATTACCAGTATGAGTATTCCGCATACTGATGAAAACAAAACAGCCTTTGCAAGTAGTTTTTTATCAGACATAAAACAACCCCCGAATATATTCTGTTACAAATATATTCGGGGGAAAGAACATTCATTCAAAAAGTTATTCTTTTGTAGCTTTAGTTTCGTCAGAATCTTTCTTCTTGCCAAAACCGAAGAAGCCTTTCTTTTCAGGCTGACCTGCCTGCTGTGGCTGTTCCTTAACTGTGTCAACAGTAGAAATACACCACTTTTTAAACTTCATCTTAACTCTGTCGGAGCCTGTTTCAATGATGATAGCGTCCTCGTCGTCCTTAATGGCAACTACTCTGCCCATAATTCCGCCGATTGTTGTAATTTCATCACCGATCTCAAGAGAGTTACGAAGCTGAGCTTCTTCTTTTTTCTTCTTTGAGTTAGGTCTGATGAGGAAGAAATAGAGAGCTGCAAAAATAGCAACATAGAAGAGAATCATAAAAATCATACTTGACTGATTTCCGCCGCTTGCACTTGCTTCTGCAACTACAGGTAAAAAGTTTGTCATTTTCGTCATTCCTTTCATACAATGTATTGATTATATCAGTTTTAATCACATCTTGCAAGTATTTTTTCTGTTTTGAAAAATATTAGATACGCACGCCTAAAATGTTGCGATATTTCTCGTAAAATTCCATATATGTGCCGTTATCAAGCTGAGTTCTGATAACTTCCATAAGATTATTGTAAAAATAGAGGTTGTGCAAAACAGCAAGTCGCATTCCGAGCATCTCACCGCTCTTGAGAAGATGTCTTATGTATGCCCTTGAAAAGTTTCGGCAAACAGGGCAGTCACAATGCTCGTCAATCGGAGATTCATCTGTTTCATATTTTGCATTATTGATGTTACGCACTCCGTCCCAAGTGAAGAGCTGACCGTGTCTTGCGTTTCTGCTCGGCATAACACAGTCAAAAAGATCAACGCCTCTTGCAACACTTTCAAGAATATTCACGGGAGTTCCGACTCCCATAAGATATCTGATTTTATCTTTCGGAGCAAACGGCTCAACCTCTTCAATGATATGGTACATCGTTTCTGCAGGCTCACCCACGGCAAGACCTCCGATTGCATAGCCGTCAAGATTAAGCTCTGCAATTTCTTTCATATGATTGATGCGCAAATCGTCATAGATACCGCCCTGATTTATGCCGAACAGCATCTGGTTTTTATTTATGGTATCATCAAGACTGTTGAGCCTTTTCATCTCTGTAACGCATCTTTTAAGCCATCTTGTGGTTCTTTCAACGCTGTTTTTTGTATATTCATATGGAGAAGGGTTTTCAACGCATTCGTCAAATGCCATCGCAATTGTAGATGCAAGATTTGACTGGATTCTCATACTCTCCTCAGGTCCCATAAAAATTTTGCGGCCGTCAATGTGAGAATTGAAGTAAACGCCTTCTTCTTTAATATTTCTCAACTTTGCAAGAGAGAACACCTGAAATCCGCCGCTGTCGGTAAGGATAGGACCGTCCCACCTTGTAAATTTGTGAAGTCCGCCCATTTGCTTAACCTTTTCATCACCCGGACGAAGATGCAGATGATAGGTGTTGCAAAGCTGAACCTGACATTTTATATTCTTTAAATCAAGCGCAGAAACAGCACCCTTGATTGCACCGCATGTTGCAACATTCATAAAGGCAGGAGTCTGAACCGTACCGTGAACCGTAACGAATTCGCCCCGTCTTGCGCTGCCTTCCTTTTTAATTACCTTAAACATAAATCCGTAAAATCCTCCTATGATATGAACATAGCGTCGCCGAAAGAGAAGAATCTGTACTTTTCCTTTACAGCTTCTTTGTATGCATTCATAATAAAATCATATCCCGCAAAAGCGGATACAAGCATAATGAGTGTACTTTCGGGAAGATGAAAGTTAGTAATAAGTCCGTCCAGCACCTTAAATTCAAATCCTGGATAAATAAAAATATCCGTAAATCCCTCACAGGGCTTGATTTCTCCGTACATTGCCGCAACACTTTCAAGCGTTCTGCAGGATGTTGTGCCGACTGCAATAACCCGTCCGCCGTTTTTCTTAGTTTCATTTATGAGCTTTGCGGTTTCTTCGGGGACTTCATAATGCTCGCTGTGCATTTTATGCTTTGTAACATCGTCAACCTTAACCGGTCTGAATGTACCGAGTCCCACATGAAGTGTAACATACGCAATCTTTACACCTTTAGCCTTGATTCTGTCCATAAGCTCGGTTGTAAAGTGAAGCCCTGCCGTCGGAGCTGCCGCAGAACCGAGTTCATGGCTGTAAACCGTCTGATAGCGTTCCTTGTCTTTAAGCTCGGCAGTAATATAAGGGGGAAGAGGCATTTGACCGATTTTGTCAAGAGCGGTAAAGAAATTCTCTTCGCAATCAAAATCAACTATTCTATTGCCGTCATCCTTAACTTCAACAACAGTTGCACGCAAAATGCCGTTGCCGAATGAAAATTTTGTGCCGACTTTTGCTTTTTTACCCGGTTTGCAAAGTGTTTCCCAACGGTTGTTAGCAACCTGCTTCAAAAGCAGAAATTCAACTTTTGCACCTGTTTCGTCTTTGATACCGTAAATTCTTGCAGGCAAAACTCTTGAATCGTTGGCAACAAGAAGGTCACCCTCGTTAAGATAATCAATAATGTCATAAAAATGTTTATGCTCCAGAGTTTGTTTTTCTCTGTCAAGCACAAGCAATCTTGAACTGTCCCTCGGTTCAAGCGGAGTCTGTGCGATAAGCTCTTTAGGCAAATCGTAATAAAAATCACTAGTCTTCATTTTATTTCCTTTCAAGAACTAAAATTGCTTTTTAAAAGCTGTTCTGTCAAAAATCTTTGTAAAACACAAGTATTTGTCCTGTAAAATTCTCAAAATAATTGACATTACCCTTTTAAAATGATATATTATCTTATTATGAGCAGTTTGCATAATCGACAAACAGTCGTGTTTTCAGACATCTCTTCATATAATATAATATTTGTTTGAATAAGGCAACCGCTTTTTTAAAATTTGTTTAATTCGGAGGAATTATTATGAAAAAGTATAAAGTCGGTATTATCGGCGCTACCGGTATGGTAGGTCAGCGTTTTACACTTCTTCTTGAGAATCACCCGTGGTTTGAGGTTACTGTTCTTGCCGCAAGTAAGAGAAGTGCAGGCAAAACATACGGTGAAACAGTTGAAGGCAGATGGCATATGACTGCTCCTCTTCCTGAGAAGTACAAGGATATGGTTATCGTTGACGCTGAAAATGTTGAAGAGGTTGCATCACAGGTTGATTTCTGTTTCTGCGCAGTTAATATGAAGAAGGATGAAATCCGTGATCTCGAAGACAGATATGCAAAGGCTGAATGTCCTATCGTATCAAACAACAGCGCTCATCGTTTTACAGATGATGTTCCTATGGTTATTCCTGAAATTAACGCCGATCACATTAAGATTATTGACGCTCAGAGAAAGCGTCTCGGCACAAAAAGAGGCTTTGTTGCAGTTAAGTCCAATTGCTCACTTCAGAGCTATGTTCCTGCAATTCATCCTTTAAAGGCACTCGGCGTTGACAAGGTTCTTGCCTGCACATATCAGGCAATTTCAGGCGCAGGCAAAACATTTAAGACATGGCCTGAATGGTAGATAATGTTATTCCTTACATCGGCGGTGAGGAAGAGAAGTCAGAGCAGGAGCCGGCTTAAAATCTGGGGTAAGATTGAAGGCGACAAGATTGTTAAAACCGATGATATTTCAATCACATCACAGTGCATCCGTGTTCCCGTATCAGACGGTCACACAGCAGCTGTATTTATGTCATTTAAGGACGGTGTAAAGAAACCTACTGTCGAAGAAATTATTGACATTTGGTCAAACTACAGCGGCAGAGCACAGGAGCTTGATCTTCCGAGTGCGCCAAAGCATTTTCTTCACTACTTCACAGAACCCGACCGTCCGCAGATTAAATCTGAAAGAAATCTTGAAAACGGTATGGCAGTATCGGTTGGCAGATTAAGACCTGATACTCAATATGATTACAAGTTCGTTTGTATGTCACACAACACATTAAGAGGCGCAGCAGGCGGTGCAGTTCTTCTTGCAGAGCTCCTTTGTGCTGAGGGCTACATGGACTGATTACTTACGGAGGTAAATTATGTCTAACCACATTTTTACAGGCTCAGGTGTTGCACTTATCACTCCTATGAAGTCTGACGGAAGCGTAAACTACGATGTTCTCGGCGATCTCGTAGAATTTCATGTTCAAAACGGTACCGATGCAATTATTGTATGCGGTACAACAGGTGAGGCTGCAACTCTTTCGGAAAAAGAGCATTGCGAAACAATTTCTTTCGTTGCAGAAAAGACAAACGGCAGAATTCCTGTTATTGCAGGTACAGGCAGTAACGATACCTCAACAGCCGTTATGCTTTCAAAATCTGCCGCAAGCACAGGCGTTGACGCACTTCTCTGCGTAACTCCTTACTACAATAAAACATCTCAGCAGGGTCTTGTAAGACACTTCAACGTTGTTGCAGATTCGGTTGATATTCCGATTATTCTTTACAATGTTCCTTCAAGAACCGGCTGTAACATCAAGCCAAAGACTTATCAGGAACTTTGCAAGCATCCTAACATCGTTGCCGCAAAAGAGGCAAGCGGCGACATCTCTCAGGTTGCTCTCATCCGTTCACTTTGCGGTGACAATCTTGATATCTACTCAGGTAACGATGACCAGACTGTTCCTTTCATGTCACTCGGTGCTCTCGGTGTTATCTCTGTATTCGCAAACATCTGCCCCAAGGAAATGCATGACATCTGTCAGCTTTGTCTTGACAATGACTTTGCAGAGGCACAGAAGCTTAACTTCCACTATCTTGAGCTTATGCATATACTCTTCAGCGATGTTAACCCGATCCCAGTAAAGACTGCCATGAACCTCTTCGGCTATGAAGCAGGCGAATGCAGACTTCCGCTCGTACCCATGAGCGTTCAGGGTTACCATGACCTCAAGGATTGCATGGAGAAGTATGACCTTTTAAGCAAGAAGGTTAAATAATCAACCTTTGATTCGTTTAAAATTCAAGAAGTTTAAGGGGAATAAAAATGGTAAATACAGCAATAGTCGGTTGTAACGGTAAAATGGGCTGCTTTGTGGCACAGGCTGTTCAGAGCCGTGAGGATTGCAATGTTTTGTTCGGTGTTGACGCATTCGGTGAAAGTAATTATGATTTTGATGTTTTCAAGACTTTTGACGAGGCAACCGAAACACCTGATGTAATCATTGATTTTTCAAATCCTGCAGCTCTTGACGGTATGCTTTCGTATGCAGTTGATAACAAAGTACCTTGTGTTATCTGCACAACAGGCTTTTCTAAAGATCAGATTGCAAAAATCGAAGATGCGGCAAAGACAATTCCTGTTTTCTATTCAGGTAATATGTCACTCGGCATCAATCTTCTTATTGAGCTTTCAAAAGAGGCTGCAAAAATTCTCGGAAACCAGTTCGATATTGAGATCGTTGAAAAGCATCATAATCTCAAGCTCGACGCTCCGAGCGGAACAGCTCTTATGATTGCAGACGGAATTTCGGAACAGCTTGACGAAGATCCGCAGTATGTCTATGACAGACACAGCTACCGCAGAAAGCGTTCAAAGAACGAAATCGGTATTCATTCCGTAAGAGGCGGCACAATTGTAGGCGAACACGAAGTTATCTTTGCAGGTCACGATGAGGTTGTAACAATCTCTCATCAGGCTCAGTCAAAAGAAGTTTTCGCTGTCGGTGCTGTTAATGCGGCAGTATTTCTTAAAGATCAGAAAGCAGGTATGTACAACATGGGCGACCTTCTTTCTGAAAAAATGAACTAAAAAAATAACACCTTTAAGCACGGCATAAAAGCCGTGCTTTCTTTTATGTCCAAACTTTGCCTACTTTCATAATATGTAGTGTGATATATTGTTTTGAGATGTCACAAAGATTTAACAAAGGGTGGAAGTTATGGAAAATAATTTAATAATATTCGGCTCGGTAACTCTTGCATGAAGAGCCGTAACCTACTTTTAAAAAACAATATTAAATCAGGCTTGTAAGAACTCCTATACACCTCAATCGAAAATCATGCGGATACAGCCTTTATGTCCCGGGAAATTTTGAAAGGGCATTGGAAATTATCAGGAGTAACGGTATTGCTGTCAAAGGAACAGCCGCTGTTGATACCTTATGATATATTTTGACAACGGTGCAACCACCTTTCCGAAACCCTTATCCGTAAGAAAAGCGATTAACGAAGCTATGTCCGACTACGGAGCAAATCCGGGAAGAAGCGGTCACAAAATGTCGGTGAAATCATCTGAAATAATGTATTCCTGCCGAGATAATGCCGCAAAACTTTTTGGATCGAAAAATCCCGAAAATATAATATTCACACTTAACTGCACAACGGCTTTGAACACAGTTATTAAAGGCATATTAAAACAGGGTGACCATGCCGTAATTTCATCACTTGAGCATAATGCTGTCGTCAGACCGCTTGAAACACTCAAGAAAAATAAGATTGAATACTCTGTTGCCGAATGTGTCCCTTATGATGATGAGCAAACAATCGAGAATTTCAGAAAACAATTCAAATCTAACACAAAACTTGTAATCTGTACCCATGCTTCAAATGTATTCGGCATCAAACTTCCGATAGAAAGAATAGGCGCTCTTTGCAGATTAAACGGCATCCTTTTTTGTATAGATGCCGCACAAAGTGCAGGAACAGCAGATATAAACCTTTCTGACAGTTGTATTGATTTTCTCTGCACCGCAGGTCACAAAGGGCTTTACGGACCAATGGGAACAGGCTTGCTTATTATAAACAGCGAAACAACTCCGGACAGTCTTATTCAGGGAGGAACGGGAAGTGATTCCGCAAACCTCAATCAGCCTGAAATTCTCCCCGATAAGTACGAAAGCGGAACGCCGAATCTTCCGGGAATAGCAGGGCTTAATGCAGGAATAAAGTTTGTCCTGAACAAAAAAACAGACAGAATATATAATTCCGAGTTAAGTCTTGCACAAATGCTTTACAAAAGGCTTGAAAAAGCGGAAAATGTAATATTATACACCAAAATGCCTGAGAAAAGTCACAGCGTTCCTGTAATTTCCTTTAATATCAAAAATACCGAAAGCGAAACGGTTGCAAAAATTCTTAATGACAGCTACAACATTGCCGTAAGAGCAGGACTCCATTGTGCGCCCCTTGCACACAAAAGCTTCGGCACTCAGGATACAGGAACCGTAAGAGCTGTTGTATCGGCATTTACAACAAAAAATGATGTTGTATATTTTGCAAATGCCGTAAGTCGTATTTCTAAGAACAACAAACAGAAAAAAACAATTTAAAAAGGTTGCAATTAATAACAAAAGTATGTTAGAATAATAACAAGGAATTTAAAAATAAAGGAAGGGGAAAGCAGATTGGAAATATTTAACAGCATTCTTTCCATTATCAAGACTATACAGCTAAGAGATATTGTCGATATTCTTGCAATTGCACTGTTGATTTTCGGACTGTTCAAGCTTATTCAGGAAACAAGAGCAGTTCAGCTTCTCAAAGGTGTAATTATGCTCCTTATAGTGTATTTTCTTTCGTCTCTGTTTGGTCTTGTTATGCTTTCATCCCTGTTGCGAACATTTTTCGAGGCAGCAGTTGTTGTTATTGCTATCATCTTTCAGCCGGAAATCAGAAAGGCTCTTGAACAGATGGGACGCAACAACACCTATAAAAAATATATAAAAATATTTACTAAGCACCACAAAGGTGATGAATGGAAAAAGGCTGTAGAAAAGTCAATCGTAGATGCGGCTGACACAGCAGTCCTTTTCTCTCGTTCAAAAACAGGTGCTTTGCTTGTGTTTGAAAGAGAAACCATGCTTTCCGATATAGCCGCTACAGGCACAATTATTGATGCCGAAACATCAGTAGCTCTGTTCGGCAATATATTTTTAACAAAGCACCATTGCATGACGGTGCAAGCATTATCCGTGACGGAAAACTTTTTGCAGCAGGATGTATTTTACCGCTCACATCAAACCGTAATGTAGATATCAATCTCGGCACACGACACAGAGCAGGACTCGGTATCAGTGAACAAAGTGACGCTGTTGTCCTTATAGTAAGTGAAGAAACAGGTGTAATTTCTCTTGCGGTAAACGGTATTTTGCTCCGTGAGTTTACAAGAGAAGAACTAATCAAAAAGCTTGAACAGTTTCTCATCTATGATCGTGGCTATGACGATGATGAACCGCCGAAAAAGTTTTTTCAGAAGAACCCGAAAAGTTCAAAAAGAGAGAAGGCTGAAAAATGAAAAAGAAAAAACTCTCTCTCAACAAATTGTTTCAGAATAATAAATTTCTGATTATACTCGCCCTTGTAATCTCAACAATAACATGGGTTTATATGAGTATGGGTACAACAAATGATACAACCGTAACAATAAGCAATATTCCCATTCAGATTGAATTGCCTGACCAGCTTGATAACAACGGGTTGCAGGTATTCCGTGATGCGGAGCAGACTGCCACGGTAACCGTAACAGGCAGCAGAGCCGTTCTCGGTTCTATCGGAACGAAGGATATTACTGTCACGGGTGCTACAAACGGAATTGACTCGGCAGGAACTTATCAGCTTTCGCTTTCAGCCGTAAAAGCCAACCCGAGTGCCAACTTTCAGATTATCTCAACCGTTACGCCTTCAAATGTCAATGTAATTGTTGATTATCAGCGTGAAACAAGTTTCCCGATTCAGGAAAATGTTGTTTACAAGGTTGCCGACGGATACTATGCGTCAACTTCCCTTGCATCAAAGAATATCACAATCTCAGGTCCTCAAACAGAGATTGCCAAAATCGCAAAGGTTTCGGCATCAGCCGAACTTGACAGTATACTAAATGAGCCGACCTCAACGACCGCAAATATTGTGCTTTATGATAAAACAGGAAATAAAATCTCCACCGAGCTTCTTACAATGGAGTTTACGGATGTTGAGGCTACAATTTCCGTTCTCCCCGAAAAGACGGTAAATGTAATTCCTGAGTTTATTAACAAACCCAAAGGTCTTGATTTAAACGATGATATGCTTACGGTTGAGCCTTCAAAGATTCTGCTTGCAGGTCCAAAAGAAGTGCTTGACAAGACTGACAGCGTAAAGCTTGAGTCAATTGATTTTGCTACACTTTCAAACAAGCGTTATGAGTACGATACGCAGGGAATAAACATCCCGAGTGACTGCAAAAATATCAGTAACTCAACCTCAGCAAAGCTTGTACTTGACCTCAGCGGTCTGTCCAAAAAAACCTTTACCGTAGATTCATTCAAAGTAAGCGGTCTTTCTTCAAAATACAAAGCCGATGTAACACAGACAAGTATGAATGTTACCGTAATTGGCAGTGAAAAGGAACTTAAAAGCCTTAAAAGCTCAGATATTGAAGGTGTAATTGACACCTCGGATCAGAGCGGAACAGTGGGCTCGGTTCAGATGCCTGTTACTTTCAAACTCAGCGGTACTGACACCTGTTGGGTAAGCGGAAGCTACAAGGCAAATATCACAATCAGCGAAAAATAACCCATAAAAACCGCAGACATCAAAATGCCTGCGGTTTAGTTTATTTGTATTAAATTACATTCTGATTCGATTTGAACTGCCTCGCCTTACAAAAGCTTTGTTCATATCGTCAGTATTGTGATATCTCACACTCTGTACAAGGGCAAGACTAATGAGCGTACTCAAAGCCGAAGTACCTCCCGAACTGAATAGGGGAAGGGTTATTCCGACTACGGGAAGAAATCCAAGCACCATTCCTATATTTACAATTGTTTGCGATGCTATCATTGAAAACACACCGTAGCAGATATACTTGCCTTCAAATTCACTTGAATTTTTTGCATTCAAAATCACTTTTAATATAATAAAAAACAAAATCAGCAAAAGCGTCATGCATCCGACAAATCCGAGTTCCTCTCCTGCAACGGTAAAGATAAAATCGTTTTCCTGTTCGGGGACGATTGAATGTTCAACACGCTGACCGTTAAAAAGTCCGCTTCCGAAAGCTTCGCCGCTTGCAATTGAAACCTTACCCTGATACTGTTGCCAACCGTAATTTGTCAGTGCATTCCCGTCAAGGTCAAACAAAGCAAGAACCCTGTTGCGATGTTCTTCATTCATAAACACATTCCATATAATCGGAATTGCACACACAAGCAATCCTCCGAAAATGACAAAATATCTCAGTTGAACTCCTGCCGCAAATGTCATAACCAAAAACATAAGCGCGAATATAAGAACTGTACCGTCATCACCCTGAATATGAATAATTGCCATTGGTATCATTGCATGAAGTGCCAGGAAAAGTACTCCCGAAAACTTTTCAATCATTTTCTTTTCTCTCAGCCACGACAAATGCTTTGAAAAAGTTATGATAAAACAGATTTTTATAAACTCAGACGCTGAATTGAAAATCCGCCCGGAAGATTAATCCATGCCGTATCATCTGTTCCGCTAACCTGAACTCCGAACACAAACACAAGTCCGGCAAGAACAATTCCCACTATTGCGGCAATGTACCATTTTCGTATAAGAAATCTGTAATCGGCAATTGATATAAACACCGATGCCGCAAGACCGACAGACACAGCTATAATCTGAGTTCTTAGATAACTGTATTCGCCCGACCGTTGCATACTCGCAATCAAAAGAAAACTGTACGCAACAGCGGTCAAGGTCAACAGCCACAACACTGCGTCACACTGTCTGAAATATTCATAAATATTTGTAATAACTTTTTTCACCCAAAACAACCTTTGAAATTAATTTTACTCTATAATTATATTAAATTACGCTCTCAATATCAAGTATAATTTCAATACAGAATAATACAAGTTTCGCATTTTGTTATAATAATAAAAACATGAATTTGATTCGGAGGTATATTATGTTATCTGATATCGAAATTGCTCAGAGTGCAGAATTAAAGCCTATTGCAGAAATTGCAAATCAGCTTGGGATTTCTGCTGATGAGCTTGAGTTTTACGGAAAGTACAAAGCAAAACTTTCTGATGAACTTGCAGACCGTGTAAAGGACAATCCTGACGGAAAGCTCATCCTCGTAACAGCAATCAACCCAACACCGGCAGGCGAGGGCAAAACCACCACTTCTGCAGGTCTTGGTCAGGCAATGGCTAAAATCGGTAAAAAGGCAATCATCGCACTCCGTGAACCGTCGCTCGGTCCTGTATTCGGAATTAAAGGCGGTGCAGCAGGCGGCGGTTATGCACAGGTTCTTCCGATGGAGGACATTAACCTTCATTTCACCGGTGATATGCACGCAATTACAGCAGCCAACAACCTTTGTTGCGCAATGCTTGACAACCACATTCAGCAGGGCAACACACTCGGCATTGATCCAAGAAGAATTCTCTTCAAGCGTTGTCTTGATATGAATGACCGTGCATTAAGAAATATCACAATCGGTCTTGGCGGTAAGGTGAACGGTGTTCCGAGGGAAGATCACTTCATCATTACAGTTGCATCGGAAGTTATGGCAATTCTCTGTCTTGCAAATGATATCTCCGACCTCAAAGAAAGACTCGGCAACATTCTTGTTGCATACACATACAGCGGTGAACCCGTTTATGCCAAAGATTTGAAAGCAGAGGGAGCAATGACTGCACTTCTCAAGGATGCAATCAAACCTAACCTTGTTCAGACGCTTGAGGGTACTCCTGCAATTATGCACGGCGGACCTTTTGCAAATATCGCTCACGGCTGTAACAGCATAAGAGCAACAAAGCTTGCATTAAAGCTTGCCGATTACTGCATTACAGAAGCTGGTTTCGGCTCGGATCTCGGTGCTGAGAAGTTTCTTGACATCAAGTGCAGATATGCCGGCATTGCTCCGTCGGCAATTGTAATCGTGGCAACATGCCGTGCATTAAAATACAACGGCGGCGTTCCAAAGTCAGAGGTTTCAAATGAAAACATTGAGGCTCTCAAAAAAGGCATTGTAAATCTCGGTGTTCACATTGACAATATGAGAAAGTACAATGTTCCCGTAGTTGTAGCGATTAATCAGTTCGGTACAGATACAGATGAAGAACTCAAATATATTGAAGAATATTGTATTTCAAAGGGTGCAGACTTTGCCCTTTCAAATGTATTCGGAAAAGGCGGAGAAGGCGGCGTAGAGCTTGCAAATAAGGTAGTAGAGGCTTGTGAAAAGCCGTCTGCATTTAAACCGCTCTATTCACTCGACCTCACACTCAAGGAAAAAGTTGAAAAGATTGCAAAGGAAATCTACGGTGCGTCAAAGGTAAACTACACTACAGCCGCAGAAAAAGCGATCAAGGAAGTTGCGGCACTCGGCGGAGACAAACTTCCTATATGTGTAGCAAAAACACAGTATTCGCTTTCAGATGATCCTACAAAGCTCGGTGCTCCAAAGGATTTTGAAATCACAGTAAGAGATGTAACAATTTCAAACGGTGCAGGTTTTGCAGTAATTTATACAGGCAATATTATGACAATGCCGGGACTCCCGAAAGTTCCTGCCGCAGAAAAAATTAATATTGATGAAAACGGCAAAATCAGCGGACTTTTCTGATATGGTTAAATTGATTTCTCACAGCGCCGATGAAACTGAGCAAATCGGCGAAAAAATTGCAAAAAAGCTCCACGGCTCAGAGGTAATAGCCCTTTTCGGCGGACTCGGTATGGGCAAAACCGCCTTTACAAGAGGACTGGCAAGAGCCTCGGTGTTGATGACGGTGTGTCAAGCCCTACTTTCGCCCTTGTAAACGAATACAGCGGAAAGTACAATATCTATCATTTTGATATGTACAGAGTTAATTCATGGGATGATTTGTACTCAACGGGATTTTTTGACTACATTGACAACGGCATTCTCGTAATTGAGTGGAGTGAAAATATAGAAGGAGCACTTCCCGAAAATGCAATCAGAATAACGATTGAAAAAGGGGAGAGCGATGACGAAAGAATCTTTGAAATTGAAGGTGTTGAAATTTGAAAATTCTGTCTGTTGACACATCTGCAACAGCTGCATCTGTTGCACTTTCAGAAGAGGGCAAGCTGATCGGTGAAACTTTCATAAACACAAGTCTTACCCACAGCCAGACGCTCATCCCTATGATTGAACAGCTTTTGAACAATACAAAAACGGAAATATCCGATATTGATGCAATTGCAGTCAACGCAGGTCCGGGTTCATTCACGGGAGTAAGAATCGGTGTTGCGGCAGTAAAAGGTCTTGCTTTTGCAAATAATATACCGTGTGTTTCGGTTTCAACACTTGAGAGTATGGCTTATAATTTCCTTTCAACCGACTGTATTGTATGTGCCGTAATGGACGCACGCTGTTCACAGGTATACAATGCACTGTTTGAAATTAAAAACGGAGTTGTTACCCGACTTTGTGATGACAGAGCATTATCGCTTGATGACTTAAAAAACGAACTGCTGTCTGTTGACGGAAGAATCATCATAGCAGGTGACGGTACCGATATTACCTGTAAATACATCGGTAATGAAATTAAAAATGCAGAGTCTGCTCCCGTAAATCTTAAATATCAGAGAGCGTCTTCAACTGCACTTGTTGCTTTTGAAATGATTAATAACGGACAAACCGTTTCAGCACAAAAGCTTATGCCGGTATATCTCCGCTTGCCTCAGGCACAGCGTGAGCTTAATAAAAAACTTGGAGGTAGAACAAAATGATAGCACTCGGATGCGACCACGGCGGATATAACCTTATCTGCGCAATCAAAAAATATCTGGATGAAAAAGGACTTGAATACAAAGAGTACGGCACTTTCAGCGAGGAAAGCGTTGATTATCCGGTTTATGCCTACAAGGTAGCAACTGCAATTACTTCCGGCGAATGCTCAACAGGCATTCTCTGTTGCGGTACAGGCATCGGTATCTCAATTGCCGCAAACAAGGTAAAGGGAATCAGAGCCGCAGTTGTTTCAAACGAATTTTGTGCTGAAATGACTCGCAGACACAATAACGCAAATATTCTTTGTATGGGTGGCAGAGTTACAAGCGAAGAAGATGCTGTTAAATTTGCTGATATCTTCCTTAATACACCTTATGAAGGCGGCAGACACGAAAACCGTGTGTCAATGATTACAGACATTGAAAACGGTACTTTTAAAGCATAAACAAATTAAAAATAAGATTAAAACGCTCTTTTTATTAAGGGCGTTTTTCTTTTTGAAACTTAGATTTCTTGTTTGTAATATTTTGTAATTGTTATTTCTGATATAGAACCATTTTATAAATATTAATTCTATTCAGGAAATTAAGGAAAATCATTCTTTCTCAGTCGGAATTATGCATTGTGCTAATTGTATAATATTATTAAAAGCATCCCTATTTATAAGTGCATTATAACTACTATATTTCAATTTGTAACCAAATTTACGAAAAAATTTCAATTTTTTAAATTTATTTACAAAAAACCCTTGTTTTTTTCCTTTTTAGTATTATAATAACATCACAATGTTTTTAAAGAATTTTAAAAAAGAATTAAAACGATTTGGGAGAGAGTAAAAATGAGATTAAGAAAACAGGAACTTGGAGACAGAAACCTCGTAGGAAGCAGGGTTGAGGCTGTAAGAAAGCAGAAAGGTATGAAGCAAAAGGAGCTTCTTGCCCAATTACAGGTTAACGGCGTCGATATGAATGCATCAGGACTTTCAAAGCTTGAAGGTCAGATTCGTTTCGTGACAGATGTTGAGCTTGTTGCACTTGCCGATATTCTTGAAGTGTCTGTTGACTACCTTCTCGGAAGAGAAAACTGATTGTTTTTAACCGAATCTTTAAATTGCACCGTAGATTTTTTCTGCGGTGCTTTTATTTTTTGCTGATAAATGTTGACAAGCGAGTATTTTAATTATATAATCATAACAGCGTTACATAACAATGTTATGAATTAGAGGTGACTACTGTGACTGAAAACAAGGCAGCTTACACAATTTCATTCGAAACTCTTACGCCAAAACTTTTTGAAAGTTTGTACAGGTCGGTAGGTTGGGAGTCGCCTTGCATTGACCAAATCGAAACCGCCTTAAATAATTCATATGCAAAATTTGTTGCATATGACGGTGACAAACCTGTCGGAATGGTTAGAATTATCGGCGACGGCGGTATGTCATTCTATATAAAAGACTATGACGTTATTCCAGAATATCAGAGTAAGGGTGTAGGAAAAGCGTTAATGCAATTTCTTGAAGATTACATACGCAATTCTATGCCTAAAAATTGGGCAGTAAGCCTTGAACTTATCAGTCTAAAGAAGCTGTTGCTTTTTATGAAAAATTTGGATTTGAACAAAGACCGTGCGACTGGGATGGTCCGGGAATATTCAAAATGTTAAGATAAACTAAGGAGTGTTTCATTTGGCAAAGCAAATTGAGGGCGTTTACGAAAACATAATAGCCTGTGCCACAAAAGAATTTCTGAACAAAGGCTATGCCGATGCCTCACTGCGAACAATTGCTACTGAAGCACACACAACAACAGGTTCAATCTATACCAGATTTGGCGACAAAGAGGGACTTTTTGAGGCAATTGTAGGGAAGCACTACGATAAAATTATCGAGATGTACAAAGCCGCACAAGATGAATTTGCAAGTCTTCCTGAAGAATCACAACCTGACAATATGGCGAGCATATCAGGTAATTGTATGTATGACGGACTTTTGTATTGCTATGACAATCTCGATGTTTTTAAGCTGATTTTATTAAAATCAGAGGGAACAAAGTTTTCTCATATGATAGATGAAATGGTTAAAATTGAGCTGATGCCACTCATAAATATTTGAATGTGCTTAAAAGACTCGGAAAACCGTCGCCAAAAATTGATACTAAACTTGAGCATATGATTATTACGGGTATGTTTAATACCTATTTTGAACTTATAATCCACGAAATGCCGATTGAAGACGCAAAACTTTATCTCAAAGAAATGCGTGAATTCTATACGGCAGGTTGGATGAAAATAATGGGGCAGGATTAAGCCTATTATTTTTGAGCAGCAGTTAGCGATAGCTAACTTGAATTTGAATGATAACAGAAAATGACTGCAGCGTTTTCGTATCAGATATAAATTATCCACTTGGAGGAGGTCTATTCTTGAAAAAGCAATCAAATTTATCAAGACTTATGTCCTACGCAGGAAATCACAAATACTTTACTTATGCTTCCTGGATTCTCTCGGGAATCAGTGCTGTGTTTGCACTTGTTCCTTTCTATTATCTTTGGAAGATTATCAAAGAAGTACTTGAAGTAATGCCTGACTTTTCAAAGGCAACAAGTCTTGTACACAACGGATGGATGGCAGTAATATTTGCCGCTGCCGCATTTTTAATCTATGTTGCAGGACTTTTATGTTCGCACAAAGCAGCTTTTCGGGTTCAGACAAATCTGCGAAAAGATATGATGCACCACATCATTAAGTTACCCCTCGGAACTCTTGAAGCTCTCGGAAGCGGTAAAGTACGAAAAACGGTCAACGAATGTTCAGAATCAACTGAAACATACCTTGCTCATCAGCTGCCCGATATGGTAACCGCATACATAACACCTATCGGACTTCTGTTTATGCTGTTTTTCTTTGATTGGAGATTCGGTCTTTTCTGCTTAATTCCTATTTTGCTGAGTTTTGTTATTATGTTCACACAGATGACAGGACCTACACTTAAAACTAAAATGGAAGAATATCAGAATGCTCTTGAAGATATGTCAAATGAAGCTGTTGAGTATGTAAGAGGTATTCCTGTCGTAAAGACATTCGGTCAGTCTGTTTTTTCATTTCACCGTTTCAAAAAGTCTATTGACAACTACAGCACATGGGCAATTTCTTATACCGAGAGTATGAGAAAACCAATGTGTATTCTTACAATGCTTATTAACGGAATTTTTGCATTTATCCTTGTTGCAGGTATGTGGTTTACTTCAGGCGGAGTAACAACCGATTTAATTCTCAGCATCTTGTTCTATATTATCATAACTCCTGTATTAACCGTTACAATGACAAAATAATGTTCCAGAGTGAGAACACAATGCTTGTTACAGACGCACTCAAGAGAATTGACTCAATCCTTAATCTTGAACCGCTTGAAAGCACAGATGTAAAAACACCTAAAGATAATTCCGTTGTTCTAAAATCGGTTTCTTACAGCTACGATAAGGAAAATAAAACAAAAAAAGCAATTGACAATATATCGCTTTCAATTAAGCCAAATGAAACAGTTGCATTTGTCGGACAGTCCGGCGGCGGTAAAACCACGCTTGCAAACCTCATAAGCAGATTTTTTGATGCAGATGAGGGAGAGGTGTTTATCGGCGGTGTAAATGTCCAGAACATTGACAAAACCGTTTTGATGAATACAGTATCATTTGTTTTCCAGAACAGCCGATTAATAAAAGGCACAATTCTTGATAATGTCAAAATGGCAAGACCTGACGCTGCAAATGAAGAAGTACTTCAAGCTATTCACAAAGCACAATGTGATGACATAATTAAGAAATTCCCCGAAGGTATCAACACAGTAATCGGAACACACGGCACATACCTTTCAGGCGGTGAACAACAGAGAATCAGCATTGCAAGAGCTATTCTCAAAAATGCTCCTATTCTTATTCTTGATGAAGCTACCGCTTTTGCAGACCCCGATAACGAAGCTAAAGTTCAGCAGGCAATCAATGAACTTGCAAAGGATAAAACAGTTATTATGATTGCACACAGACTTCCACCATTGCAAATGCCGATAAAATCTATCTTCTTGAAAACGGCAAGATTGCCGAATCAGGTACAAATGACGAACTCGTTGCAAAAGGCGGCATATATGCAAAAATGATGAAAAACTATGTTTTATCAGTAAACTGGAAAATTTCAAAGGAGGGTAAATGATGATTAAAAAACTTCAGCATAAATTTGCTCTTTCGGAAAGAGGCGCAAAAGACCTTATTCAAGGTATAATCGCCTGTGCTGTACAGAACATTTCATTTATGTTTCCTGTAGGTTTACTTTACTTTTTCGTAAATGATTTGCTAAACGGCGGCATAAACCCGAAAAAATATGGTTCTACATTGTGGGATGTATCATAGCACTTGCTCTGATTTTTGCAGTAACATATTGGCAGTACAATTCAACCTTTCTTGCAACATATGTAGAAACAGGCACAAGAAGAATTACGCTTGCTGAAAAGTTAAGGAAAATCCCTCTGTCATTCTTTGGCAAAAAAGACCTTGCCGACCTCACAAGCACAATTATGGCAGACTGTACATACCTTGAAACAGCATTTTCTCATTTCATCCCGCCGTTTATCGGAGCTATGATTTCAACCGTAGTAATCGCAATCAGCCTTTTCTTTTTTGATTGGAGAATGGCAATTGCTTCTCTTTGGGTTCTTCCGGTTGCATTTGCGATAATCGGCTTGTCATCAAAAGTTCAGAAGAGTTTAAACCGCAAGTCAATGGATGCTAAAATGGTTTGTGCAGACGGAATTCAGGAATGTATCGAAACAATTCAGGACTTAAAGGCAAATAACGCCGAACAGTCATATATGGCAGGCCTTGACACAAAGATAGACAATGTAGAAAAACGCTCAATAATCAACGAATTCGGCACATCAACATTTGTTGTATCCGCAGGACTTGTCCTCAAACTCGGCATTGCCACAACAGCACTTGTCGGCTCAATTTTGCTCGTAAACGGACAGCTTGATGTACTTACATTCTTTATGTTTTTGCTTGTTGTATCAAGACTCTATGATCCAATGCAGTCTGCTTTACAGAACCTTGCCGCAATCATCAGCACAAACACGAATGTTGCGAGAATGAACGAAATTCTTGATCATGATGTTCAGACAGGCAACACAAGGCTTACAAATAAAGGCTATGATGTTAAATTTAAAAATGTAGAATTCTCATACAACAACAAAGATAATGTTCTCAAGGATGTTTCGTTCACAGCTAAGCAAGGCGAAGTTACCGCACTTATCGGCCATCAGGCGGCGGTAAAACTACCGTATCAAGACTTGCCGCAAGATTCTGGGATATTAACAAGGGCAAAATCACCGTGGGCGGTATGGATATTTCCAAGATTGAACCCGAAACTTTGTTATCACTTTATTCAATCGTTTTCCAAGATGTAACCCTCTTCAACAATACGATTATGGAAAACATCAGACTCGGCAAAAAGGACGCTACAGATGAGGAAGTTCTCCTTGCCGCAAAACTTGCAAACTGCGATGAATTTGTTTCTAAACTTCCCAACGGTTATAATACCGACATTGGTGAAAACGGCTGTCAGCTCTCAGGCGGTGAAAGACAGCGTGTTTCAATTGCACGAGCATTTCTTAAAGACGCTCCGATTATCCTCCTTGATGAAGCTACAGCATCACTTGATGTAGAAAACGAAACTCTTATTCAAACAGCTCTTTCAAAACTTATCAAAAATAAGACCGTAATTGTAATTGCTCACAGAATGAGAACAGTTGCAGGTGCAGACAAAATTGTAGTTTTGTCAGACGGTGTTGTTGCAGAAGAAGGTACAGCAGAAAGCCTTAAAAAATTGAACGGAATATTTGTTCATATGATGAACTTACAGTCCGAAAGCAGTAATTGGAAACTCAATTAAATATAACCACTAAACGCAAAAGGAACAACTATAACGTTTGTTCCTTTTCTGCGTTGACATATTAAAAACAATACTGTAATATTATTTTATAGGATAACGGAGGGATGAATGTGATTGACCTCAACAACATTGAAAAATACAGAGAAAACAATCGAATAGAGCCAAAAGGCAACAGGCGGATTACCTAAAAGCTTGTGGGAAACATATTCATCCTTTGCAAATACACTCGGAGGAATTATACTTTTAGGTGTAGAAGAATACAGGGACAAATCACTTCATCCCGTAAATCTTCCCGATCCGGATGAACTTATTGAGGAATTTTGGGAGATAGCAAACGATATTCAAAAAGTAAGCACAAACATTCTTTCATATGATGATGTTTATGTGCAAAAAATTGAAGAAAAGCATATTATCGTTATTACAGTGCCAAAAGCAAAAAGATTTGACCGTCCTGTGTATCTTGACGGCAGTATTCATAATTCATACAGAAGAAACGGCGAGGGTGACTACCGTTGCACACTCGACCAAATTAACGCTATGGTGCGTGATTCCGAAATTAAAACACAGGATATGAATATCATCGAAAGCATGACTGCTTCCGTATTTAATACCGATTCACTCCATAGCTACCGAATAAAAATGTCAAATGTTAAGCCAAACAATCGGCTTCAAAATTTGTCGGATAAAGATTTCTTGCAGGCAATAGGAGCAATAGGAGTAGGTGAAGACCTTTTGTTTCACCCTACAGCCGCAGGACTTCTTATGTTCGGCAAGTCAAAATTTATCAAAAAAGAATACCCGTACTATTGTCTTGAATATAAGGAAACAACACAAGATGATAAACACACAATTATTTCATCAAATTTAAATTCTGACTGTGAAAACCTTTATGATTTCTTTATAAAGGTCTTTGAA
>ENA-OQDE01000435-OQDE01000435.1-human-gut-metagenome-genome-assembly--contig:-NODE-435-length-25239-cov-2.500717_pt1 | contig 25239 bp, 27 predicted proteins | sample MGYA00242768_ERZ504595 | MGnify/ENA primary metagenome ERZ504595 (study PRJEB26092, sample SAMD00036307) | human gut metagenome | host: Homo sapiens | study: EMG produced TPA metagenomics assembly of... | reverse complement strand
TGTTTTTGCTGTCCTTTTCCAATTACTTCAGTTGTATTATAAGTGTAATTACAATTAAAAGATAAGATTTTGAAAGAAAATATGGAAAATATGAGTCCGGAATCATTGCTCCGTAAAGCACAAGCATTGGGAGATGATATTAAAGAAATGGAATCCATTGATGTATTGGGTGCCTATTATCAAGCACAAACCAAAATAAAAACTAATAGAAGAAAGAACATGTATAATCAACTGATGCGTTATGCAGCATTTCTGACTATACTTTATTTCTCTCTTCTCTGGTTTTGGGATATTTATATTTTAGTGGAACAGAAACCGACGAGAAATATGCAGAGGTGGTAACCGCTACCGGTTCTGTCATACGTTATGAACTTCCGGATCATTCTGTAGTATGGTTGAATGCAGGTAGTACATTGCGTTATCCTACCACTTTCAAGAAAGACAACCGGTTGGTAGAACTGAAGGGTGAAGCATATTTCGAAGTGCAGGCAGACAAAGATCGTCCTTTCTATGTAAATACTCCGAATGGCTTGAGCGTATATGTTTATGGTACCAAATTTAATGTAGCTGCCTATGAGGATGATAATTATATAGAAACAGTATTGGAAAAGGGTAAGGTAAATGTGATAACCCCCGATCAGGAAACAATAGTATTGGCTCCTGGAGAGCAGTTGCTTTATGACAAACAGAGTCAAAAGTCGAAAAAAAATAAAGTGGATGTCTATGGAAAGATAGCTTGGAAAGATGGAAAACTAATTTTCAGAAATGCTTCATTAGAAGAAATTCTGAAGCGTCTGGAACGACATTTCAATGTAGAAATTCAGTTTAACAATAGGTCTGGAAAAGAATATAAGTACCGGGCTACTTTCCGGACTGAAACTCTGTCGCAGATATTGGATTATCTGGCCAGGTCTGCCGATTTAAAATGGAAAATTGAAGAACCGCAACAACAGGCAGATGATACATTATCAAAGACTAAAATTAGAGTAGATTTATATTAGAGTAGTAACCCTTAAAATAAAAGCCCATGGAATAACACAAGAGAATAAAAGAAAGGAAGAAAGCTGCTACCAACAGCTGTCTTCCTCCGAATTTTCCAGATTCACGGTACAAGGTCTCGCAAACACTAGCCGGAATCAAACCATAGTTCATTTAGTAATAAACTTTAGTTAGCCACAAATGTATGAAAAAAAATCATTCATTTACAGCATTATGTCCTAAATATGCTTTAAATCTAAAACTTCCTTTAGTTATGAGGATTAGTCTAGCACTACTTTTCGCAGTAGTATTACAACTTTCTGCCGAAGATGGCTATGCCCAGCGAACGCGGGTTGCCATTTCAATGAACAATGTATCTGTAGAACAGGTACTGAATAAAATAGAGGAGACGTCCGACTATGTTTTCCTTTATAATGATAAAACAATTCAGAAGAACCGTATTGTTTCTGTGAGAAACAATTCAGGTAAGATACTGGATATTCTTGATGAGATGTTTAAAGGAACCAACATTACTTATACAGTGGTTGATAAGCAGATTATCTTGTCTACCAATAAATTGAATGTAACAGAGCAAGATCCGACTATTCAGGTAAAAGGTACAGTGAAAGATACAAAAGGAGAACCTTTGATCGGAGTGAATGTGAAAGTAAAAGGGACAACTACCGGTGCTATTACAGATTTCGACGGAAACTTTCAGATTCAAGCTAAAAAGGGAGCGGTATTGGAGATCTCTTATATTGGGATATGCTTCTCAAGAGGATGAAGGTTGCAGATAATAAATCGCTTTCCATTGTGATGACGGAAGATACCAAAGTCTTGAATGAGGTTGTTGTAATCGGCTTTGGGCATTAAACGCGAAACCAAGTCTTTGACATACAATGTGCAGCAGATTGGCGGCGACGAAGTGGCAAAGGCGAAAGATATGAATGTGATGAGCAGTCTTGCCGGTAAGGTGGCGGGTGTGAATATCAATGCAAGTTCATCCGGTATTGGAGGTGGTGCCCGTGTGGTAATGCGTGGTACGAAGTCTATATCCGGTAATAACAACGCTCTATATGTAGTAGATGGAGTTCCTTTGGCTAATATATCAGGTGAACAACCTGACGACCAGTATACGGGTGCCGGACAATCCGGTGACGGATTGGCTAACTTCAACGCTGATGATATAGAATCAATTTCAGTACTTAGCGGATCGGCCGCCGCTGCACTATACGGTTCGGCTGCTGCCAATGGTGTGGTACTTATCACAACGAAGAAAGGGGCTGTAGATAAAACCAGATTGACTTACAGTAATAATTCAACCTTCTATTCACCATTCCGATTGCCGGAATTCCAGAATACGTATGGTTCGGAAACCGGAGAGTGGTATAGTTGGGCATCTAAATTGTCATCTCCTACCGATTATGAAGTTAAAGATTTTTTCCAGACAGGTTATAATGTAGCAAACACTGTAAGTCTGACTACAGGGACACAAAAAAATCAAACCTATGTATCCGTAGGTGCTGTGAATGCCCGGGGTATCATTCAGAATAATGACTTGGACAGATATAATTTCTCTGTTCGTAACACGACCTCTATGCTGAATGATAAACTGACGATGGATTTAAGTTTTATGTATTCTAATGTAAAGGAACAGAATATGTTGTCGCAAGGAGAGTATGCCAATCCATTGGTTCCCGTTTATTTATTTCCGCGCGTGATGATTTCTCGAAATATCAGTATTATGAACGATATGATGTAGACCGTAACATAAAAACACAGTTCTGGCCATTGAAAGAAAATGGATTATCCATGCAGAATCCTTACTGGATTACGAACCGGAATATGTATACCAACAAGAAAGACCGTTTTCTGGCAAGCGGTTCACTAAAATATACGATAACAGATTGGTTGAATGTTTCCGGACGCGTCAAGCTGGATAAGGAAACTATCAACTCGGAAAAGAAAATGTATGCTTCCACTTTGAATGTGATTGCTGAAAACTCGGATAAAGGAGCATACGTGCAATCGAACAAGAATACCAGTCAGATATATGCGGATGCCATGTTGAATATCAATAAATATTTCTATCATGACACATGGAATCTGACAGCATCTTTAGGTGCCAGTTTATTGGATTTGGATTATAAGGAACTTAATTTTGGCGGCGGATTGCTGACCATTCCTAATCTGTTTACTTCTAACAATGCGAACGTTTCCGGTAAATTAACCTATAAAAATACGAACTATCACGACCGTACCAATTCTTTATTCGGAACATTCTCATTAGGATATAAGGGCATGGTTTATGTAGATGGTTCGTTACGTAATGACTGGATATCTGCTTTGGCAGGAACAAACCATTCTTCCATATTATATCCTTCTATCGGTGCTTCAGCAATTCTGACTAATATGTTTACAATGAAATCTAACATTCTTTCTTATGCAAAGGTCCGCCTTTCATATAGTGAGGTGGGTAATGCACCGGAAAGATTCAGGGCTATCACTACGTACGCAGTGTTGGAGGATTGAATACCACTTCTTATTTCCCGATAAAAGACCTTAAACCGGAGAGAACTCATTCATGGGAAGGAGGATTTAATTTAGGTCTGTTTGATAATAAACTGACACTGGACGTGACAGCTTATAAGACATATACGGAGAATCAGCTCTTCAGTCCGGAAATTTCTACAACAACCGGATATTCTAAATTATATGTAAATGCAGGTAAAGTAACGAATAAAGGTATTGAGTTAGCTCTTGGCTTTAAACAGAATATAGGGCCTGTAGATTGGAAAACAACTTACTATGGTCGCTCAACAGAAACCGCATTGACCAATTACTCCCTGAATATACAAATGAAGAGTTGGGAGTGACAGTACATCTGGACGAAATGGATGTTTATTCATTAGGCGGTGCCAAACAACGGCTAACAGTAGGGGGCTCTATGGGAGATGTATATGTGAATACAATGAGAACTGATGAGCATGGACATATCTGGATGAATTCAATGACGGGTACATTGGAAACAGATAAGAATAATTATGTCTATGCTGGTAATACCAATCCGAAATATACTCTTAGCTGGAGAAATGAATTTAATTGGAAAGGAATCAGTCTCGGATTTATGTTGAATGCCCGTGTAGGTGGTATCGGAGTTTCTGCCACTCAAGCTGTAATGGACTATTATGGAGTGTCTAAGACATCCGCAGAAGCGCGGGATAATGGTGGCGTGAAAGTAAACGGTCAGATGATTGATGCCCAGACATGGTATCAGACTATCGGGGCTAATGGTACAGGTTATGTAGGTTCTATGTATGTATATAGTATGACGAATGTTCGTTTGGGAGAATTGACATTGGGATATGATATTCCGATCAATAAATGGTGTAAATGGATTTCTGGATTGAATGTGTCCTTTGTAGGACGTAATTTATGGATGCTATATTGTAAGGCTCCATTTGACCCGGAATCTACCGCAAGTACAGGTACTTATAACCAGGGCATGGACTATTTCATGCAACCGAGTTTGAGATCAATGGGATTTTCTGCAAAGATTTCTTTCTAATTGGATAACCTTTAAAAAAAATAATGATGAACATACGTAAGTTTTTTAAAGTAAGGAACTACTACTTACTCCTTGGAGTAATCATGATAAATGTAGGTTGTACGAAGAATTTTCTGGAGTACAATACCAATTCTAATGAAGCAACCGATGAGATGACGGATTGGGATAATGTGAGAACTGGTTCTCTTCTTTTACAGATGGAGCAGAACGTACTGGTGGTAGCACAACCGGGACTTAATATCGGTTCGGACAGATATCAGACTGTGGAAGTGATGGGTGGAGATGGTTATGTCGGCTATTTTGGTTTTCCTGCTCCCAGTATCAATTCTGCCGGTCGTTACAATTGGGATAAAAGAAGTTGGTATGGTGATATGTTCACTACCAATTACCTGACGACTATGAATGCCTGGCGTGAAATAAGAAAAGCGATTAACAATGACGAAGATCCCCGGTTTTCTATGGCACAAATTCTGAAAGTAGCGGCAATGCATCGTGTGACAGATACCTATGGCCCTATTCCTTATTTGAATTTTGGAGTTTCAAAAGAAGTGCCTTATGATTCGCAAAAGGATGTTTATTACAGATTCTTTGAAGAATTGGATGGAGCTATCAATAACTTGGATAGTTATGCTGCATCCGGAAGTAAAGTTTTGTCATCATGGGATTGTGTGTTCAACGGTGATGTTACATCTTGGATAAAGTTTGCCAATTCACTTCGTTTGCGTCTTGCATTGCATCTTGCCTATGTGGATGAAACAAAGGCAAAAAGTGAAGCCCAACTGGCTATTGGCAATAGTTATGGATTGATGAATGTGAAGTCTGATTTAGCAGAACTTCAGCATATTACTCCGATAGCGACTTATGAAAGTCCTCTGTATATTCTGAAGGATGGGATGATATTTGTATGGGAGCGACGCTGGATTCATACATGAATGGTTATCAGGATCCACGACTTTCTGCTTACTTCGAGGCAGGTACGGGTGGAAAATATCGGGGTATAAGAGCCGGAATGTCAAAGGACGTAAGTAAGGATAAATATATAACAGGAATCTTTGCCGAACCACAGGCAACCGCTACTTCCAATGTAGTGTGGATGCGTTCATCTGAATCATGATTTCTTGTTGGCGGAATATGCTTTGCGTTGGGGAACGAATGCCGATGCTAAAAAGTATTATGAAGATGGAATAAGAATGTCTTTTGATGAACATGGTGTATCAGGAGCTGACGCGTATCTGACAAGAACTGCGGCGGGTGGATATGTGCCTGCCAATTATGAGGATCCGGTGACATCATCTCATTCCATGGATGCTTTGGGGACTGTTTCTATCGCTTGGGATGAATCGGGAGATTTTAAAACAAATCTGGAACAAATCATTACTCAAAAGTACATTGCTCTTTATCCGGTGGGACAAGAGGCATGGACAGAGTTCCGCCGTACCGGTTACCCGAAGTATTTCCGGTTGTTGTGAACGAAGTTCCGGAGGTTCTGTAGACACAAATATACAAATCCGCAGATTACCTTATCCGGAATCGGAATATAATACGAATAGAACAGAGTTGGATAAAGGCATCACACTTTTAGGTGGCGTAGATAACCCGGGTGTCAGATTGTGGTGGGATGTGCCTAATAAATAATTGGTTACTTAAATAATGCAGAATATGAAAAGAAATTATGTATATTTTTTGTTCACCTGTCTCTTGACATTTGTTGTGAGTGGTTGTGATACGGATATTGAACCTGAAGTTATACAGGCAGCTAATACTTATAATGAAGAATATTATCAGAACCTGCGTGAATATAAGAAAACAGATCATGCTATTTGTTTCGGCTGGTATGCCGGTTATACTTCAGAAGCATCTCCTTCGCAGGGGCTTCATTTCACTGGTCTGCCGGATAGTCTGGACATTGTCAGTCTGTGGTCAGGTATTCCTTCCAACAATCCGGCTTATGTAGAAACGAGTTATTATAACGAGCGTTATTTGCCGACTGCTTATGAGGAAATGAATTATATCCGTACAGTAAAGGGGACTCGCGTTGTGATGTGTACGATTTGCCGTATTGGAAGTACGGAGTTTCCTAAAACCGACGCAGGTATCGAGGCTTATGCTTTGCATCTTGCGAGATGTGTGTTGCGTAATGATCTGGATGGTTTGGACTTGGACTACGAACCGGAAGGCGACTGGTTGCAAAATGATAACTTTACAAAGTTTATAAAGGTATTGGGAAATTATTTCGGTCCTCAATCGGGTACAGGCAAATTATTAATTGTTGACTTCTATAATCAGCTGCCTCCTAAGGAAACAGAACCTTATGTCGATTATTTTGTACGACAATGTTACACCACCGGTAGTGCTCAAAGTTTGCAATCTAAATTTGACCAGCTTAGCAGCTGGTGTCCTCCTGAAAAATTCGTTGCTACGGAACAAATGGGATGGTACTGGCAGAATGGTGGAGTCGAATTTACGGAAGCCGATGGAAATAAAGTAGATTCATGGGGCAATCCAATCTATTCTGTAATAGGTATGGCACGCTGGAATCCTACACAAGGACGAAAAGGCGGATTCGGTGGATATTATTTTGAATATGAATACAATACCACTCGTCCTGCTAATCAGGCTATAGGTGATAAAGAGAAAGCCGCTATTCCTTATTATAGCCTTCGGCGTGGTATTCAGGAACAAAATCCTGCCGGAAAGCCTGTACAACAGTCTACTAAACAAGAAACGGAAGAAGAAAATGGATGAATTTTAAATTTGTATGCAAGGTATGAAAACATTGAATAATATAAAAAAGATATGGGGAGTTGCTTTGATAGGAATAGCTTCTTTTATGCTGCAGGGATGCCAGGAAGCCGCTCAAAAAGGTGACGGGTTGTTAATGACCGGAACATCTTCGGATAGATTGGTAAAGTTCGCCATTGATGGATTTCCATCTGCGTATGCTGTTTCTGTAACTTCAACTTCTCGCGTTGAATCGGATATTCAGGTGAACTTGGCTGTTGATGCAAGTCTGGTTGATACTTATAATGAGGAAATGGGAACCAATTATTATCCCATTCCGGATAAATCATATACATTTGAAAATCCGGAGGTTACGATTTCAGCAGGACAGGCAATTTCTTCTGCTGCCTCTCTTTCAATTGCCGATGATTCGGAATTTGTGCCGGGACGTGTTTATTTGGTACCGGTTACCATAAAAAGTGCGACAGGAGATTTGGATATTATAGAAGCAGGACGTACTATTTTCTGAAAGTATCCCGAACATTGCGCTTCCATGCTCCGTATGTAGGACAGGCTTCTATGGCTTATCAGTTTTTACTTCCAGAGCCTATTCCTTCATTGCCTACTTATACATGGGAAGTGAAGATTTATGCTACTCAATTTCGTTCTTCCGGAGCTTCCGGTACTACTCGTGTTTGTTCTTTTGGAGGCAATGAGTCATCTGTAGAAGGGGGAGCAATTGATGATGGAGGCTTTAAATGTGACCAGAATCTGCTTCGTTTTGGAGAAGGTACAGATGAACCAATCAACTACATGTAACAACTAAGCAGGGCAAAATGTCTTCGAATACTCGCTTTGCTTTAAATACTTGGTATGCTGTTGCTTTGGTAAATGATGGCAATACTTTGACATTATATATTAATGGAGAGAAAGATAACTCAATGACAGTTGCTCCGTATGAGTATGCACTCTATGGAGTGCAGATCGGCATGCCTTCAAAAGGCTATCAATCTTCACAATTATTTTATGGTCGATTGAGTGAGATGCGTCTTTGGACTCGTCCTTTGTCTGCTCGTGAAATTAAAGCAAATGTATGTGGGGTAGATCCTTCTACCAATGGGCTTGTGTCTTATTGGAGAATGAATGAAGGAGAAGGAACTACTTTCTATGATTTATCTCCGTCAAAGCGTGATATCAGTTATAAGAATGGAATCACGATTGACTGGACTTATGATGATACGAATAAATGTCTTGAATAAGGTAATAATAAATGAATAGACTGTATGATAATGAAAAACAATATAAATAGATTAACTCTCCTTTTGCTTGTTTTATTGGGAGGAGTAGGATTCACATCTTGTTCGGATGATGACAATGATTTTATTGAATTGCCGACAATAGAGATGCCACAGTCGGAGGCAGGACCTGTTTCTATTGATTATAGGGAGATACTGGATGCAGGAGCTATGTTTATGATTATACTATCAAACTGGATAAACCTGCTGCTACTACTTATTGTGTGACATTGCCGTGGACGAAAGTATGGTAGAGGCTTATAACGCTGCAAATAACACGTCTTATAAGATGATGCCCGCTTTTGTCTATGAGTTGCAAGCTAAAAATGCGATAGTGAAGGCAGGACAGCAAGAATCCAATTCCTTATCAGTAAGTTTTCATCATTGTTCGGTTTGGTGGAAGGTGAAGAATATTTGCTTCCTATTGTTGCAACAATAGATGAAACGTGTGTAGGACAATTTGTAACGGACACTCGTTCTGTTTCTTATTTTACGATTAGCATTGATGGGGAATTGGATTATATACCGGGATTGAATATGAGTTCTTATTCAACGGATATGTATCGTACGTTAAGTTTCGCAAATGATGAAGTAGTTACGATTGAAGATAATACACATAACGTTTGAAATGCTTGTATACTCCATATAATTGGCACAGTGGAACTAATTATATAGGTACATGGCGTGGTAAGGATACCAACAATAATAATGAGGTTTTTAGTGGTTGTGAACTACGTGTAACTGGTGCAACGGGAGCGTCTAATATTGGTAATCGTCAATGTGACTTGACATTGGCTAATCAAAATATAACGTTGCCGGCTAATCAATGGGTAAGGTTGACTATTACTTGTGACGGAACAAAAACGGGCCAGAATACTGAGGTTGCTTATCGTTTATATATTAACGGTGAGGAAGTTGCTTCTGCAAAACCTACTAAACGTTGGGGACCATCCTCTTCTCAAAGATTCAAGGTGGGATATACGTTGACTGGTATTCAGTTTGGTAATACAAGTTCAAGTATGTATTTTGATGGTCTGATTTCTGATATTCGTATGTGGAAGAAGTGTCTGACGGCGGAAGAAGTAAAAGCTAACTTGCGTACAATAGCTTCTCCATCTTCGTCGGACTTATATGGCTATTGGAAATTGGATGAAGGAGAAGGAAATACATTGAAGGACAGTTCGGGCAATGGGCGTGATTTAACTTTCCCTGCTTCGGCAAATATCATTTGGAATGCAGAATTCAATGATTTGCCTCAAGATAATTAAAATGTGATTTTATATTGGGAGTTATTGTGTTTTTACGTAACTCCCAATATTAACTTAAAGAAATGATGATGAAACGTTTTATGTCAGCTTTGATCGTTTTACTGTGCTCTATTGTTGGCGTATGTGCTCAACAACAGGGAAAAACTGTATTACGTTTTGATACTACTACTTGGAATTTTGGTAATATTCAGGAAGTAGAAGGCAAAGTGAGTCATACTTTTCATTTTACTAATATACATACTTCTCCTGTTGTGATTGAAGAAGTGATTTCAACTTGTGGGTGTGCCATTCCTGTTTATAGTAAACAACCTGTAAAACCAGGGCATACAGGCACTATTACCGTAACTTTCGATCCTAAAGGGCGAACAAACTTTTTCTCTAAGAGTATAAGGGTTGTTTCTAATTCAGGGCAAAGTGTCAATACTCTTTGGGTAAAAGGCACGATAAATACAATGAATCGTATAGAGGATGAATATCCTTATTCTTTATCATCAGATATTCTGGCAGACCGAATGACTCTATCTTATGATCTGTTACAGCATAATGGGAGGCCAAAACAATTGGAAATTAGAATCTATAACCGATCGGATAAAATAGTCAGGTTGTCATACTCGCTGTTGGATAAGAGTGGATGTTTGTCGATATCTATGCCATCATCTCTTCAAGGTCGATCTTGTGCGACTATAAAAATAACAGCTTCTCCTTTAAAAGGCTTTTACGGTACATTTAAAGATAAGATTATTATTAGTGCCAATTCCGTACACAGTTCTCCTATACAAATCTTTGGTACAGTGATTGATGATATGAGAAAAGTAAGCACGGCAACTGCTCCCCGGATGAAGTGTTCACAATCTTATTTTAATTTGGGGAATATCTCATTAAAAAAGCATATTCAGAGAAAAGTAAAAGTTACTAATGAAGGGGCGAATCCTCTTATTATCCGTAAAATAGAATGTCCGGAATTTGTTTCTACTAATATCCGGGGTGAAAAGGTTTTGAAGCAAAATGAGTGTCTGGAGGTTCTGTTTGAATTAAATGTATCATCTTCAAACCATCTATTGGATGCAAAGGTCAAGTTGATAACAAATGATGCTTATCAGCCTGTACATACAGTTATATTTGAAGGAGAAATGGGTAAGTAGGGTTGAATATCTCTATTTGAAAGATTAGAAATACACTATAAATTAATTGAGTCATTTTACTGTATATAACATTATGATAAAACGATTGTATATTTTGGTGATAGTACAGATGGTATGTACTTTGGGGTTTACTCAATCTCCTCCCTCGTTACCTACTTACAAAGATCCCAGTTTTTCAATAGATGTAAGACTTTCAGACTTACTTTCCCGCATGACTTTAGAAGAAAAGGTCGGTCAGTTACTTTGTCCTTTAGGTTGGGAAATGTATGAAATCCATGGTAGTGAGGTTCATCCTTCCGGAAAGTTCAAGCAATTGATTAAAGAAAGAAATGCCGGAATGCTTTGGGCGACTTATCGTGCAGACCCGTGGACAAAAAAAACTCTGGCAAATGGACTTAATCCCGAGATGGCAGCAAAAGCAGGGAATGCATTGCAAAAATATGTGATGGAGAATACTCGTTTGGGAATTCCGATGTTTTTAGCAGAAGAAGCCCCTCATGGGCACATGGCAATTGGTGCTACAGTTTTTCCTACAGGTATCGGAATGGCGGCTACCTGGTCACCGGAATTAGTAAAAGAAGTTGGTCAAGTTATCGCTAAAGAAATTCGTTCCCAAGGTGGGCATATTAGTTACGGTCCCGTACTTGATCTGACCCGTGATCCCCGTTGGTCCCGCGTGGAAGAAACATTTGGTGAAGATCCTGTGTTGAGTGGTATTTTAGGGGCGTCTATGGTTGACGGTTTAGGTGGAGGTAATCTATCACAAAAATACGCTACCATAGCTACCTTGAAACATTTTCTGGCATACGCTGTGCCGGAGGGTGGACAGAATGGTAACTATGCTTCAGTCGGTATTCGTGATTTGCATCAGAATTTTCTTCCTCCTTTTCGTAAGGCAATAGATGCAGGGGCATTGTCTGTAATGACTTCATACAATTCGATAGATGGGATACCTTGTACGTCGAACCATAATTTGCTGACTCAACTCTTGCGTAATGAATGGAAGTTTCGTGGCTTTGTAGTTTCCGATTTATATAGTATTGAAGGGATTCACGAAAGCCACTTTGTTGCTCCAACCAAAGAGAATGCAGCCATACAATCTGTAACGGCTGGTGTTGATGTTGACTTGGGTGGGGATGCTTATACCAACCTTTGTCATGCGGTTCAATCCGGACAAATGGATAAGGCTGTGATTGATACGGCTGTCTGCCGGGTGTTACGGATGAAGTTTGAGATGGGCTTGTTTGAGCATCCTTATGTGGATCCGAAAATTGCTGCTAAAACAGTACGCCGTAAAGAACATATCGAACTGGCACGTAAAATTGCACAGTCTTCCATAACACTTCTCAAAAATGAGAATTCAATTCTTCCTTTAAGCAAGACGATAAATAAGGTGGCGGTAATTGGCCCTAATGCTGACAATCGATATAATATGTTAGGGGACTATACAGCTCCGCAGGAAGATAGTAATGTGAAAACTGTTCTTGATGGAATTATAACAAAATTATCTCCTTCTCGTGTGGAATATGTACGAGGCTGTGCTATTCGTGATACTACAGTGAATGAGATAGAACAAGCAATTGAAGCTGCCCGTCGCTCCGAAGTTGTAATTGTGGTTGTGGGTGGTTCCAGTGCCCGTGATTTTAAAACGAGCTATAAAGAAACAGGTGCGGCTGTAGCTGAAGAGGGTAGTGTAAGTGATATGGAGTGTGGAGAAGGATTTGACCGTGCCAGTTTATCCTTACTTGGTAGACAACAAGAACTATTGGAATCTTTGCAAAAGACAGGTAAGCCTTTGATTGTCGTTTATATTGAAGGTCGTCCTTTAGAAAAGAATTGGGCTTCGGAATATGCTGATGCACTACTGACTGCTTACTATCCGGGGCAGGAGGGTGGAAATGCCATAGCGGATGTTCTCTTTGGAGATTATAATCCTTCTGGACGTTTGCCAATCTCCGTTCCGCGTTCTGTAGGTCAGATTCCGGTTTATTATAATCAGAAAGCTCCTCGGAATCATGATTATGTGGAAGTGTCATCTTCTCCGTTATATAGCTTTGGTTATGGGATGAGTTATACCACTTTTGAATATTCTGATTTGCAGGTAGTGCAGAAATCTGCTCGTTGTTTTGAAGTCTCATTTAAAGTAAAGAATACAGGGAAGTATGATGGCGAAGAAGTATCACAACTTTATATGAGAGATGAATATGCATCAGTTGTTCAGCCGATGAAACAGTTGAAACATTTTGAACGTTTCCATTTGAAAAAAGGAGAAGAGAAAAAAGTTACTTTTGTTTTGACAGAGGAGGACTTTTTCTTGGTTAACTATACTTTGAAGAAAGTAGTAGAGTCTGGAAATTTCCATCTTATGATTGGTGCCGCTTCTAATGATATTAGGTTGCAGAATGTTATTTTAGTGGAGTAATTTTTATTAATATCTATATTAAGAGATTTCCTGTTTCGTTTTCTCTTAATAAAAAAGAGAGAATATTCCTTTTGCGGAAATATCCTCTCTTTCTCACCTAAAACCTAAACCTTTTATTTTAATTACTTGCTATTATAAGCAACCAACATCCAAACCAATTTTTCCTGTTCCTTTCAGATAATCGCTCATCATCGAAACGGTTACTTCGTCTCCGGCTTGAGAAGCGATAGATAAGATCTTACGTTCTTCACCAATCAGATAGCTGATAGACTGAAGGATATTATTCAATGCTTCGTCTCCGTTGCTTACCTTATCCACTTCATTCACATTTGCTACTTTTAGATAATCGCTGAATTTATTGGCAGGAGTACCACCCAGCATCAAGATACGTTCTGCGATTTCATCCACCTTTTCAGCCGTGTCATCATACATCTTTTCGAATTGACTGTGGAGTACAAAGAAATTATGTCCCTTGATATTCCAGTGGAAACCGCGAAGATTGGTGTAATACACTTGGAAGTCTGCTAATAGTTGTTGCAAAGATGCTACTACGTTGTTTGCTCCCGATTCGTTCAATTTGATAAATTCTAAAGTTTTCATATTCTTCTATTTTAATGATTTATACTTGTTCTCTTTTTTCTGTACTGCAAAGATAAGGCGTAAAATGCTTGCTGTCAAACTGAAAATTACTATCTTTGCATAGATGAAATCTATAACTTAATAAGATTTGATAGATGACGATACAACAATTAGAGTATATACTGGCTGTAGACCAGTTCAGGCATTTCGCACGGGCAGCCGAATATTGCCGTGTGACGCAACCCACTTTGAGTGCCATGATTCAGAAGCTGGAAGATGAATTGGGAGTAAAGTTGTTCGATAGGACAGTGCAACCCGTTTGTCCGACACCCATCGGGCAGAAAGTGATAGACCAGGCTCGCGTGATTCTAGCGCAGGCAGCTCAAGTGAAAGAAATAATCAGTGAAGATAAACAGTCATTGTCAGGCGTATTCCGCTTGGGGGTATTACCTACTATCGCTCCCTATCTGCTTCCTCGCTTTTTTCCTCAACTAATGGAAATATCCCGAACTGGATATTCGTGTCACGGAAATGAAGACACAGGATATTCAGCAGGCTTTGCATGCCGGAGATTTGGATGCGGGAATTATTGCTAGCAAACTGGAAGATACGTTCTTGACAGAAGAAACTCTTTTCTATGAGCAATTTTACGCTTATGTGTCACGAAAAGAATCCTCTTTCAAGCATGATATGATCCGTACTTCTGATATAACAGGCGAACATCTTTGGCTTTTGGACGAAGGACACTGCTTTCGCGATCAACTCGTCCGTTTCTGTCAGATGGAGGCTGTGAAGGTTAATCAGATGGCCTATCGTTTGGGAAGTATGGAAACCTTTATGCGAATGGTAGAAAGTGGAAAAGGAATCACTTTTATTCCCGAATTGGCAGTGATGCAATTGACGGAAGAACAGCGGCAGTTGGTACGTCCGTTTGCCATTCCCCGACCTACACGGCAAGTGGTACTGGTAACAAATAAAGATTTTATTCGCCACAGTCTCTTATGCGTCCTGAAAGAGGAAATAAAGGCGGCGGTTCCCAAGGAAATGCTTTCTTTACAGTCCATACAATGTTTGTTATAGCACATTAGGGAATCCCTTTTTCCATCGAGAACAATCTCTTTCTGTAAAAAATGTAGCAAAGTTGCGTTATAATAATACGGATATGTTTTGATTTCTAGTCTGAATTGCTTATTTTTGGAAAGTAAACAAAAACAATATTAATTACTATGAAAAAGTACATTGCAGAAATGATTGGAACGATGGTGCTCGTTCTTATGGGATGTGGTAGCGCCGTCTTTGCTGGTGGTTTGGCTGATACAGTAGGTGCTGGTGTGGGAACAATCGGCGTAGCTTTAGCCTTTGGTTTATCCGTAGTAGCGATGGCGTATGCTATCGGAGGTATTTCGGGATGTCACATTAATCCTGCTATTACATTAGGAGTGTTTTTGACTGGTCGTATGAATGGAAAAGATGCAGGTATGTATATGATTTTCCAGGTAATCGGAGCTATTATCGGTTCGGCTATTCTTTTTGCTTTAGTTTCTACCGGTGCTCATGACGGGCCTACAGCGACAGGTTCGAATGGTTTTGGTGATGGAGAAATGTTGCAGGCATTTATTGCGGAAGCAGTATTTACTTTCATATTTGTATTGGTAGTGCTCGGCTCTACCGATCCGAAGAAGGGAGCAGGCAATCTGGCAGGACTTGCCATCGGTTTGACTCTTGTATTGGTACATATTGTATGTATTCCTATCACAGGGACTTCTGTAAACCCGGCACGTAGTATTGCTCCGGCATTATTCCAAGGAGGAGAAGCATTGTCGCAGTTGTGGCTGTTCATCATTGCTCCATTTGTAGGAGCTGCATTGAGTGCAGTTGTTTGGAATTATCTGGGAGATAAGAAATAACTCTTTTAGAAGAAAGAATATAAAGAAGAAAGTAAAAGGGCGGCAGTTTCACAACTACCGCCCTCTTTTGCGTAATTAATATATTATATTAAAAAAGAGTGTGTTTCGCATGTTCACATTAGATTAGTCGTCTAAGGAAATTTCACTTCATAAGTTTTCGGCCCGCCATAAATGGTGTTGACACGAATTCTTAGTCCCTTTTTCCCCTCCATCCGGTTTTTAATCTTATCCAGTTTGAAAGACACATATCCTTCACCCAAACGTTGAGGATCATCTCCTTCACTGTTATGACGAATTCCAGATTGATATATTCGTCCTCCGCATTGCCTTCGTCAGCAGTGGGAGCAGTCTCTTCTTTGTCATTAATCACCAGATTCAGGAAATGTTTTTTATCTTCACTATGTGTTCCGTAATATTGGAATTCAATCGTCAGATATTTATTATCCTTATTGATCCACATATAAGTCGTGTTGATCTTATCATCTCCGATTTTCTCTTCGTCGTTGTCATCTTCACCCATTGTGACGATGTCTTTGGTTAAGATTGGATTGATACCTTTCACCTGAATATTAAGGTCGTATCCATTTACAGGCTCTTCCAGCTCGTTGAATATCACAAAAGCTCGTTGTCCTTCCACCCAATCTTCATTGTTCCATCCTTGTGAGTTGCTGGGATACATCTTTTTCCCGTCATCCAAAGTGAAATAAAATTCCTTGCTATCCTGGCTAATCATATTGATGGTGCTGATAGCCAGAAGATCGGACGAATTATCATCGTCGTCCAAGCATGACTGGAGAATCGGCATGGTAGTCATAATAGCAAAGATAAAGGCAATGAATTTAAATTTCTTCATATACTTACTAGGTTTTAGATTTTATAATATTTATATTTTCTGTAGTGAAAATGCAAGAGGATAGAAAATATTGCATTCGGATCTGTTAAAGAAACAAAAGTGATAAAAGAGTTGTTCTCTCTATGCAGTATTTCTATCTTTGCTGCATTTATAAGGTAAACACGTGTATAAGAGAATGGAAGAAATAGAGTTGTCGGAACAATGTAGGCTGGGTAATAACCGGGCCCGCAAGGAACTGTATGAACAGTATGCGGGGCGTATGCTTGGCATCTGTCTACGCTATACCGGCGACCGGGATACAGCCCAGGATCTGCTTCACGACGGTTTTTTAAAGATATTCGATTCGTTCGATAAGTTCACCTGGAGGGGTGAAGGCTCTTTGCGAGCTGGATGGAACGGGTGATGGTCAACACAGCTTTACAGTATCTTCGGAAAAATGATGTGATTAATCAGTCAACACCTTTGGAAGAGTTGCCCGAAGAATATGAAGAGCCGGATGCTTCCGATGTAGAAGCGATACCACAAAATGTGTTGATGCAGTTTATTGAAGAATTACCCGCCGGCTATCGTACTTGTGTTCAATCTTTATACATTTGAAGACAAATCGCATAAAGAAATCGCACAGGTATTAGGTATCAATGAAAAATCTTCAGCTTCGCAACTGTTTCGTGCGAAGAGTGTATTAGCAAAAAGAGTAAAAGAATGGATAATGCATAATGGATAGATAGAGATGGAAGAGAAAGAATTGTGGATGAATAAGTTGAAGGAGAAGCTTGCGGATTATTCCGAACCGGCGCCTGCTTCCGGTTGGGAACAACTGGAGAAAGAACTTATGCCTCCTGTGGAGAAGAAAATATATCCTTATCGAAAATGATGATGGCTGCTGCAGCTATTATAATATTAGCTGTCGTTTCGTCAGTAAGTCTGTATTTTCTAGGGACACCCGCTGCGGATGAAATACGTCATATACAAACTCCGGCATTGGCTTCCACGCCCGATGCATTGCCGGGTGTGCAACAACCGGATATGCAGGGAACTGCTGTGGAACCTGTCTTACGGCCGGTAACTCGCGAAGATCGTTTGGCGAAAGTCGACAGGAATCATACGGAGCAGAAAACAGGTGTAGATCCATTAGGGATCGGTAATGAAAATAAACCTTCAACAGGAAATGGAGAGGACTCTTTGAGTGAGGAAGATAAGAATGTAAAAGGAAATGGAGAAACTGAAAATGTAAAAGATGAACCGAAGCAGGCAGAAAATACAGATGTCAGTCAGGGACAGTCACAGGATACAGAGCGATCGAATAACAGACCGCGTCGTCCTTCCGGTAAAGACAAACTTCATATTCCGACAGAAAAAAGATCTTCTCAAAAGGGAACATGGTCAATGGGACTTTCGGTAGGAAATTCAGGAGGTGCTTCAACAGAAGTAGGTGCCGGATCTCATGCTTATATGTCACGTGTGAGTATGCTTTCAGTTTCCAACGGTCTGATGGAGACGATTCCTAATGACCAAACATTGGTTTTCGAAGATGGAGTACCTTACCTACGTCAGGCAAAACAGGTGGTTGACATTAAACATCATCAGCCTATTTCTTTCGGATTGTCCGTTCGTAAAGGTTTAGCTAAAGGATTCTCTCTTGAGACAGGACTGACTTATACGCTGCTTTCTTCGGATGCAAAACTGGCAGGTGAAGAACAACAGATAGAGCAGAAACTGCATTATATCGGTATTCCGTTGCGTGCCAACTGGAACTTCCTGGATAAGAAACTCGTCACTCTTTATGTTTCCGGTGGAGGTATGGTTGAGAAATGTGTTTATGGAAAGCTAGGATCTGAAAAAGAAACAGTGAAGCCTTTGCAGTTCTCGGTATCCGGTGGTGTAGGTGCGCAGATCAATGCAACGAAACGTTTGGGTATTTACGTGGAACCGGGTGTTGCTTATTATTTCAATGATGGCTCCGATATACAGACTATACGTAAAGAGAATCCGTTTAACTTCAACATACAAGCAGGTGTTCGTCTGACTTATTAGTACGAACTACCTCACTAAATATAGTAACGCCATCCGGTTCGGATACCGTCACTATCCTGATTGGATAGCGTCATTATCCTGACCGGATGCGTTACTATTTGCTATTTACTATCTTTTTCTTCAGAAAAGTCGGATAATTGAGAAAATATTAATAATATTGTCACCTGTTTATGACCTATGGCTGCATACCTTTGTTGCAAAATTCTAAGATATGGTAGATTCTACAGATGAAAAACATTTATTAATCGACTTAAAAGGCGGTTCCTTTCAGGCATTCGAAAGATTGTATAATATGTATAGTGGCAAACTGTACAATTTCATTATGCGACTCTCTTCCGGCAATCAATATATGGCCGAAGAAGTGGTGCAAGCCACTTTCATTCGTATATGGGAAGTGCATGAAAAAGTAGACCCGGCTTCCTCGTTTATCTCTTTTCTCTGTACGATTGCCAAAAACTTATTGATGAATATGTACCAGCGTCAGACCGTAGAGTATGTTTACAATGAATATCTCATGAAAAGTAGCGTAGACCGTGATTCACAGACAGAAGAGAATATTGATCTGCGCTTTTTGAATGAGTATATCGATTCTCTTGCCGAAGAACTGCCTGCGCAACGGAAGAAAATATTCATTTTGAGCAAAAGGCAGAATTACACAAATAAAGAAATAGCCGAAATCATGGGAATTTCCGAAAGTACGGTTGCTACCCAATTATCTTTGGCTGTGAAATTTATGCGTGAACAGTTGATGAAGCATTATGATAAGGTAATTACCCTTTTGTTGGCCTTTTTTGTTAATGAAATGTAATAGTAATACTTGTTTTTGGATGGGAAGTAGGATGAAAATGTATACTTGTAAATAAGTGGAAAGATGGATAAGACACATTATAAAGAGCTAATTGAAAAATATTTCGAAGAAACGATCACGGATGTCGAGATAAAAGAACTGTCAGACTGGATAAAGAATGACCGTCAGTTGCATGACTGGTGGGAACAAGAGTTTGAGAGATCGGATTCCTCCATGAACCCAGTGTTGCGTGATAAACTTTTTGCCCGGATCAAAGAAGAGACTTTGGGCAAGGAAGTGCGCCCCCTCCGTATCATCCCTTGGAAATGGGTTGCTGCCATTTTATTACCTGTCTGTGTCGCTTTCTTCACTTACTATCTTTTAGATTCTTCTCCAACGGCAGAAACACCCTTTATTGTGAAAGCGGGCAAAGGAGATAAAGCAACCATCGAATTGCCGGACGGAACAAATGTTGTTCTCAATTCAGCTTCCCAATTAAGTTACCTGAATAACTTCGGAGAAAAAGTTCGTCGCGTGCAACTGAATGGTGAAGCCTATTTTAAAGTAGCCCATGATGAGAAACACGCCTTCATTGTGCAAATCGGTGATTTGGAAGTGAAAGTGCTCGGTACTTCTTTTAATGTATCTGCCTATGAAGATGCCAAAGACGTGACAGTCGTTCTTTTGGAAGGAAAAGTAGGGGTCTATGCGCAGAAAATATCGCATATCATGAAGCCCGGCGACAAAATAGAATATAATAAAGCCACTCATAAGATAACAGCCACTCAAGTGCATCCGACTGACTATATTGAGTGGACGAAAGGAAATATGTACTTTGAGAAAGAATCTTTGGAAAATATCATGAAAACTCTTTCACGTATTTATGACGTAGAGATTCGTTTCGACTCCAATAAACTACCTAATGAATATTTCACCGGAACCATTCCGGGAGGCGGCATACAGAATGCGCTGAATATTCTGATGCTAACTTCACCTTTCTATTATGAAATGGACGGTTCGGTGATAGTTTTGAAAGAGAAATTGTAGAAAAAATAATGAATAGAGCCATTCCGAAGCCCACTACTTAGGAATGGCTTTTTTGTTCTCTGAATTGAATAAGTTAACGAGAGTTAAAGTCTGATAGGCGATTGGACGAGTGAGTATAGTAGTCTGTATACCTATCAAACAACTTAAAAGTTTGATATATGAAGCACAAAACAACCTTTGAAAAACTCCCTCAAACAAACGTGGGGAGAAGTAAGAACTGGAAAACACTGCGGGCTATTTGTCTGCTTTTGTTTTTAAGCGTCTCTTTTACCGTTTATTCTCAAATAACGGTGAATGTGAAAGACATCTCTTTGAGAGCCTCTTTAAAGAAAATCGAGCAAGTAAGCAATTACAAATTCTTCTACAATGAGAGCCTTCCGGAGTTAAACCAAAAAGTTTCGTTAAATGTGAAAGATGCAACGATTGAACAAACCATGCAACAACTTTTGGGTAAAATGGAGTTAACCTACAAGAAAGAGCAAGAGAATGTCATTGTATTGATTCGTAAACCACAAGAAAAGCAGCGTAATATAAAGGTTTCGGGAACCGTAGTTGATTCGCATGGAGAGCCTATTATCGGTGCTAGTGTTGTGGTCAAGGGTACATCTAATGGAACAATAACCGATTTAGATGGTAATTTTTCCATCAATGATGTCTCTGAAACATCTCAACTAACAGTTTCCTACATCGGATATAAACCCGTTCAACTTCGTGCTACCGATAAAAATATGGCGAAAGTTGTTCTGCAGGAAGATAGTAAGATGATTGAAGAAGTCGTAGTCGTTGGCTATACTCCTATGCGTAAGAGTGATTTTACAGGTTCTTTGGCAAGTGTTAAGGCTAGTGAATTATCTCTTTCAGCAGCAACTGCCGGACAAGCTTTAGTAGGTAAAGTCGCTGGTGTACAGGTGATGCAGACAAGTGGTGCGCCGGGAGAAGGAGTGAAGATTAAAGTTCGTGGAACGAACTCTCTTTCAGCTAGTACAACACCTCTCTATGTGATTGATGGATATCCGGCTTCAGAAGATGTATATATCAATCCCGAGGATATCGAAACTATTGACGTATTGAAAGACGCAGCTTCGGCAGCCATTTATGGTTCTCGCGGTGCCAGTGGCGTGGTACTTATCACCACAAAGAGGGGGAATTCAGGAAAAGCCCGTATTGATTATGACTATCAGTTAGTATGCAACAAGTAGAGCGTAAGATTAAGTTGCTGGATGCCTATCAATACAGGGATTTGGTGATTGAAGCCCGTAATAATTCTTATCGTGATAAAGCAGAAGCTGCTGGAAAATCATGGAACCCATTGGATGATAATGCAATAAGAGCTTCAAAAGGTTTTAACTTGAATGAAGTGGGCATTTCTGATTTGTTTTTTGATTTCACAACCGGAAAACCGGTCGATCCTACTTACAATACAGATTGGCAGGACGCCATCTATGGGAATGCTCCGATGCATCGTCATAATCTATCTGTTACAGGAGGACAGGATTTCTTGAAATATCGTTTTAGTTTGGGTTATCTGGATCAGGATGGAATTATAGCTCCTTCCGGACATAAGCGTTTGAATGTTCGTGCCAATGTAGATGCAGAAGTCACGAAACGCTTGAAGTTGGAGTAAACTTTTCTTTTGTTGATGTTTCGGAACGACAGGTTCAAGCAGACGGTCGTTATATAAATGATGGTGTCGTACAAAGTGCTCTATTAATGTTTCCTCAATTCCCTGTATATAATTCGGATGGAACTTATGCAGTCGGAAATCAGATTGCGATGAAAGCTGATGGCTATCAGATGGTCGAGAATCCCGTGGCACTTGCTCATGAAATTGATATCCGCAACAAGTCAAGCCGAATGAATTTCAATGCTAATATCACTTATGATATATTGAAACAGCTTCAGTTTAAAGCCAATTTGGGAACTCAATATTATACTTCCCGTTATAATTACTATCGTCCGCGTACTGTAGGACAAGATGGTGATATGCCAATTCGGATGCTGTTCAGGCACGTGTGAAAGCTCGTGACATAACAAATCGTGATATTGACCGTTTGGGAGAGTTTACGTTAAATTATAATGGTGAATTCGGGAAACATCGCCTGAATGCTTTAGTGGGCTACACCTTACAGAAAAAAACTTATGACCGCGTAGCCGTTGAAGCAACAGGTTTTCCCGACGACCGTATTCATGAAGTGACAGCGCATGGTCCGAATGCTTCCGATATAGGCTTGTATAGCAGCGATACCCGAAAGGCTGCATGGACAATGATGTCTTATCTGGCACGTGTAAACTATTCATTCGATAATCGCTATGTAGTGACGGGTACAGTAAGAACTGACGGATCTTCACGTTTTGGAAAAGAAAACCGTTGGGGTTGGTTTCCTTCTATTTCTTTAGGTTGGACTATATCGAATGAAAAGTTTTATCAGGATTTGTTAGGTAATAATTCATCCTTAAAACTTCGTGCCAGTTGGGGATTGAGTGGAAACAACAATATTGGTAACTACGAGCATACAGCTACTATGTCTCAAGGTGGTTACGTATATGGTAATACTGTCGAAACAGCCTATTGGCAAGGAACTTTCAAAGATGCGGCTATCGGATGGGAAAAAACATCCCAATACAATGTAGGGTTTGATTTGGGATTATTCAATGGTCGTGTCAACTTGATAGGTAACTATTATAATAGTCTTTCGTATGATTTGTTGTACGACCAGCCTATATCATCCATATCGGGCTCTTCCAGTGTAAAAACAAACTTGAAAAATGCAAAAGTACGTAATAGCGGAGTTGATTTCCAAATAGACGGGCGTATTTTGACAGGAGATTTTAAATGGAATGTAAGTGCTAATATATCAGTAAATCGAAATAAAGTTGTCGATTTGGGTGGTATTAATGATTTGTATTTAGTTAGTGAGCGCAATGTGGTAAGCCATGTGACCCGTTCCGGGCTTCCTATCGGCTCTTTCTATGGCTACATTGCTGATGGTATTATTTCCGAGAAGGATTACACCAATATAATGATTGATAAAAGCAATCTGGTTAATGGCAAATTTCCTGACGGATATCAGTTGATAGGACCGGCAGTTCCTAATTATAATAACATACATCCGGGAGATGTGAAATGGCGGGATGTTGATAAGAATGGTTTGATTACAGAAAACGACCGTGAAATTCTAGGCAATGCTTACCCGGATTTTACATACGGTATCAGTACCGATTTCTCTTATAAGAACTTTGATTTGAGAGCGACATTTACCGGTTCTCAAGGAGCTGAAGTAATAAACTTCCAGAAATATTATCTGTATAATATGGAAGGTTCCGGCAATCAGTTAGCATCTGTCTTGAACCGTTGGCATTCTGACAAAAATCCGGGTTCCGGCGGAGTGTTTCGTGCAGCGCGTAGTTCCACTCCTAATACCAGTCAGCGGCTTAGTTCTTATATGGTGGATGATGCTTCCTATTTCCGTTGTGCAAATATCACATTGGGGTATAATTTTCCGGTGAAGTGGATGCAGAAAGTGAGCGTTCAGGCGTTGAGGCTATATGTCAGTGTAGACAATCTATTTACTTTGACTGATTATGAAGGATATAATCCTGAAGTGGATTATAAAGGAGACAACCTGTTACCCGGCTTCGATTGGGGAGTTTATCCTTTGGCGCGTACATATAGTATAGGAGCAAAAATAACTTTTTAAATAAATAAAGAATCAGATTATGAAAAAATACATAACATTTGTCGCAGTAAGTTCACTATTGTTTTGCAGTAGTTGTACGAGTTTTCTGGAAGAAACCAATCCTAATAAGATTCCAGCCAGTAACTTCTATCAGACCGAAGATGACATTGCAATGGCTGCGAATGGTGCGTATGCAGCTTTGAGAGGAAACGGGTATTATAAGAATATGTATTTATACACAGATGTTCGTTCGGAAAACACCACGTTGCAGGACCCGGGAGCAGGAAATGGGGTTAATTATCAATTTTATAACTATACATTGACAACAGATAATGCACAAGTGAAAACTCATTGGGCAGATTTGTATAAATGCGTGACAAGAGCTAATATTATATTAGATCAGATAGATGATATTCCTTTTAAGGATGAAGTTGTGAAAAACAAGAAAAAGGCAGAGATGTATTTTTTGCGTGGATTGACTTATTTTCATCTTGTAATGCAGTTTGGAGATGTCCCTATTGTAACCAAAGAGCTAAAGACAAAAGATGAAATTCAGAAATATACAGCCCGCCAGCCAAAGAGCGAAGTCTATAATTTGATTATTTCCGATTTGACACAGGTTATTAATAGTGAATTGCCGGATATTCAAACGGGTAATGGAGTAGGCCGTGCTTCAAAAGCTGCTGCGTATGCTTTATTAGGCAAAGTTTACTTGACAATGGCTGCTGATTCTGATTTTCAGTCGGAAAGAACTTCAAATTTGCAATCTGCGAAAACAAATTTAGTTGCAGCATGGAATATGAAACCTTTTACAAGTCTGAAAGATATCCCTTATGCTGATGTTTTTGATAAGGAAGCTCAAACATTCTGTCAAGAGAATATTTTTCAGGTGATGTATAAAGGAGGCAACTCCAGTTTAGCCTCAAATTACGCCTATATATTTCAACCCACTTCCCAGACG
>ENA-OQDE01000433-OQDE01000433.1-human-gut-metagenome-genome-assembly--contig:-NODE-433-length-25352-cov-2.955560_pt1 | contig 25352 bp, 31 predicted proteins | sample MGYA00242768_ERZ504595 | MGnify/ENA primary metagenome ERZ504595 (study PRJEB26092, sample SAMD00036307) | human gut metagenome | host: Homo sapiens | study: EMG produced TPA metagenomics assembly of... | reverse complement strand
TATTTGTATTTTTGCGGCAAATATAACGTAGAACTATGACTAAATTAAGTGTAAACATAAACAAGATGCTACGCTAAGAAATGCTCGCGGGGGAAATGTGCCCGATGTAGTAAAGGTAGCGCTTGATTGTGAATCTTTTGGGGCTGATGGTATCACCGTTCATCCCCGTCCTGACGAGCGTCACATTCGTCGTTCTGATGTATATGATTTGCGTCCTCTGTTGCGGACTGAATTTAATATTGAAGGTTATCCGTCTCCGGAATTTATTGACTTGGTGTTGAAAGTAAAACCTCATCAGGTTACTTTTGTACCCGATGATCCTTCACAGATCACCTCCAATTCAGGTTGGGATACGAAAGCAAATCAGGAATTCCTGACGGAAGTTCTCGATCAGTTTAACAGTGCCGGCATTCGTACTTCCGTTTTTGTGGCAGCCGATCCTGAAATGGTGGAATATGCGGCAAAAGCAGGGGCGGATCGCGTCGAACTGTATACTGAACCTTATGCGACGGACTATCCGAAGAATCCGGAAGCAGCTATCGCTCCTTTTATCGAAGCTGCAAAGACTGCCCGTAAACTGGGTATCGGATTGAACGCCGGTCATGATTTAAGTCTGGTGAATTTAAATTATTTCTATAAAAACATTCCTTGGGTGGATGAAGTGTCTATCGGACATGCGTTGATTAGCGATGCACTGTATCTGGGACTCGAACGTACCATTCAGGAATATAAAAACTGTTTACGCTCATGAATGCAATGATCTTGTTAGCCCAAGGGGCTATGAATATGGCCGACTCACTGGCTACTGCCAACCCCGTGCTGACGGAGGTAAACGCTCCGGAAATGAACATGCTTGATATGGCTGTCAAGGTGGATGGATTATGATTGTATTGGGCGTACTGTCGGTTATCTGTTTCTATATCCTGTTTGAACGTAACTACATGATTCGCAAAGCAGGAAAAGAGGACCCCATGTTTATGGAACGGATTAAAGACTATATTCATAGTGGAGAGATCAAAGCGGCTATTAACTATTGCCGTACGATGAATACCCCTTCGGCACGTATGATAGAAAAAGGAATCAGCCGTCTGGGACGTCCTATTAACGATGTGCAGGTAGCTATTGAGAATGTGGGTAACATTGAAGTTGCAAAGTTGGAAAAAGGACTAACTGTGATGGCAACTATTTCCGGAGGTGCTCCAATGCTCGGATTTCTCGGTACGGTGACCGGTATGGTACGCGCATTCTACGAAATGGCGAATGCCGGAAGTGGAAACATTGATATCACTTTGCTTTCGGGAGGTATCTATGAAGCTATGATTACAACGGTCGGTGGTCTGATTGTCGGTATCATCGCTATGTTTGCCTATAATTATCTGGTGATGCTGGTAGACCGTGTGGTAAATAAAATGGAATCTCGTACAATGGAGTTCATGGACCTGTTGAACGAGCCTGCAAAATAATTGGCAGATGGGATTAAAAAGAAGAAATAGAGTATCGCCCAATTTCAGCATGGCCTCCATGACGGACGTCATCTTCCTGTTGCTGATATTCTTTATGATAACCTCTACGGTGGTGTCGCCCAATGCCATAAAGGTATTGCTGCCTCAAGGCAAGCAGCAGACTTCGGCCAAGCCGCTGACAAGAGTGGTTATCGATAAGGACTTGAATTTCTATGCCGCTTTCGGCAATGAAAAAGAGCAGCCGGTGGCGCTGAACGATCTGACTTCATTTTTGCAGAGTTGTGCAGAGAAGGAACCGGAAATGTATGTGGCATTGTATGCAGATGAATCGGTACCTTATCGTGAGATTGTAAGGGTATTGAACATTGCAAACGAGAATCATTTTAAGATGGTGCTGGCTACCCGCCCGCCTGAAAATAAATAAGAAACAATGGACAGAAGAAAAAAGGGTGAATACATAGGAGCGCTCGGTGCACTGTTGGTGCATGTGGCAGTGATTGCTCTTTTGATTCTGGTGAGCTTTACTGTCCCCCAACCGGATGAAGATGCAGGCGGAGTGCCTGTGATGCTGGGGAATGTGGATACAGCGAGCGGCTTTGATGATCCTTCTCTGGTAGATGTGGATATTATGGATGAAGATGCGGCAGCACCGCCTGCGGAAACAGAACCGCAACTCCCTTCTGAACAGGATTTACTGACACAGACTGAAGAGGAAACGGTCACTTTGAAGCCTAAGACGGAAGAACCGAAAAAAGAGACGGTGAAACCTAAAGAGGTGGTCAAGCCGAAAGAACCGGTGAAGAAGCCGGAAAAAACGGAAGCGGAAAAAGCTGCAGAAGCGAAACGACTGGCAGAAGAAAAAGCGGAACGTGAACGTAAGGCTGCCGAAGAAGCTGCCAGAAAGAGGGTGTCCGGTGCGTTTGGAAAAGGAGCGCAAATGACAGGAAATAAAGGAACAGCGGCTAGTGGCACGGGAACCGAAGGTAGCAAGGAGGGTAACTCTTCTACCGGAGCGAAAACCGGAACCGGAGGTTATGGAACATTTGACCTTGGCGGACGTTCTTTAGGTACGGGTAGTTTGCCGAAGCCTGCATATAATGTGCAGGAAGAAGGACGTGTAGTGGTGAATATCACCGTGAATCCTGCAGGGCAAGTGGTGTCTACCAGCATCAGTCCTCAAACGAACACTGTAAATTCTGCTTTACGTAAGGCAGCGGAGGATGCAGCGAAGAAAGCCCGTTTTAATACGATAGATGGGGTGAATAACCAGACAGGGACAATCACCTATTATTTTAACTTGAGATAGTATCATTAACCAAATATATTAAGCATTATGGGAACTGTATACGCTTTTTTTGCAGATGGTTTTGAAGAAATTGAAGCCTTTACTGCTATTGACACGTTGAGACGTGCCGGACTGAATGTAGAAATCGTATCCGTTACACCGGATGAAATTGTAGTAGGAGCACATGATGTATCCGTTCTTTGCGATATCAATTTCGAGAATTGTGATTTCTTTGATGCTGAACTTTTGTTGTTGCCGGGAGGAATGCCGGGAGCTGCTACACTTGACAAGCACGAAGGATTGCGCAAATTGATCCTTGATTTTGCTGCAAAAGGTAAACCTATTGCTGCCATTTGTGCTGCTCCGATGGTGTTGGGTAAACTGGGACTGCTGAAAGGAAAGAAGGCTACCTGTTATCCGAGTTTCGAACAATATCTGGATGGTGCCGAATGTGTAAATGCACATGTCGTACGTGATGGAAACATCATTACGGGTATGGGACCGGGTGCTGCTATGGAATTTGCCTTGACAATCGTTGACCTGTTGGTAGGTAAGGAAAAAGTAGATGAACTGGTAGAAGCGATGTGCGTTAAACGCTAAACCGTCCATGAAGAAATATGTAATCATTGTCGCCGGTGGAAAGGGCTTGCGAATGGGAAGTGATCTTCCCAAACAATTCCTTCCCATGGGTGATAAACCTGTGTTGATGCATACCCTGGAAGTCTTCAGGAGATATGACGAGGCGCTTCAAATCATATTGGTGCTTCCGCAGGAGCAACAAAGTTTCTGGAAGCAACTTTGCGATGAACATCATTTTACGGTAAAACATGTCCTTGCAGAAGGAGGTGAAACACGTTTCCATTCCGTAAAGAACGGGCTGGCACTGGTGCAAGAGCCGGGATTGGTGGGAGTGCATGATGGAGTACGCCCGTTTGTATCAGTAGAAGTGATTCGCCGTTGTTATGAGTTGGCAGAGGTGCAAAAAGCAGTGATTCCTGTGGTGGATGTAGTAGAGACGCTTCGCCATTTGACAGATGCCGGAAGTGAAACAGTCAGCCGGATTGATTATAAACTGGTGCAAACGCCGCAAGTGTTTGATGTAGAGTTGCTGCAACAAGCCTATGCCCAGGAATTTACCCCCTTCTTTACAGATGATGCTTCCGTTGTGGAAGCGATGGGAATGCCCGTTTATCTGGCAGAAGGCAACCGTGAAAATATAAAAATAACAACTCCTTTCGATTTAAAAGTAGGGAGTGCTCTTTTATAAATGTTCGATTTAGCCACACGCGACATAAAATTTATCTCCGGTGTAGGCCCTCAAAAAGCCGCTGTATTAAATAAGGAGTTGGAAATCTATTCCTTGCACGATTTAATTTATTATTTCCCTTATAAATATATTGACCGGAGCCGCATCTATTACATTCATGAAATAGATGGCAATATGCCGTATATCCAGTTGAAAGGAGAAATCCTCGGTTTCGAGACCATTGGTGAAGGACGGCAGCGCCGTTTGACAGCGCATTTTTCGGATGGTACAGGAGTCGTGGATTTGGTGTGGTTTCAAGGTATAAAGTACATCTTGGGAAAGTATAAACTTCACGAGGAATATATTATTTTCGGCAAACCTACTGTTTTCAACGGACGTATCAATGTGGCGCATCCTGATGTAGACAAACCGGATGATTTGAAACTTCCTCGGTGGGGCTGCAACCTTATTATAGTACGACGGAGAAGATGAAACGCAGTTTCCTCAACTCTCACGCGATTGAGAAGATGATGCAACGGTGATTCAGCAGATACAGGAGCCTCTACCTGAAACACTTTCTCCCAAGTTGCTGACGGAGCATCATTTGATGCCTTTGACGGAAGCGCTCTGGAATATCCACTTTCCAACCAATCCTGACGTCCTCCGTCGGGCACAATACCGTCTTAAATTTGAAGAACTGTTTTATGTTCAGTTAAACATTCTCCGATATGCCAAAGACAGGCAGAAAAGGTATCGTGGATACATCTTTGAAAAAGTGGGAGATGTGTTCAATACATTTTATACAAAGAATCTTCCTTTCCAACTGACGGGTGCGCAGAAACGGGTGTTGAAAGAGATACGGAACGATGTCGGCAGTGGCAGACAGATGAATCGCCTTTTGCAGGGAGATGTAGGAAGCGGAAAAACACTGGTTGCCTTGATGAGTATGTTGCTGGCATTGGATAATGGCTATCAGGCTTGTATGATGGCACCTACCGAAATCCTGGCAAACCAGCACTACGAAACCATTAAGGAACTGCTTTTTGGCATGGATATTCGTGTTGAGCTACTGACAGGTTCTATTAAAGGAAAAAGGAGAGAAGCGATTCTGGCCGGATTGCTGACAGGAGATGTGCAGATATTAATAGGAACACATGCCGTTATTGAAGATACTGTCAATTTCTCTTCTTTAGGCTTCGTTGTGATTGACGAACAACATCGTTTTGGCGTGGCTCAACGTGCCCGTCTTTGGAGTAAGAATGTTCAACCTCCGCATGTACTTGTAATGACTGCCACTCCCATTCCCCGTACGTTGGCGATGACTTTGTACGGTGACTTGGACGTGTCTGTTATCGATGAACTTCCACCCGGAAGAAAACCGATTACTACCATCCATCAATTCGACAATCGCCGGGAAAGCATGTATCGTTCGGTACGTAAGCAGATCGACGAAGGACGCCAGGTTTATATTGTCTATCCGCTGATTAAAGAGAGCGAAAAAATTGATTTGAAGAATCTTGAAGAAGGGTATCAGCATATTCTGGAAGAGTTTCCGAAGTGTACGGTTTGTAAAGTGCATGGTAAAATGAAACCAGCCGAGAAAGATGAGCAAATGCAGCTTTTTGTCTCGGGGAAAGCGCAGATCATGGTAGCTACCACCGTCATTGAAGTGGGAGTGAACGTTCCGAATGCTTCGGTTATGATTATTGAAAATGCAGAACGTTTCGGGTTATCACAGTTACATCAGTTGCGCGGTCGGGTAGGGCGTGGAGCAGAACAGTCTTATTGTATTCTGGTGACGAATTACAAGTTGACGGAGGATACCCGGAAACGATTGGAAATCATGGTGCGCACAATGATGGTTTTGAAATAGCGGAGGCCGATTTGAAACTGCGTGGTCCCGGTGATCTTGAAGGTACACAGCAAAGCGGTATCGCTTTCGATTTGAAGATCGCGGATATTGTCCGCGACGGTCAACTGTTGCAATACGTTCGTGCTATAGCTGAAAGTATTGTAGAACAAGACCCTGCAGCACAAAGTCCGGAGAACGAAATCTTATGGCGACAGCTTAAAGCCTTACGGAAAACGAATGTTAACTGGGCTGCCATAAGCTGAAAAACGGTTAAACATGCAGTTTATTTGCGTAAATGTGTTGCAAAACATATTTCGGCTCTATTCTCCCTATTTATAGGAGTTTAACGACCTGATTCCTCTTCCTTTTCGTTCTAAGCTTCTGAAAAATAGTTAATAACTTCCTTGCCATTTCGTAGGAAAACACTATCTTTGGAAGAATTTTTTTAGTAAATGTATTGTTTAACCATTTGCAAAGTCGAGTATTATGCTTGAAAAAACGCTGGTCATTTTAAAACCGTGTACCCTTCAACGGGGATTGGTTGGTGAGATTACTCATCGCTTTGAGCGTAAAGGATTACGGTTGGCTGGCATGAAGATGATGCAACTGACTGATGAATTGTTGAGCGAACATTATGCCCACCTTAGCGGCAAATCCTTCTTTCAGCGTGTGAAAGATTCGATGATGACAGCTCCTGTCATTGTTTGTTGTTTCGAAGGTGTGGATGCTATTCAAACAGTCCGTACGTTGGCGGGACCAACTAATGGACGTCTGGCTGCCCCGGGTACCATTCGTGGGGATTACAGCATGAGCTTTCAGGAAAATATAGTTCATGCTTCTGATTCTCCGGAGACTGCGGCTATTGAATTAAAGAGATTTTTTAAACCGGAAGAAATATTCGATTACAAGCAGGCGACATTTAACTACCTGTATGCAAATGACGAATATTAAATAGAATTGATAAAAAAGGAATGAATTTCAATTGCATTATTAAAACAGGATTGGTCGCTGTTGCGGCTATGGTCAGCTTGAGCTCTTTCTCACAAGACCTGATTGCCCGCCAGGCACCGATAGACAAAAAATTAAAATCAGTAGATTCTTTGGCATTGCAGAAGCAAATCCGTGCCGAACAATCCGAATATCCCGCTTTAAGTCTTTATCCGAATTGGAATAATCAATATGCGCATTCTTATGGAAATGCGATTATTCCGGAAACATATACAATTGACCTGACGGGTTTTCGTATGCCGACTCCGAGTACAAAAATAACTTCGCCTTTTGGCCCGCGTTGGAGAAGAATGCATAATGGCCTTGATTTAAAAGTTAATATCGGTGATACGATTGTTTCTGCTTTTGATGGTAAGGTACGTATTGTGAAATATGAACGCAGAGGGTACGGTAAATATGTAGTCATTCGTCACGATAATGGATTGGAAACTATATATGGACACTTGTCTAAGCAGTTGGTTGAAGAAAATCAGTTGGTAAAAGCTGGTGAACCGATCGGGTTGGGTGGTAACACCGGACGTTCTACAGGTTCGCATCTTCATTTCGAAACCCGCTTCCTGGGAATTGCAATTAATCCGATTTATATGTTTGACTTTCCAAAACAGGATATCGTTGCCGATACTTATACGTTCCGCAAAACAAAAGGTGTGAAACGTGCAGGCTCTCATGATACCCAAGTGGCTGACGGTACTATCCGTTATCATAAGGTGAAGAGTGGCGATACATTGTCCCGCATTGCTAAATTGCGTGGCGTATCAGTCAGCACGCTTTGCAAACTGAACCGTATCAAACCGACCACTACTTTGCGTATCGGACAGGTTTTGCGTTGTTCATAAAAAATATAGCTTATAAAACAGTAATACAATATCTTTAGGAGAGGGCACTTTAATATAATTTAGAGTGCCCTCTTTCTGTTTTTACTTAATTATTGTTACCTTTGCGCACTATTTGGAAGAAGATGAAAGATACCAAGCAACAATTTGAACATGTCATCGCTTTGTGCCGTGACTTATTTTCCAAGAAGCTGCACGATTACGGGCCTGCATGGCGTATCCTGCGTCCGGCTTCGGTGACTGACCAGATTTTTATTAAAGCCAATCGGATTCGTAGTATTGAAACCAAAGGAGTGACCTTGATTGATGAGGGAATCCGTGCTGAATTTATTGCGATTGTCAATTATGGCATTGTCGGGCTCATCCAGTTGGAACTGGGTTATGCCGAGTCTGCCGACATCAGCAATGAAGAAGCGATGGCTTTATACGATAAGTATGCAAAAGAGGCATTAGACCTGATGCTTGCCAAAAACCATGATTATGATGAAGCCTGGCGGAGCATGCGTGTCAGCTCTTACACAGACTTGATCTTGATGAAGATTTACCGTACCAAGCAGATTGAGAGCCTGGCCGGCAACACATTGGTGTCAGAGGGAATTGATGCCAATTATATGGATATGATTAATTACTCTGTTTTCGGACTGATTAAGATAGAATTTGAAGGATAAGAACTTACATATCATTCAGGAGGTAGTGGCGAATACGTGTCGCTTTCTTTTGGCGGCATCGTTCATCTTTTCCGGATTTGTAAAGGCAGTTGATCCACTGGGGTTCCAGTATAAGATCCAGGATTATCTGACCGCATTCGGAATGGCTTCCTGGTTCCCTTCATTCTTCCCTTTATTGGGAGGCATCATCTTGTCAGCCGTTGAGTTTTTTATCGGTATCTCCTTATTTTTTGCTACCAGAAGAACATTGGCTACTTCGTTGGCTTTGATGCTGATGATTTTCATGACACCACTGACCTTGTATCTTGCCATCTTTGATCCGGTTTCGGACTGTGGCTGTTTTGGAGATGCATGGGTGTTGACGAACTGGGAGACATTCGGTAAGAATATAGTTCTGCTGTTTGCAGCAATGATGGCTTTCCGTCACAGAAGGATGCTGGTTCGTTTTATCAGTGTGAAAATGGAGTGGCTAGTTTCTCTCTACACGTTGTTCTTTGTATTTACTTTGTCGTTCTATTGTCTGGACCGTCTGCCTGTTTTAGACTTTCGTCCTTACAAGATCGGAAAGAATATTCTGGAAGGAATGACAATGCCCGAAGGAGCGAAACCGAGTGTATATGAAAGCATCTTTATTCTGGAAAAGAACGGAGAGAAGAAAGAATTTACGTTGGATAACTATCCGGATAGTACCTGGACATTTGTCGACACACGGACAATCCTGAAGGAAAAAGGATATGAACCGGCTATTCACGATTTCTCTATGATTGATCTGAATACGGGCGAGGATATAACAGACGATGTATTGACGGATATAGGATACACCTTCCTGTTGGTTGCCCATCGGATTGAAGAGGCGGATGATAGTAACATTGATTTGATTAATGAGATATATGACTATTCGGTGGAGCATGGCTATAAGTTTTATTGCCTCACTTCTTCACCGGAAGAACAGATCGAATTGTGGAAGGACAAGACGGGAGCCGAATATCCTTTCTGTCAGATGGATGATATTACATTAAAGACAATGGTTCGTTCCAATCCGGGATTGATACTGATTAAGAACGGAACAATTTTGAATAAATGGAGCGATGAGGATATACCGGATGAATATGTGCTGACGGACAAACTGGAAAATCTGCCGTTAGGAAAGCAGAAGGTGAGCAGTGACACTCATACGGTAGGATATGTATTCTTATGGTTTGTTATTCCATTGTTGTTAGTGCTTGGGGTGGATGTTTTGGTCGTTCGCCGCAGAGAACGGAAAAACGCGAAGCGGAAGCAACAAGAGGAAGAGATGAAAAGCAAAGAATTAAAAACGGAGAATCCGAAAATAGAAGAACAAGAATAAAAAAAATAAATGATAACGAGCGGCCTCTGTAACGAACGCTAATTCCGATCGTTCAATTGTCAATCGTGAAATCGTAAATTTATTAACCCTTTAAAATAAAAAACAAAATGAGAAAGAACATTGTTGCAGGAAACTGGAAAATGAACAAAACCCTTCAAGAGGGTATCGCTTTGGCTAAAGAATTGAACGAAGCATTGGCTAACGAAAAGCCTAACTGTGATGTAATCATCTGTACTCCGTTTATCCACCTGGCTTCTGTTACTCCGTTGGTAGACGCTGCAAAGATCGGTGTAGGTGCTGAAAACTGTGCAGACAAAGCTTCAGGTGCATATACAGGTGAAGTTTCAGCTGAAATGGTTGCTTCTACAGGTGCAAAATATGTAATTCTGGGACACTCTGAACGTCGTGCATACTACGGTGAAACAGTTGCTATCCTGGAAGAAAAAGTAAAATTGGCTTTGGCTAACGGTCTGACTCCGATTTTCTGTATCGGTGAAGTGTTGGAAGAACGCGAAGCTAACAAGCAGAACGAAGTGGTAGCTGCACAGATGGAATCTGTATTCTCTCTGTCTGCTGAAGACTTCTCTAAGATTGTATTGGCTTACGAACCGGTTTGGGCTATCGGTACAGGTAAAACTGCTTCTCCTGAACAAGCACAGGAAATCCATGCTTTCATCCGTTCTATCGTAGCTAACAAGTATGGTAAAGAAATCGCAGACAATACTTCTATCCTTTACGGTGGTAGTTGCAAACCTTCTAACGCTAAAGAACTGTTCGCTAACCCGGACGTTGATGGTGGTTTGATTGGTGGTGCTGCTTTGAAAGTATCTGATTTCAAAGGTATCATTGATGCCTTCAATTAAATGATAGTTGATAAATGATAGTTGATAGTTGCTATGTACTATAGCCTGCTATCGACTATCGTTTATCTTTTCAACTATCATTTTCCGACTGTCATTCTCTAACTGTCATTTATCATTTATCAACAATCAACTGTTTAATAATGAAAGTTTTACTTACCCTATTGTTTGTTTTGACAGCTACTTTTGCGCAAGCGCAAAGTATTATCAAGAGTTTGGAACGTAACATTCCGGGGCAAGGAAAGGTGACTATCCATCAAGATCCCCGCATCGAGGCTCTGATAGGTATGGAACGTCCTGCAACAGGTGAACAGAAAGTAATAAAGACTTCCGGATTCAGAATCCAGCGTATGCCGGTAACAATACTCGTCAGGCGAAGAATGATGCTTATCATGTAGCATCGCGTGTGAAAGAGTATTTTCCTGAATTGACGGTATATACTTCGTTCAATCCGCCTCGTTGGCTTTGTCGTGTAGGTGATTTCCGTAGCATTGAAGAAGCGGACGCAATGATGCGTCGGTTGAAAGCTACCGGTGTGTTTAAAGAGGTTTCTATTGTAAGAGACCAGATCAATATTCCTTTATAATTGTATCATGTTAGAAAAAGAAGAAATTGTTTCTCCGAATCTGGAGGAGTTGAAGAGTCATTATCGTAGTATTATAACTTTGTTGGGTGAAGATGCCGAAAGGGAAGGGTTATTGAAAACTCCGGAACGGGTGGCTAAGGCGATGTTAAGCTTGACGAAAGGGTATCACATGGACCCTCACGAAGTGCTTCGCTCCGCTAAATTCCAGGAAGAATATAGCCAGATGGTGATTGTGAAAGATATCGATTTCTTCTCTCTTTGTGAACATCACATGTTGCCGTTCTACGGAAAGGCGCACGTGGCTTATATTCCTAATGGCTATATCACAGGGTTGAGTAAGATTGCCCGTGTAGTCGATATATTCTCTCATCGTCTGCAAGTGCAGGAACGCATGACACTGCAAATCAAAGAGTGCATTCAGGAAACGCTGAATCCACTGGGAGTAATGGTGGTGGTGGAAGCCAAACACATGTGTATGCAGATGCGTGGTGTAGAAAAACAAAACTCTATTACTACTACTTCTGACTTTACCGGAGCTTTCAATCAGGCAAAGACTCGTGAAGAGTTTATGAATCTGATTCAACACGGAAGAGTATAATCTATTTTCTGCTCACTAAACAAATAAGTTTATCGTAAAACGACGCGATCTCCCAACCGCTTTGCCATGATGCTTTGTACGGTTCTCAACTCATTATAGCGTTGCATAAGTGAGTCGCATTTCTCATTATCATGGGCAAGAGCAGGATCTTGGAGGGCATAAAGCATGTGCTTCAATTCCTCTGTTACGATTGCATACTTGAAGTTAATCATTAACATCGGAACCATTTCATAGAGCCGCTCTTCATCCGTCACAATCTTTTGGGACTTGGAGTGATATTTACTAAGCTGATAACGCACATTAATCAAGTCTACACTCAATTTACTGATTACCGGATCAGGATGTGCCAGGAAATAACGTTCGGCAATGAAGTTGGAATCGTGCATGTGTGCAGCAGCTTCCGATAACATTTGGCGGTGCAGCGGATTATGGAAGGCTAACTCGTCCTCTTTCAAATCATTAACCACATACTCTATGACGGTTACCGGAATTTCGTTTCCTTCTTCATCGGTCAGGTTACACATGATTTTCTCTCCATAACGAACTACCGCCTGTAATATCAGTCGCTCGAATTTGTAGAATTCCTGCCCTTCCTTTCCTTCCTGCGGAATAAAGGAAGCATAACTGTCTTCCTGCAGAGCAGGAGGAACATCTGTATATCCGCCATCCACTTCAGGAGGTAACGGAATATCTCCATTAGGTATTGGAACATCTTCAGGAGGTGTGCTGCCCTGTGACATCATAGCCGTTCTTTCAGCCATCCGGCGTTCCCGTTCCGTTTGTTCGGCTCGCTTCTCTGCTTGAGTTTCCCGTCTTTTGGCAACTTCTGATACTAGCAGCTTATCTTCTACATGAAGTAGTTGGGCACATTCTTTGATATAAACATCTCTAACAATCGCTTCCGGAATGACAGAGATACTTTGTACCAGGTTACCAATCAGTTCCGCACGCTTGATAGGGTCTTTTCCCGCATCTTCCAGCAATAAGTTCGTTTTGAAGCGGATAAAGTCCGTTTCATGTTCCGAGATAAAAGTCTGAAATTCCGTTGAGTTATGCTTGCGGGCAAAAGAGTCCGGGTCGTCCCCATCGAAGAAGACAGACTTTGATATTCATACCTTCCTCCAATAACATGTCAATTCCCCGGATAGAAGCCTTGATACCTGCTGCGTCGCCGTCGTAAAGCACAGTCATGTTGTTGGTAAACCGGTGAATCATACGGATTTGTCCCGGTGTAAGGGCTGTTCCCGAGGAAGCAACCACATTCTCTATGCCGGATTGATGCATGGAGATTACGTCCGTGTAGCCTTCAACCAAAAAGCAACGGTCTTGTTTTACAATAGCCTGTTTGGCAAAATATATACCGTATAACTCGTTACTTTTGTGGTAAATTTCCGATTCGGGCGAATTGACGTATTTGACTTTAACCCCTTTCGTTGCACTGGCAAGTACACGTCCGCCAAAAGCCACCACTTTGCCGGAAAGCGTATGTACAGGGAAAATAACACGTCCCCAAAAACGATCCCGTAACCGGTGGTCGTCCGTTTCGTAGCAAAGTCCTGTTTTTACCAAGTACTCTTTCTTATATCCTTTTTGGATTGCTTCTTTGGCGAATGCATCGTGGGCTTCAGTGCAGTAACCTAATTGGAATTTCTCAATGATGTCGTCGCGAAAGCCACGGTTGCGGAAATAGGCCATACCGATGCTACGCCCGTCTACATGATTTTTTAGTATGTTCTGGAAATAGTCGCGTGCAAAGTTATTAACGATAAACAGACTTTCGCGTTCGCTTTGCACAAACTTCTCTTCATCGCTTAATTCCCGCTCCTTGATTTCAATATTATATTTCTTGGCAAGGTACTTCAATGCTTCCGGATAAGACATCTGCTCGTGTTCCATAATGAAATGCACGGCATTTCCACCTTTTCCACAAGCAAAACATTTGCATAATCCTTTGGCGGGAGAGACATAAAAAGAAGGGGTTTTATCACTGTGGAACGGACATAAACCGACATAATTGACACCACGTTTGCGCAGGGTGACAAAATCCGAAACGACATCCATAATTTGTGCCGCGTCCAATATCCGGTCTATGGTAATTTGATCTATCATTCTTTCTCCTGTGAATCCGTTTTTGCGGATACAAAGGTACACATAAAAAATCCCCTGCAAAGAACTTTTTTGCAGGGGATCGTTAAATCTTGGCACCGGTATTGATTATTTAATCTTTTCCCGGATCTTCGTCAGATACTTTTTCATACCTTCCGCATCCTTGTTTTCGATGATTTCGAGAAGGTTTTTCAATTCTGTCCGGATATTAGTCACTTGTCCCGGAGTGCGTGGGTTGAACAGTATTTCCTGAAGCAGGTAATCATCTTCGCTTAGCAGCCCTTTGGCGATTGCCATGTGCTTTTTGAACGTAGTCCCGGGGCTTCCTGATGTTTCATTACGGCAGCAAATACGAACGTCGATACGAACGGAATAGAAAGCGAGTAGGCTACTGTTTCGTCGTGCTCATCAAATGTATATTCGAAGATGTTCAACCGTAATGTCTGGTAGAGGTCTTTGAAGAATATTTTTCCCAGGTGGTCGCCTTCACTGATGATGATGCATTTTCGCTGCTTAGATTGCTAAGACTTGCGAAAGTCGGGCCAAACATAGGGTGACTGGAAACGTAGCGGAAACCACTTTCTTCGTAGAACTTCTTCAATCCTGTTTTTACAGAGGCAATGTCACTAATGATACAGTCTTTCGGTAATACAGGCAGTATTTTGCGAAAGGCATCCAACGTGTACTTCACTGTAACAGCATTAATAACCAGTTCCGGTTCAAATTCCTTAATCTCCTCCAATGTAGTGAAACGATACGTGTTATAGACGAAACGCAACTGGTGCGGGTTGACGTCGAACACGGCCGTCTCGTGTTGAAAGCTCAAAATATCAGTAAAGAAGGAGCCCATTTTACCGGCTCCAAGGATTAATATTCTCATAATGTTTATTATTTAGTGAGAGTGTGTCAAAACACAAATTATCGCAGATTATTTCAACTATATTGATATATTAATCAACGACTTATAAAATTATTTCTGCGATAATTTGCGTTAATCTGCGTTTTATTATTCATTATGACACACCTTCACTCTAACTACTTATTAATAATTTCCATCTGTTGACGACTGATTCTTCGTGGATGGCTTCGAAAATCTTCTTCATAAACTCGCTGTCCATACCGCATTGTTCGCCCTGCGCGCCACGTTTTTCCAGAATCTCATTGTAACGTCCGGTTGAAGGACTGTGATTCCGTGCTCTTTTTTGTAAGTACCGATTTCACGTGCCACACGCATTCTTTTTGCTAATTCCTGAATGATATTGTCGTCACATTCGTCAATCTGTTTACGGAGCTGTGCCAGACTTTCGGTAGACTGTGTTTCCGTACGGATTACCAACAGATTGAGGATATAGTCGAGTACGTCCGGAGTAACTTGTTGAGAAGCATCGCTCCATGCGCAATCCGGGTTGCAGTGGCTTTCTACAATCAGACCGTCGAAATTCAAGTCCATAGCCTGTTGGCAAAGCGGTGCAACAACTCACGTTTTCCACCGATATGGCTCGGATCACAGAAAATCGGAAGATTAGGGATGCGGCGGCGCAGTTCGATAGGAATATGCCATTGGGGAAGATTCCGATAGATCTTTTTGTCATAACTGCTGAAACCTCGGTGGATAGCACCCAGACGCTTCAAACCAGCGTTGTTGATACGTTCCAGTGCTCCGATCCATAATTCGAGATCCGGGTTCACCGGGTTCTTAACCAATACAGGGATATCAACCCCTTTCAGTGCGTCAGCGATTTCCTGTACGGCGAAAGGATTGGCAGTGGTGCGTGCACCTACCCAAAGAATATCGATTCCCGCTTTCAGACATTCGTAAACGTGTTTGGCTGTTGCTACCTCCGTAGAAACATACATTCCAGTTTCTTTCTTCACCTCTTTCAACCAGGCAAGACCTTCTACACCGATACCTTCGAAACCTCCCGGTTTGGTACGCGGCTTCCAGATTCCGGCACGATATATTTTTTGTCCTTTAGCAGCCAGTTGTTTGGCTGTATCCATTACTTGTTCTTCCGTTTCTGCGCTACACGGGCCGGCAATGACAATCGGTCTTTTAGCTTCAACGCCCGGTAATAAAATTGATTCGAGTTCCATATTCTTATTTGTTTTTATTCTTTTAATAACTTGTTTTCATTGAAATTGTTCTGTCTCATTCTACTGTCGTTCTCTCTTTGGGAGAGGTTAGATTCTTTTAATTCTTTCCAGAGCTTCTGCCAGCTTATTGTCCTTGCAACAAAGTGAGATACGAATATACCTTGCTCCGTTACTGCCGAAGATAAATCCCGGAGTGATAAACACTCTTGCTTCATGCAGCACCTTTTCTGTCAGTTCCTCTACATCTTTGCAGGAAGCGGGAATCTTTCCCCAAAGGAACATTCCTACTTGTTTTTCGTCGTAGGTGCATCCCAATGTTTTCATAATCTCACCGGCGAGGTGACGACGGTTGCGGTAATTCTCGTTATTGCCTTCATACCAGTCCGCTTCGGCTTCAAGAGCAGTTGCTGCAGCCAGTTGCATAGCACGGAACATACCGCTGTCGATATTACTTTTCACTTTCAATATCCATTGCACGAATTCCGCGTTTGACGCCAGCATGCCGATACGCCAGCCCGGCATATTGTGGCTCTTGCTCATAGAATTAAACTCGATGCAACAGTCTTTGGCTCCCGGTACACTTAGGATACTGATAGGTTTTTCGTTCAGAATGAAGCTGTATGGATTATCATTCACAATTACGATATTCTTGCGACGGGCAAAGTCAACGAGACGTTCATAGATTTCCGGAGTTGCATTGGCTCCCGTCGGCATGTTGGGATAGTTGGTCCACATCAGTTTTACGCGACTAAGATCCATTTTTTCCAGTGCCTCGAAGTCAGGCATCCAGCCATCTTCTTCTTTCAGGTCGTAGTTGATAACTTCCGCTCCGAGTATTTTACTCAAAGAAGTATAGGTAGGGTATCCCGGATTCGGGACTAGCACCTGCTCACCCGGATTGACGAATGCCAGCGTAACATGGAGAATTCCTTCTTTAGAGCCGATTAAAGGCTGTATCTCCGTATTCGGATTCAGTTCCACTCCATACCAGCGTTGATACCAGGCAGCGAAGCCTTTGCGCAGTTCAGGGATACCTACATACGGTTGGTAACCGTGTCCGTTGGGATCATGAGCATTGTTGCACAATGTTTCGATGGTTTCCCTTGAGGGAGGCATATCGGGGCTTCCGATACCGAGGCTGATAACATCCTTTCCCTCTGCATTCATCTGTGCTACCTCTTTTAGCTTCTTTGAGAAGTAGTATTCGCTAACACTTGCCAATCTGTCGGCAGGAGCGATTTTATACGTTTGACTTTCCTTCTGCATATTCGCCTAATAATTTAAGTTCTTTGGTTAATGGAGTGATTGCAGCAATAGACTGCTTGTATCTTAGATAATCGTTGAAAGCTACATCTACGTAAAACTGGTATTCCCATTCCCGTCCGATGATAGGCAACGATTGAATTTTTGTCAGATTGATATTATAGAACGATAGAATGGATAAAACCTGTGACAGGCTGCCTTCCGTATGTGGAAGAGTGAATACGATACTTGCCTTGTTGGTTGCATTGGCATGATGTTGACGGAGTTCGTCTACTTGCCAGGGATCGGCAACAACCAGAAAACGGGTGAAGTTGTGCTTGTTTGTTTCAATACCTTCCTGAAGGACTTTCATACCGTAACGTTCAGCTGCTGCTTTGGAGCAGATGGCAGCGTGTCCTTTCAGATTTTCATTCTTGATGATTTCTGCGCTGCGGGCCGTATCTTCACCTTCCACCACTCTCAACTGCGGATGTTGATTCAGAAATTCGCGACACTGCATCAGGGCGATAGGGTGGGAGTTGACTTCTGTCAGATCTTCCCAGTTCTCATCGGGAAGACAGACAAAACTGTGCGAGATGCGCAGTTTGTATTCACCGATAATCTGTGTGCCGCTTTGTCTCAACAATTCATTGTTGTGCAACAAACTTCCCGCAATCGTATTCTCGATGGCTAGCATTCCGATAACCTGGCTGTCTTTCCGTATCGAAGTAAACACATCTTCGAAGTTGGCACAACAGATTAACTCTATTTCTTCTCCCTCGAAGTACTTGTGTGCGGCGATATCATGATATGAGCGAGTGTTCCTTGAATTGCTATCTTTTTCATTGTTCTAAATGTATTATATAAAAAAATCCCACATCCATATTGGAGCGGGATTCATATGATTGATTTCTCTATTCAGTCCTTAAGCATCACTGTCACTTGATACATACAAACTCCCGCTCTACTTTGTTGCTAAAGTAAAAGTAAAAAAAGAAGTAATATGTATAAGTAAATGATTTCATTAGAATCTATCTTTTTTGCTTTGGTTTTTAATTCTGGGGCAAAAGTAATAATTTTCTGTTAGATGCAAACAAAAAACGATACTTTTTTTGTTTTCTTGCCTAAAATAGATGAAAAGGATACTTAAAAGATGCCGGGAAGTGCTTCAGGCTTTGGTCCCAGGTTCTTGAATTCTCCGTTCAGACCAGCTTCCTCTTTCGGATTCAATTCCAGAGATTTCTTCATGTCCTCTACCGAACCGTCCTTATCACCATTCAGTAATTTAGCACGTCCGCGTTCTTTGTAGGCTTCCGCAAAGTTCGGATTCAGCTCGATGGCTTCATCAAACAGGCCGATGGCTTCCGTCAGTTTTTTCTGGTTGATATAAAGTTGCCCTAAATAAAGGTATGCCTGTTCGTTGAACGGGTTTATTTCCGTCACCAGTTTGTAATCTTCTTCTGCCTCTTCGTCCTTGCCGTCTGCTTCTTTCACTTTTCCGCGCAGGAGCATGGCTGTCTCTTCTTCCGGATTCTGGGCGAGCACAGCATCTATATCTTCCATCATATCTTTATACTGTTTCAGGTTCATCAATGCTTCCGCGCGTAATAGGCGAGCTTCAATGAAATCATCTTTCAAAGTGATTGCTTTGGTGAGATGGGCAATAGTCATCAGGTCGTCATCCTGTCCCTTACGGGCTTTCCCTAATAGATAATAAGCCACGGCATTTCCTTCTTCGATGGCAATCGCTTTATTGGCAGCTTCTTCCATAGCCTGATAATCTTCCTGGATGAAGCATACATTGGCCAGTGTCAGGAAAGTGCTTGTGACGTCAGGTTCCATAGCAGCCATCTTTTCCAATAGCTCGCGGGCCTTTGCCGTTTCCCCCATCTGGATATAGAGTTGGCTAAGATAGCCATTGTTTCAAACTCTTCCTTGATGGCAAGAGCTTCAATAAAACATTTTACTGCATAATCCGGACGTCCCATGCGTTGCGCACGTAAACCGTCGTATTTGAAAATCTCGAAATTTTTCTGATCGTTTTTCTGTTTTTCACTTTCCGGAGTTTCCGACTTACCGGAGAAGAAAGATTTAAAAAAGTTCGGCATGGTGTGTTATTTTTGAGTTACTTTGCAAAGGTAGTAACTTATTTTGAAATATGTATCATTCCATTCTGCATCTTCCATTCACCTTCCTCCAATAAATATTGGATGACTTCGCTGATGCTCTCTTTTTCCGCTTCTATCTTATCGGCTATTTCTACTGGTGTCAGCGGTTTCTGGGTGAGTAATTCTGATATTTTCTTTTTCAGTTCTTCGAAATCGAAAGAATTCTCGGTCAGGGCATCGGTTGCACGGTGACTAAGACAAACATCGCATTGTCCGCAGTTGTGCTCGTTCTTCTCTCCGAAGTAACGGAGCAGCATTCGGCTCCGGCACACATTCTCCGAAGTGACATACTCTTCCATCGCTTTGATGCGGGCTTCATACCGGGCTTTGCGTTCTTCGTAGACGGAAGGAGGAATATGCACAAAACGAAGTTCCTGCCGTTCGCGGGTGTATATAATATAAGGTGTCTTTTTGTGCGGAATGTAATCCACGATACGACGTTTTGGTAAGCGTGACCAGTATATTATAAATTTGTTCGCGGGTCAGTCCGGTACGTATGGACAGGGTTGCTTCGCTGATATAGCATAGTCGGTGAATACTCCGGTGTAAGAGCGGAGAATCGTCTGTATCAGTGCTTCGGCTTCCGTTCCCATTTCTCGCAATTTGTATAGTTCGTCCCGGCGAATCGTGAAAAGAATACGAGAGGCATTATCCTGTTCGTCCGTATATTCCAGATAGCCGGCTTGAGTCAATATTTTCAGTGCACTGTCTACCGGAACCGGGAAGTATTTGAACTTCCGGCAAAACTCTTCCAGATTAAACTCGCGGACACATTGGAAACCGTCGCCCATTGCCATCTGATAGTAATACTGCAAATGTTCGTAGACATTGAGAATATACTCCTTGTCGGGGAAAGTATCCACAACGCGCCTGTGCAGCGTCGTTCTGTCCGTTTTGGTGTATAAGATTACAGCATACGCTTTTTCACCATCCCTTCCTGCACGACCGGCTTCTTGGAAGTAAGCTTCGAGAGAGTCGGGGAGATCGAGATGCAATACGATGCGCACGTCGTTTATCAATCCCCATTCCAAAGGCATTTGTCGCTACCATTACACGAACTGCTCCGCTTTGCCAGCGTTTTTGCCGGAGGCTTTTACGGCATTATCCAGTCCGGCGTGATAGAAGTCGGCGGTAATATCTTCGTTTACCAGTAACTCGGTGATTTCCTTGGTGCGCCGTCTGTTGCGGGCATAGATAATGGCGCTGCCGGGTATCTTTCGTAAGATATGCAACAGCTCTTGAGTTTTGTTATCCGTTTGCCGGACGATATACGCCAGGTTTTTCCGTTCGAAGCTCATGCGGAAAACATTCTCTTCACGGAAATCCAAGCGGCTTGAATATCCTTCACTACTTCCGGAGTGGCGGTCGCCGTAAGTGCAGTACCGGAATTCCCGGTAGCAATGTCCGTATTTCGGCAATTTTCAGGTAAGCAGGACGGAAGTCATATCCCCATTGTGAGATACAGTGACTTTCGTCGACCGTAATCATGGAGACTTTCATTGATCGCAGTTTGGTACGGAATATGTCCGTGTCCAGACGTTCCGGAGAAATATAGAGGAATTTATAATTACCGAAGATGCAATTCTCAAGAGCAGTGAGAATCTCCTGCCGTGTCATGCCTGAATAGATGGCAAGCGCCTTGATGCCGCGTTTACGCAGGTTTTGCACCTGATCTTTCATCAGGGCGATGAGAGGAGTAATGACAATGCAAATCCCTTCCTGGGCGAGAGCAGGCACTTGAAAAGTGATGGACTTACCGCCTCCGGTCGGCATAAGTCCCAGTGTATCTTTGCCTTCGCCGATACTGGTGATGATCTCCTCCTGCAAGTCGCGGAAGGAGTCATATCCCCAATATTGCTTTAATATCTCCTGATACTTATTCAATCGGCTTTATATCCTCGATTTGAAGTTGTACTTCACCACGCTTGTGCGTGTTTTCTTCAATGGTGTAACAGATGTCGAACGAGCGTTTCGTTTTGATATAACGTACGTGTGAGCTCTGTCCAAACGCGATACCGTTCATTACATTATTCGATTTATTATCGACCAGTTCGAGTTTGATATGTTCCTGATCGCGTCCCACCACTTACTTGTTCCGTAATCATAAACATGATGAGTGCAGAAAATAGGTTTCGTGTTATCAGGACCGAAAGGATTAAACTTTTTCAGGTCGCTGAAGAACTTGGATGAAATATCCCTGAAATCTATTTCAGCATCAATCTCGATAACGGCACTGGTTTGTTCCGGTAAGATATGCTGTGAAACGTATTCTTCGAATCGTTTGGTAAAGGCATTCACGTTTTCCACTTTCATCGACAGTCCGGCGGCGTATGTATGTCCCCCGAAGTTTTCCAGTAGGTCGCGGCAATGCTCGATTGCTTTATATACGTCGAAGCCGGAAACTGAACGTGCGGAACCTGTTGCCATATCATCCGTCCGGGTCAGTACCACGGCAGGGCGGTAGTACACTTCTGTCAGACGGGAAGCTACGATACCAATCACTCCTTTGTGCCATTCTTCGTTGTAGAGCACGATGGAGCGGCGATCGGCTAATCCTTCCAGATTGGCAACGATGTTGTTTGCCTCTTCCGTCATACTCTTGTCGAGGTCTTTCCGGGTTTCGTTGTACTGGTTGATTTGTCCGGCTTTCTCAAGCGCTATCGAGAAATCTTTTCCGTCAGCAGGTCTACGGCTTCTTTTCCGTTTTGAATACGTCCTGATGCATTGATGCGCGGTCCGATTTTAAACACAATATCGCTGACGGTGATTTCCTTTTCAGAAAGTCCGCATACGTCGATAATAGCCTTCATACCAATGCTCGGGTTACTGTTCAGTTGCTTCAGACCGTGGTAGGCGAGGATACGGTTTTCACCCATAATCGGAACGATGTCCGATGCAATACTCACGGCTACAATATCAAGCAAAGGAATCAGGTGGTGGAACTCGATACCATTACTGATAGCGAATGCCTGCATAACTTGAAGCCGACTCCACAACCGGAAAGGTGAGTGTACGGATACGTATTGTCCAGGCGTTTGGCGTTCAGAATAGCTACGGCAGGCGGAAGCACATCATCCGGTACATGATGATCGCAGATGATGAAATCAATCCCTTTCTCTTTGGCATAAGTGATTTCCTCTACTGCTTTAATTCCACAATCGAGTACAATAATCAGTCCTACACCGGTTTCTGCGGCATAGTCCACTCCTTTTTTAGAAATGCCATACCCTTCATTGTATCGGTCGGGTATGTAATAATCAAGGTTCGAATAGAACTGTTGAATAAACTTGTAGACCAATGCTACGGCAGTAGTACCGTCTACGTCATAATCTCCATAAATTAGAATACGTTCTTTCTTTCCCATCGCCCTGTTCAGACGTTCTACTGCAATATCCATATCCTTCATCAGGAACGGATCATGCAGGTCGGGCAATTGCGGGCGGAAAAACTTCTTGGCATCTGCTGCCTTCGTAATTCCCCGCTGCACCAAAAGTTGTCCAAGTATCGGGCTAATCCCTAGTTCCTGGGCCAATGTCTGGCTTGTCTCTGCCTGTTCGGGTGTAATGGGTCGATAATTCCATTTGTGATTCATTTTATATATTGTTTTTTCTTTTTCTGTTCTCAAGGGTTGAAAAGGCACTTCTTTCCAACAAGGGGTAAAAGTACGAAAAAAAGCGGAAGTGTATAGTAGATAAGACGAAAATATTTCAAGACTGTAGAAAACAGAGGTTTGATAAAGGTAGCTTTTTTACTTGTGAAAGATATGGGATGCTGACAAGCAAGTGTGAAACTCTATTCTAACTAACTTGTCCTGTGGTCAGTTCTTTTTTTAGAAAGTCGTACACGTAACCGGCACTTTGGTAATAAAGTCCCGTAGTCGGATCACTCAAACGCTCAAAGGTGTCGGAATTGTAGTAGATTTCCATTGCTTGCGTCATATTATACTGCCATTCCTCCATGAGTATCCGTATGATTTCACTACTTAAATCTTCAATCATACATTCTATTTGTGTATTCGTCAGCTTCATAGTTTCTTTAGGTATGAAAGGGCATGTTCAGTGCCGAAGTAATATTGTATGGTCAACCCTTTGGCATATTTTAGTTCTTCAATCAATCTGCTCATTGAAATGTCTCCCATGCTGTAACGACGTAACTGATAGGTTACTCCGTCGTCGGCAATAGGACCAATGACTATATCGTAAGTGTGTGCAGGATGTGTATGGCTACGGTCGCGGTTGAGTAAAACGAACTGTGCCCATTCTTCACAGTAATCATCGAATATTTTTATTTGCAGATCTGAAGTCTTTATTATTTGATCTTCCAGTTCGAAGATGGTCACAGATGGCTCTCGGATTGTAATTGATCGGTTTTTTGTTTGGCTAAGGCATGTGCCTGTTCATAACCGGGAGAAAGATAAAATCCTTGGCCAAAGTCTTTGAAGGGCTTTGAACGAGATAGGTCCGGCTTGTCTATTTCCATATTTGAACCATGGTATAGCTTCATTACAGTTGTCCTCCATTTCTACGGCATACCATTGATAAAGCTTCAATAGAATCTTCGAAAGATTGTGTGTGCATTACTTCATAGTGTTTTTGTAAAAAAACAAGGCCTTTAAAACGATTCAAATAGTTGAATGCCTGTTTTTGCTTGATTTGATAAGTCGCTGCGAACTCTGCGATTAAAGCTACAGTAAAATTCAATTTGTTTTTCTCTATGCGAGACATCATGGTTCTCCTTTCTTCATTTGTATTACCTTCCGAAAACAAAGATAGGAAAAACTCTGCAATATCAAAAATAAGAAGCTATTAAAAGTTGACTTAAAGCTCTGTTGCTCACTCTGAATTAGATGCAGTCAGAAGATATGGATTATCTGGATAGTAAAAAAGGGAGGTAGAGAAAATGGAGCGAGCGGAAAGTTACAGGGATTTTTGGATGAATGGCGATTATTAACTAGCTTTAGCGGCCTAAATGATTCATTTCTCTATCTATGATAAAAAGAAACTTGTTAATTGCTATCTTGATTTTATGTTCTATCGGAACATTGAAAGGGCAAACCGCATCCGATTCTTTGGCAATCGTATCTGCCCAATGGAAGGTGGAAAGTCCTCAAAAAGGACTCATTTATAAGTATGCTTCTATCCCCCGATTGTATCAGGACCCCAGTCTGTTAGTCTGATAGAAGTTGATCCCGGTGCGGGCTTGAAAGTTGATGTTGCCGTTTCGGATAAAATGAAAGAAACAAGTAAGATTGCTTCTGAATATAACGCCATTGCAGCCATTAATGGCTCCTATTTTGACATGAAACGGGGAAACTCGGTCTGTTTCCTGAAGACGGATCGCCAAGTTATTGATACAACGCTGCAGAGTGAGTTTAAACAGCGTGTCACAGGAGCCATTAGTGTGCGCAAAAGGGGAATGAAATTAATTCCTTGGAACAAACAGATAGAAAAGAATTATAAAGGCAAAGCAGGTACGATACTAGCTTCCGGTCCGTTAATGTTGAAAGACGGACAGGTTTGTGATTGGAACTCGTGTGAACCGAATTTTCCTGTAGTACTTTGAACATCAAAATAACCCATTACAGTCTTATCTGTGTTGAATCCTTTGTCGTATGCAGTATCCAATACCATGCGTCTCAAAGAGTCTATTTCTCTTTTACTCTTATCTAAGTTAAGGTTTGCAAGGTTGCGAAACTGTGTATTGAAGTTTGCTGCCTTCTGCGTTGTATAGTCTATTCCTTTACCTAAAGCAGCAACACCCGCTACAGTCAATGCTATAGGATTTGATACTAACCTGAAAGCATTTCCAATTAACGGGACTTCGTTCATTATTTCTTTTGAGTTCTTTGCAAAGTTGAATTTCAAAGTATTCATCTTTGCTTGCATTGCATTGACACTCTTAAAGTATCCTGCTTTGCCTGATTCAATCCCCCCACGAATCTTTATTTCTAAGAGAAAGCATGAGTTCTATTTTCGCCTGTCCGTTCATATCATCA
>ENA-OQDE01000432-OQDE01000432.1-human-gut-metagenome-genome-assembly--contig:-NODE-432-length-25359-cov-3.317018_pt1 | contig 25359 bp, 27 predicted proteins | sample MGYA00242768_ERZ504595 | MGnify/ENA primary metagenome ERZ504595 (study PRJEB26092, sample SAMD00036307) | human gut metagenome | host: Homo sapiens | study: EMG produced TPA metagenomics assembly of... | reverse complement strand
TATTTTGCTCATTTTTTATCTTGCATTTAAGGCAGAACCGGCACGGAACCAGGCTATCTGCTGTTCATTATAGGTATGTTGCACTTCAAAACTTTCTTTCGTTCCGTCTTCGTGATGAAGAATAATCGTCAGATTGCGCCCCGGTGCGAAATGGACTAAGCCTGATACGGACAAAAGATCGTGTTCCCGAATTTTGTCATAGTCTGCTTTATCTACAAAAGTAAGAGCAAGCATTCCTTGTTTTTTCAGGTTTGTTTCGTGGATACGGGCAAAACTCTTAGCCAAAATGACACGTACATTGAGGAAGCGTGGTTCCATGGCTGCATGTTCACGGCTGGAACCTTCTCCATAATTCTCTTCGGCAACAACAATAGACGGAATACTTTCGGATTTATACATCTTTGCCGTACCGGAAACTGTTCCATAAGTATTTGTCGAACGATTCCAAACACGGTTCGTTTCACCATTGAAAGCATTGACAGCTCCCATCAGCATATTGTCGGAAATATTCTCCAAATGTCCACGGAAGCGGAGCCACGGACCTGCCATAGAGATATGGTCGGTAGTACATTTTCCCTGTGCTTTAATCAATAAAGGCATGTTCAGCAAGTCCTGTCCGTCCCATGCCGGGAAAGGAGTCAGAAGCTGGAGACGTTGGGAATCCGGTTTTACCCTGATTTCCGTTTTTGCTCCGTGGGGGGCAATATATCCCTCATTTCCCTGTTCAAAACCTTTCAAGGGAAGTTCATCTCCTACAGGCTCGGAGAGTTTCACTTTTTCTCCGTTATGATTCACCAGTCTGTCTTTCAACGGGTTGAAACAGAGATCACCGGCTATTGTTAACGCCATCGTTAGTTCCGGAGAAGCTACAAACGCGTATGTGTTGGGATTACCGTCAGCGCGTTTGGCAAAATTACGATTGAAAGAGGTGACGATTGAGTTTTTTCGTGTCGGATCGTCCGTCTGACGTTTCCACTGACCGATACAAGGTCCACAAGCATTTGCCATAATCGTGGCTCCCAGCCGTTCAAAAGCTTCAATCATGCCGTCTCTTTCGGCAGTAGCCCGAATTTGCTCCGAACCCGGATTGACGATCAGTGGAGAAGCGACGCTCAAATTCTTTTCTGTCACCTGCTTTGCCAGAGAAGCTGCACGGCTCAAATCCTGATAAGAAGAATTGGTACATGAACCTATCAAGCCCACCTCCATTTTACGGGGGTAGCCGTTCAATAACACTTTTTCTGCAAATTCAGAGATAGGAGTAGCGGCATCCGGTGTAAACGGCCCGTTTATATAAGGTTCGAGTTCTGACAAGTCTATTTCAATTACACGATCGTAATAGTTGGATGGTTCGTCGGTCACAATGTCGTCTGCACGAAGATCTGCATCAACAGATTCAGCCCAATCGACTACACAATCTCTTCCAGTAGCTCTCAAATAAGTAGCCATGCGCCCGTCAAAGGGGAATAAAGAGGTAGTAGCTCCAACTTCGGCACCCATATTGCAATGGTAGCTTTCCCGGTAGCAGAAAGGGATTCGGTTCCGGGACCAAAATATTCGATAATAGCATTCGTTCCTCCTTTTACGGTAAGGATACCGGCCAATTTCAGGATTACATCTTTCGGAGAGGTCCAACCGCTTAGTTTTCCGGTCAGACGGACACCGATAATCTTCGGCATTTTCAGCTCCCATTCCATTCCTGTCATCACATCCACGGCATCCGCACCACCAACACCGATAGCACCATGCCCAGTCCGCCTGCATTAGGCGTATGAGAGTCTGTTCCCACCATCATACCGCCGGGGAAAGCATAGTTTTCAAGCACTACCTGATGGATAATTCCTGCTCCCGGTTTCCAGAAGCCAATGCCATAACGGAAGATACATCACGGAGGAAATCGTATACTTCTTCATTAGTCAGTCTTGCCGTAGCAATATCCGCCTTTGCACCTTTATACGCCTGTATCAAGTGATCGCAATGCACTGTCGAAGGCACAGCCACCTGATCCTTACCTGCATTCATAAATTGGAGCAAAGCCATCTGCGCAGTTGCATCCTGCATAGCCACACGGTCGGGACGGAAATTCACATAATCCTCCCCCCGTTTGTAATCTTTCAAATCGGCTACATCATACAGATGAGCATACAAAATTTTCTCGGCCAACGTCAAAGGGCGTTTCAGTATAGCCCGTACGTGTTCTACCTTTCCTTTATAAGCAGCGTAGAAAGCTTCTAACATAGTCACATCATATACCATATTGCTTTTTGTTTTTTTAGTCTATCTATTAAAATAACGAATGGCGTTCGAGTAATGTTTAACAAAATGAAATATTTTTTCTACCCGGAACGAAGATTTGTTACCTTTGCGCCTATTATGAGTAATAATCCGAAAAGTCCCATTATAGACCTTCAGCAACAGCAACTCCTCCTGCGGATGGAGTATGAATATGAGAAGGAAGAATTTAAGCGGCAGACCGAAACAATGGGCGTTGCCCGTAAAGTGAAGCGCGGTCTCTGCTGGTATCCTGTCTCTCTTGGTCGAAGTTACTACAATTCGCTGAATCAGCTTGTAATAGATATTACACGGACCGAAAATAAAGAAATAGAGCATTCCTTTGAGTTCGGCCGTCCTGTTTGCTTTTTCCACCAGTCATTCGAAGGAAAAGTGAAGTACATGAATTTCATCGCTACTGTCAGCTTTGCGGATGACGAGCGAATGGTCGTAGTACTCCCCGGAGCGGGAGCTTTAGCGGAACTGCAAACTGACGGTATACTGGGGGTACAACTTTATTTTGACGAAACATCGTACCGGGCCATGTTCGAGGCACTGGAAGACACGATACGCGCCAAAGACAACCGCCTGGCGGAACTGCGCGACATTTTGTTGGGTACCCAAAAGCCGGGATTCCGCGAATTATATCCTGTCCGCTTCCCATGGCTGAACAGTACACAGGAAACAGCTGTTAACAAGGTGCTCTGTACGCGTGACGTATCTATTGTTCACGGTCCTCCGGGAACCGGAAAGACAACGACCCTTGTCGAAGCGATTTACGAAACGTTACACCGGGAACACAAGTGCTTGTCTGTGCGCAAAGTAACACGGCTGTCGACTGGATTGTGAGAAACTGGTAGACCGGGGAGTACCCGTGCTCCGCATTGGAAATCCAACCCGAGTCAACGACAAAATGCTTTCATCCACCTACGAACGCCGGTTTGAAAGTCATCCTGCCTATCCGGAGCTTTGGGGAATTCGTAAATCTATCCGCGAAATGGGTAGCCGGATGCGCCGGGGTAGTTATTCTGAACGGGAAGGAATGCGTAATCGCATGAGTCGTCTCCGCGACCGCGCCACGGAGTTGGAAATACAAATCAATGCCGATCTTTTCGACAGTGCCCGCGTGATTGCTTCTACCCTAGTCAGCAGCAACCACCGCCTGCTCAACGGACGTCGTTTTCCGACTTTATTCATCGACGAAGCTGCACAAGCCTCGAAGCTGCCTGCTGGATCGCTATCCGCAAAGCAGACCGGGTCATCCTTGCAGGAGATCATTGTCAACTTCCGCCGACTATCAAATGTATAGAAGCCTCCCGTGGAGGATTGGATCATACATTAATGGAAAAAGTCGTTCAGCAAAAACCTTCTGCGGTTTCTTTACTAAAAGTACAGTACAGAATGCATGAAGCCATCATGCAGTTTCCCTCCGACTGGTTTTATCATGGAGAACTGGAAGCTGCTCCGGAAGTACGCTATCGGGGGATTCTTGATTTCGACACTCCCATGAACTGGATCGATACTTCAGAGATGGACTTTCACGAAGACTTTGTAGGCGAAAGTTTCGGACGCATCAATAAGCAGGAAGCTAACCTATTACTGCAAGAACTGGAAACTTACATCGAACGTATCGGCAAAAAGCGAATACTGGATGAAAGAATTGATTTCGGTCTGATTTCGCCATACAAGGCACAAGTGCAATATTTGAGAGGAAAAATAAAAGGAAGCAGCTTTTTACGCCCTTTCCGCAGCCTCATCACCGTGAATACGGTAGACGGCTTTCAGGGACAGGAGCGAGACGTTATTTTCATCAGTCTTGTACGTGCCAACGAGGATGGACAGATTGGATTCCTGAATGATTTGCGAAGAATGAATGTAGCGATTACAAGGGCACGAATGAAGCTTGTTATATTAGGAGATGCCTCCACCCTTACCAAACATCCTTTCTATAAAAGATTGATGTTATTCATTAAAAAGGAGGATTAAATACTTAATCCTCCTTTTAACAAAGCACACTTTCTCCCGAAACCACACTTTTTTTAACACAAACAAAACAAACAATATTTTACATCAGTACTATTCTTAATTTTTCATCCTCAAAGATAGTCGATTATTCTAATGCACTCCAACTATTTCCACCATTTTATTTGCGGATCGCGCGTTTTTGCCCATTCTGCAAATTTAGGATATGTTTTATCAATGCGCTGATTCTCCTTTTTAAGATCTAAATTCAAAATAGAAGCATCCAAACGAGCATCTACATGAATTGCAAACGGAAAACCATCTTTGCAAATGAAATAGGTACCATCTACATCACCACGAGAAATATCAGCTCCGGAAGGGAAACGATTATTCGCACCAGTCGTCGGCTTATGATCTGTCAGATGGACTTCTGTGGCAGAGTTGAATACTTTTATAAAAGGATTATAAGGAGCTACCACCACTGATTTATCAAGAGTAGGATTATTAAATTGTATGGATACCGTATATGTCTTCTCTTGAATATTCTGATTAATCATATCCTCCGCATTCACATTGGATACTCCCAATTCAGCTTTAGCATCCTTGAATAATGTTATCACATTACCTGAATAGGAAGAAGCTTCACTACCATTAACCGTTACTTTAGAAGCTTTACTCAAATCGAAAGGAACTTCATAAGCAAACGAGTTCTTATAATTAGCTCCCGTCCAAGCCAAGGTGAACTTATCAATAATATTAAGAACCTTATTATCTATATTATAATCAACGCTTGACTGATATTTCATGACTACATCATTCAAGTCATAATCTCCTTGTTCCGGCCAGTTATCTTCAAAGCCAAGCACTCCAGAATACATTTCTGTTCCTTGTCGATCACCCGGATTAGGAACATCCGGAACTTCAATAGCAGCAATAGGATTAGAAGAGATAACGAAAGCAACATCATTATAGTCATTTTCACCGTTTTTCCAGTCTTCCATAGTGATAACATTCACTCTATCACCTGCTTTATTTTTTGCTGCAAAAATTGCAGTGTGAGAAATTCTGTCACTGTTCAAAGATTTAGTTGAGTAGAACATATTCCATTAGCTTGCATTTACCCAGCCATTATTCCATATCAAGAAACCAATCTTTGTATTTGCCGGAATACGTTCCGGATCCTTTTGAGGGAAATTACCAGTCTCATTTATATATTTTAAATTAACTGCAACCCCACTATAATAACCTAAACTATTTCCATGTGCGTTAGGAAATATGACACATGCATGCTTTGTTGCCTTCCTTATTTCATCAATAGAAGCATCTTTCGGATAGCAATAATAAGCAAATACACTTTTCGCTCCTGTGTCTCCCCCAAAATAGTTAATAACGACATTTGCATCTTCTTTTATCAGAATATCAGCATTATCAGTAACTAAAGGTCCTACGTTATTCTTTCCTTCCGGAAAATATGTCGTTATATAACTCTTGAGAGTTGCATCCACGTTGATCTTCTTAGAAGCATCCAAATAGTCAGGCTTACCTGAATTTGCATTCCAAGTTCCTAATACGTTCGGGATTACATCTGTAATAAATTTCACCGCAGCCTTGTTTGTGCACTTCTCGTTGATGAATCCACAGGAGTAACATCAAGAACATTCTCGAAGGTTATTTTTGCGCTGACATCCGAACCGACAACTTTAGTTTTATACAAAGTCGGCACACCAAAATCCGGAGAATAAATATAAACTTCTGAAACTGCTGTCGGGAAAGAAGCCGGTTTGATATAACGTCCTTGTATATCTGTAAATCCGGTTGCAATGTGTGACACCCCTGCTTTCTTTATAATCTGACCGCCTTCTGCCACATAAGAAAGCGGATTTTCAGCATAAACTTCAAAATAAGCCCTAGGACATTCCTTTCCATAATCAATATTTAATTGAATATTTTTAGTAGTGGCAAAGTCGAAATAGTTATCTAAAGTAACTTCTTCTTTATCTCCTGAATTAACAGGATCATATACATCTTTCTGTAAACAGCTTGAGAAAGCAACAGAAACAACACTGATAACACATGCTAATTTAGCAATGTTAATCATTCTCTGGGGTAAGTTAAAACACATCATACTTCTCGTTCATTTTATTTGATAGTGCAAATATAAACATAAACTTGCATATTTTAATCACATTATTGATATATTTTTCAAAAAAAGTTTCTGCAAGCTTCACCTACCCATTTTTAAATATCTTATTAATAAAAAAGGAGAAAGCAAAAAGCTCTCTCCCTCTTTTAAAACTTGTATAATCTGGTCTAATTAATTATTCTCCGGACGAAGTTTACGAACAGTTACAGCAGTCTGCCACATTTCGCTTTCGCGTAATTGACGGAGCTCCTCGTTTAACTTTTCACGATAATCAGGTTGTGAATTACTGTCGATAGAAATCTGTGCTTCGTTACCAGTCTTCACACTGTTATACAACTTTTCAACTACCGGTTTGATAGCATCGTGGAATGGGCCCATCCAATCGAGAGCACCACGTTGAGCAGTAGTAGAGCAGTTAGCGTACATCCAGTCCATACCGTTCTTTGCGAATAACGGCATCAATGACTGTGTCAGTTCTTCCACTGTTTCATTGAATGCTTCAGAAGGACTATGACCGTTTTCACGCAATACTTCGTACTGTGCCAGCAACAAACCTTGGATAGCCCCCATCAATGAACCACGTTCACCTGTCAGGTCAGAAGTAGCCTCACGTTGGAAAGTTGTTTCGAACAGATAACCGGAACCGATACCAATACCCAGTGCGATGGTTCTTTCGTAAGCCTTGCCTGTAGCATCCTGATAGATAGCATAAGAAGAGTTCAAGCCGCGTCCTTCGAGGAACATAGTACGCAAAGATGTACCCGAACCTTTAGGAGCAACCATGATAACGTCGATATCAGCAGGAGGAACTACACCTGTACGGTCGTTCCAAGTGATAGCAAAACCGTGTGAGAAATAAAGAGCTTTTCCGGCAGTCAGGTAAGGCTTGATAGTAGGCCATACTGACATTACTGCTGCGTCAGACAACAGACACATTACAATAGTACCTTTCTCACAAGCTTCTTCGATACCGAACAAAGTTTCACCCGGAACCCATCCGTCTGCTACTGCCTTATCGTATGTTTTTCCTTCACGTTGACCAACGATTACATTGAAACCGTTATCACGCAAGTTCAGTGCCTGTCCAGGACCCTGTACGCCATAACCGATTACAGCGATTGTTTCATTTTTCAATACTTCACGAGCTTTTTCCAATGGAAATTCGTCACGGATTACTACAGTTTCAGTAGTACCTCCAAAATTCAACTGTGCCATTTTCTTTTTGTTTTTAGTTTTTGATGACTTACGCCATCTGTTATTAATTGATTTTATATTCTCACATTTATTCAAATATCACTTTCGAGCGGCAAACAACTTCGTTGCCATTCTTCTTCACTTCTACGTGAAACTCGTTTGCATTCACTTCATCGCAGAAGAAAGAGAGTTCATCACCAAAATAGCTTTCCGCCACATACGCCATTTCAAAACGACGGATACGTTTGGTCTTATACAATTCAATCGGGAACAAATCAAGGATATGTTCGATGTAACGGATGCTGTTTACATGACCATTGATATCTATATCACTGTACTTTGCCGTCAGGGTAGCTATCGGCTGATCGCTTGTCACTTTGATGCGTGAAGGCTTTTCAATCGGGCAAGGCTCATCACAGACATAGTCTACGATACTTCCCCCATGCAAAGTCAACAAGTCGGCAGGCTTGCGGGTATTAAGATTAATCATTGCCCATACGGAACGTGCGTAGCCAATCTTCTTTCCATCCTTATCGAGGATAGCAAAATTACGGTCCGTAAACAAACGGTAGACATTTTCCACCCACGTCTGAACCGAGAAATTCTCATACTGATAAGGCATTTCATCCAACTCAATAGCCAGACGTGAAAGCACCCATGTATAATTGTCCTCATTCAGCGTTGCAATACCAAAACCACGGTCATTGGCGTGAAAACCTGCACAATTCAGCAGATGATTTCCCAGTACCCCCATAGTCAGACGTCCGTTGAAGTCAACATGGAACGGTTCTGCCACAAACTGATAAGTCCCTATTCTATTTTCTTCACTCATTATTCTTATTGGTTTTTACTTTGGTTATACATAGCTTCCCGTCCATCGAGAAACTCATTCACCCGTTCAAAACAGCTGGTAGTAATCGCTACACGTCCCGAACGAACAAACTGCAAAACACAATTCAAAGCCTTCAGTTCACCATAGAGCGAAGTTATATCTTCGCTCATTCCATTTTTCTCGACAATAGAAAATACCGGATTGACTTCCACTATACGTGCATTGTATCTACGAATCAGCTTGGATGCTTCCGGATTCTCCTGAAAAGCAGGAGTAGACACCTTATATAATGCAATCTCGTGGAAATAAATCTCATCCTCTGTGAAATAATGTGCCTGAATCACGTCGATCTTCTTTTCGATCTGTTTCACTACCTTCTCAATGATGTCCTTATCAGTCCAAGCTGTTATTGTATACTTATGTACACCTTTAATAGAAGAAGCAGATACATTCAGACTCTCAATATTTATTTGCCGACGGGTAAATACAGCAGTTACCTGATTCAGCAACCCGGTATATTCTCCGAATGAACAATGATTGTATATAACGTTTTATCACTCATAACTCTAATTTTTTAAATGCGAACTCTCAACTCTCCATTCTCAACTCTCAACTTCTCCTAGCACTCCAGCAACATCTGGTTTACCGAACCACCCGGAGGAGTCATCGGCAAAACATTACCTTCTTCCACCACGCAAGCTTCGAGCAGGAACGGACCGTCCGTTGCCAGCATTTCAGCAATAGCTTCCTTCAGTTCTTCACGAGTGAAAACACGCTTGGAAGGAATATCATAAGCCGAAGCCACTTTCATATAATCCGGATTCAACATCGGGGTAAACGAATAGCGACGGTTGAAAAACATAGCTTGCCACTGACGTACGTTTCCGAGGTAATTATTGTTCAGGCAGATAATCTTCACCGGAGCTTCTGCTCCATAATCGTACCCAGTTCCTGAATATTCATTTGCAGTCCGCCATCTCCCATAAATACGCATACGGTACGTTCCGGTGCTCCGAAAGTTGCCCCGATAGCTGCGGGAAGCCCGAAGCCCATTGTTCCAAGTCCTCCGGAAGTAATGATACTGCGTTCTTTCGTATATTTAAAGTAACGTGCAGATATCATCTGATTTTGACCTACATCTGTTACCAAAACAGCTTCATGGTGAGTAGCATCACTAACCGCACGTACCACTTCCCCCATACTCAAAGAGTTTGTGGCAGGATGAAGTTCAGGACGGATTACTTTTTCCTCCTCTACTTTCTCATATTCTTTGAAGCTATCAATCCATTCGGTATGAGTGTTCTTTTTCAGAAGTTTCGTCACAGAAGCCAGTGTTTCCTTGCAATCTCCCAATACAGCTACATCTACCTTTACATTCTTATTAACTTCCGCAGGATCGATATCAAAATGAATCACTTTTGCCTGTTTGGCGTAAGTAGCCAAATTACCGGTCACACGGTCGTCAAAACGCATACCGACAGCAATCAGCACATCGCATTTATTGGTATTGATATTCGGTCCCAGATTGCCGTGCATACCCAACATACCTTTATTCAACGGATGTTCTGTCGGCAAAGCCGAAAGCCCGAGCAGCGTACAACCCGCAGGCATATCCGCTTTTTCGATAAACTCGCGCAATTCGCTCTGTGCATTTCCCAGTTCAACACCTTGTCCAACCAATACAAGCGGACGTTCAGCGTTATTAATCAGTTCGGCAGCAGCCTGTACAGACTCCTCATCCGTATCGGGAACAGGAACATAACTACGGATAAAATCGACTTCGTCGGTTCGTATTTCGTTTTCTCTACTTGCGCATTTTTAGCAAAGTCCAGTACCACCGGCCCCGGACGACCACTACGAGCAATGTAAAACGCACGTGCTACCGCCCAGGCTACATCTTCCGCACGGCGAATCTGATAACTCCATTTAGTGATTGGCTGGGTGATACCTACCAAGTCAACTTCCTGAAAAGCATCCGTCCCAAGAAAGCCTGTTCCTACCTGTCCGGCAATCACCACGATAGGCGTACTATCGATCATCGCATCTGCAATGCCTGTTACCGTATTGGTTGCTCCGGGACCGCTCGTCACCAGGCAAACACCTACATCACCCGATACACGGGCATAACCTTGTGCGGCATGGGCGGCTCCCTGCTCGTGACGAACCAAGATATGGTTCAATATATTTTGATGATCGTACAAGGCATCGAATACCGGCATAATAGAACCACCGGGGTAACCAAAGATGGTAGTCACTCCCTGATGTTCCAAGGAGCGCATCAAAGCCTCTGCACCTGTTATTAAATCTTTCATATTAGTTGATAGTTGATAAATGATAAATGATAGTTGAGAAATGACAGTTGAAAATGAATGGTTTACAATCATTGCGCTAAGTGCTGCGCAGCTAACTATTACCTATCAACTATCACCAACTATATTATATAATTCTCACTGCTCCCTTATCGGCAGAGCTTACCATGCTGGCATACGCCTTCAGGCTCTTCGGTACATAACGGTCACGAGTGACAGGAGTCATCGGACGGGCCGCCAGTTCTTCATCCGTCAGTCGCACGTTAATCTTCCGGGCCGGAATATCGATTTCGATAATGTCTCCGTCTACAATTTTTCCGATATTGCCTCCAGCTGCCGCTTCAGGAGAAATATGTCCGATACTCAATCCGGAAGTTCCACCGCTGAAACGTCCGTCGGTAATCAAAGCACATTCTTTTCCGAGATGACGAGATTTGATATAAGAGGTAGGATAAAGCATTTCCTGCATACCGGGACCACCCTTCGGACCTTCGTGCGTGATGACGACGACGTCGCCACTGACGACTCGACCTCCGAGGATGCCTTCACAGGCTGCTTCTTGCGAATCAAATACTTTGGCAGGTCCGGTAAACTTCCAGATACTTTCGTCTACACCTGCTGTTTTTACTACACAACCATCTTGAGCAATATTGCCTTTCAATACGGCCAGTCCGCCGTCTTTACTGTAAGCATGTTCCAAGTCACGGATACATCCGTTTGCACGGTCCTTATCCAGTTCCTTATAGTACATACCTTGTGAACCAAGTACGAGATTAAATTTATTTCCGGCTGCGCTCGAATATTTCTTAATTGCTTTTTCGCTCACATTCGGGCTGGTGATTGAATATTCGTTAATGGCTTCTGCCAGTGACATTCCGTCTACCCGTCGAACAGATGTATCTATCAGACCGCCTTTTGCCAGTTCATCCATGATAGCAATAATACCACCGGCACGGTTTACATCCTGAATATGATATTTCTGTGTATTGGGAGCCACCTTGCAGAGACAAGGAGCCTTGCGGGAAAGCATGTCGATATCATCCATCTTGAAGTCTACCTCTGCTTCGTGAGCAACAGCTAATAAGTGAAGAACCGTATTGGTAGATCCCCCCATTGCTATATCCAGCGTCATGGCGTTCAGGAAAGCCTGACGGGTAGCGATGCTACGGGGAAGTACACTTTCGTCTCCTTCTTCATAATATAATTTTGCATTTTTCACGATCAGTTCCGCAGCGTCTTTGAAAAGTTGCGTACGGTTTTCGTGTGTCGCTACAATGGTTCCGTTGCCGGGAAGAGCCAGTCCGATTGCTTCATTCAGGCAGTTCATCGAGTTGGCGGTAAACATACCGGAGCAGCATCCGCAAGTAGGACAAGCATTTTGCTCGATATTCGCTACTTCCTGATCGCTGACACTCTCTCGGCCGATTTAATCATCGCATCGATCAAATCCAGATGCTGGCCATTCCATTCTCCCGCTTCCATCGGACCACCCGATACAAATACAGCAGGGATATTCAGACGCATAGCCGCCATCAACATTCCGGGAGTGATCTTATCGCAATTGCTGATACATACCATTGCATCCGCCTTGTGCGCATTGACCATATATTCTACGCTGTCTGCAATGATATCACGTGAAGGAAGCGAATAAAGCATACCGTCATGTCCCATTGCTATACCGTCGTCGATAGCTATTGTATTGAATTCCGCAGCGAAGCATCCTAGCTTCTCAATCTCTGCCTTCACCAGCTGACCGATTTCATGTAGGTGTACATGCCCCGGGACAAACTGTGTGAACGAATTGACGATAGCGATAATGGGTTTACCCATCTGGTTCTTCTTCATGCCGTTGGCTGCCCACAATGCACGGGCTCCCGCCATCCGACGGCCTTGTGTACTAAACGAACTGCGTAATTGCTTTTTCATTTCAATCTATCTTTTAATTAAAGAGCCTTCCTCACACAAGTGAGAAAGGCTCTAAATTCTATCTTTTATGGTACGAACACATACAACACAAAAACCTTTCTCACGCTCTTGATGGGACCACCACGACGCGAATAATATGCAGGACTGCTAGGTTAATAGATGTATGTAACATATTCATATCTTCTTTTCTTTATTTTCGTGCTGCAAAGGTAAGGGCTTTTTTATTATATCCAAACAAATCGAAGAAAAAAATCACTTAAAAGCGAATAATTGTAAGAAAAGAGAGGTATTATTTCTCTATTTTATCACTTAAAGGTTGAATTTACAACTATTATCTAACTGCGCACCTCACTTTCTTTTTCTGACAAAAGCACTTAATAATCTGAAATTTACCCTCCTATACCGGAGTACAAGCAAATAATTCGTATCTTTGTAGACCCGTATTTACGGGAATTATTAATCAGAAACAAAAAAGATCAGATGGAAACAGTAGAAAACAAGTACATTACCGTTGCATACAAACTATATACAATGGAAGATGGTGAAAAAGAGTTGTTCGAAGAAGCAAAAGCAGAACATCCCTTTCAATTCATTTCAGGATTAGGAACAACACTCGAAGATTTCGAAAATCAGATAACTGCTCTTTCTAAAGGTGATAAATTTGATTTTACCATTCCGGCAGATAAGGCTTACGGACAATATGACGAACAACACGTCATTGACCTCCCCAAAATATTTTTGAAATAGATGGCAAGTTTGACAGCGAACGTATTAAAGAAGGTAACATCGTACCTTTGATGACTGGTGACGGTCAGCGCGTAAATGCCAGCGTAGTAGAAATCAAACCGGATATTGTAGTAGTTGACCTCAATCATCCGTTGCTGGTGCCGACCTGATCTTTGAAGGTGAAATACTGGAAAGCCGTCCTGCTACGAACGAAGAAATTCAGGAATTGGTGAAAATGATGAGTGGTGGTGATGGCTGTGGTTGCGGATGCGACAGCTGCGGTGATGGCTGTGGCGACGACTGCGGTTGCGAAGGCGGACACTGTCACTAAATAAAGTATTAAATTATAAAGTATTAAGTATTAATTCCGTGCGGACACAGCCGGGCTTTAATACTTAATACTTTTTTTATGCCGTTATTTGAGCTAATACTTAATACCTGATACTTAATACTTGAAATCAGCATCCTTTATGTGTCATGATGTCAAGCACCATTTTATCCGTTTCGTTCATGCTTGCGAGCCGATCCTTGTCAGGTTGCGGATACTTTGATCTACATCTTCGTCGATAATTCCCTCTACGGAAGTCACACAACGGTCTTCCATTGCCATCATTGCAGATAATACGGCTGTCGAAACTCCGGTAGTTACTTTCAATGCACAACTCGGTTTTGCACCGTCACAAATCATTCCTGTCAGATTAGCAATCATGTTTTGAACGGCGAAGGCAACCTGATTGTAGTTTCCCCCCATCAACCAGGTGATTCCACAACTGGATCCGGTAGCAGCTACCACGCAGCCACACAAAGCTGACAGACGTCCTAAACTTTGTTTGATATATATAACAGTGAGATGGCTTAACATTAAAGCACGGATAAGTTCTTCTTCGCTCTTTCCGTTCTCTTCGGCAAAGACAACGACAGGGAGTGTAGCGGATATCCCCTGATTACCACTGCCGGAATTACTCATGACAGGAATCATTGCACCCGCCATCCGGGCGTCGCAAGCAGCTGATGTATAAGAGAGAATATGAGAAAATACGCTGTCACCCATCACTTTATGTTCGTAAGTTCCCCGAAGCATTTTACCTAAAGAATGTCCGTAATTACCTTTAAAGGCTTGCTCGGCAGCAGCTTTATTCAAACGGGCTGTATCAAGAATGAAACGAATCTCATCCAACGGAGCAGTCAGTGCAAAGTCATAGACTTTACGCAAGTTTAATTCGAGCGAAGCATCTTCCTCTTCCTCGCTGACTGTATGTTGCTTGTCGAGCAATGTCTGTTCATCTTTGGCTATATATATAAAGGTAGTATGCCCACCGGCAATGATAGCTTTAGCTGTTTTATCTCCCGCTTTACAAATCACTTCGATATAAAGCTTTTCCGTAATATCTTCTTTCAGAGAAATACAAATCCGTTTTTCTGCAATGAACCGTTTTCCCTGTTCCACTGCTTCCGGCGTACAGTCCTCAACACCTCCACTGATAGTCTGATTTGCCAATCAACGCACCTAAAGCCACAGCTATGGGAAGGCCTACCATACCCGTTCCCGGGATTCCGACTCCCATGGCATTCTTTAGTATATTAGCACTTAGCAAGACGTCTATCTTTTCCGGTTTCACTCCCAACGTTTCAGCAGCTTTAGCTACACAAAGCGCTACTGCGATAGGTTCCGTACATCCAATAGCCGGAATGACTTCTTTCTTAATCAACTCTATAATTTGCCTTCTTTCTGATTCAGTCATGGACTTATAAGTTTTGGTTCCACAAAAATAGGAAAATCTTTCTTTTCCAACATTCTATAATGAACAAATAAAATCTCATATTGTTATAAAATCTCCCATACACCAAACTTTAACAGAAAGAATTGATAGAAAAATGAAAGCAAAACACGTGATTCTCTATTTGCTACTGGCTATTGTTTCCTTTTCCTGTATCGGCGAAGAAGCTCTCAATGCAGAAGCAGACATATTAAGTTGCGCACTACCAGGAGTAGCCATGACAACCAGTCCTATTATTAACAATAATTCCATCACTATCTTCGTCGGTCCGGGAACTGATATTTCAGAACTTACACCTGAATTTACATTGACTCCGGGAGCTACAATTAATCCTCTTAGCGGTACGGAACGAAATTTCAATACTCCACAAGAATATACTGTTACAGCTGCCGATGGTGTTTGGAAGAAAACGTATATCATATCCGTTATCGACACGGAACTTGCCACGAACTATAATTTCGAAGATACGCTTGGCGGAAAGAAGTACTACATATTTGTAGAACGCGAAGGAGGTAAAGTCGTTATGGAATGGGCCAGCGGAAATGCGGGCTATGCCATGACCGGCGTAGCCAAAACTGCTGATGACTATCCCACTTTCCAAATAACGGACGGAAAACCGGCAAATGCCTTTCTTTAGTGACACGCAGTACCGGATTCTTTGGACAAATAGCAGGAATGCCTATCGCGGCAGGAAATCTGTTTATCGGTTCCTTTGATGTAAGCAATGCAATGAGTAATCCGCTTAAAGCAACTAAATTCGGTCTTCCTTTCCGGCATGTACCTACTTATCTGGCTGGCTATTATAAGTACAAAGCGGGAGATCAGTTTACAGAAGGAGGCAAACCTGTAAATGGGAAACGGGATATCTGTGACATATATGCCATCATGTATGAAACCAGCGAATCTGTTCCAACCCTTGACGGAACGAACGCATTTACCAGCCCAAACCTGATTTCAACAGCACGGATTAATAATGCCAAAGAAACGAACGAATGGACTTACTTTAAGCTTCCTTTCACCACTCTCCCCGGCAAATTCATAGATAAGGAAAAGCTAATGGATGGAAAATATAATATAGCCATAGTGTTCACCTCAAGTCTGGAAGGAGATCATTTTAACGGAGCAATCGGAAGTACGTTGCTCATTGACGAGGCCGAGTTAATCTATCACTCGGAAGATTAGTGGAACTAAATAACTTTATAACAACAAAAACGATGAAAATCTATCCGTATATATTCAGTTTACTAACCTGTATAGGAATAGCCCTCCCCGGCTATGCACAGGTTGATCGAAATGAAACACTGATCCGTTCCGCCCTTCACGGACTGGAATATGAGATAAAAGCAGGTTTCAGCATTGGCGGCACAGCCCCGCTTCCTCTTCCGGTGGAAATCCGTTCCATTGACGGATATAACCCGACATTAGCTATCAGTATAGGAGGTGAAGTGACCAAATGGATTGCCGTTCAGAACAAGCTCGGAATTATAGTCGGATTGCGACTTGAAAACAAAGCAATGACTACCGAAGCCACCGTGAAGAATTACAATATGGAGATTCTCGGGCAGGGAGGTGAAAGAATCAGCGGAGTATGGACAGGCGGAGTAAAAACCAAAGTACATACTGCCGGACTGACAATACCTCTGATGGCTACCTACAAACTAACCAACCGGTGGAACATCAAAGCCGGGCCTTATTTCTCCTATCTACTTTCAAGAGAATTTTCAGGTCACGTATACGAAGGATATTTGCGGGAAGATAATCCCACCGGTCCGAAGGTTGAGTTTACCGACGGTAAAATTGCAACATACGATTTCTCGGACGACTTGAGACATTTCCAGTGGGGATTACAGATAGGAGCCGGATGGCGAGCCTTCAAGCACCTCAATGTGTATGCCGATCTTACCTGGGGATTGAATGATATATTTAAAAACGATTTTAATACAGTCACTTTTGCCATGTACCCCATCTACTTGAATATAGGTTTCGGGTATGCTTTTTAAGTCCCACTAGGCTCTGCCACCTGCTTCACTCCGGAGTAGGTTACTTTCACCGTCTGTTGCAATACAGGCACTTTCACATTAATAGTCATGTCTGCATTTCCACCTTCTACAGTTCCCGTAACTGTTACAGGACAATTACCCAAAGAGGCAGCATCTCCTTCAAATGTAAGATCTTGCTGTCCGGTGAATGTAGACATACCTTCCCCCTTTTTCACTTCACATTTATCAATGACAATATCTCCAAATTTTAATATCTGCTGGTTGATGAACAATTCAAAATCCTTCAGTTCAATCTTCACTTCCGTATTGCTGACCTGCGAAAGCGTGATAAACTTCTCTATTCCGTCGCCGATGACAATTTCCTGATCGGAGCCATCCGGTATCATGGATATATCCAGATTTCCCCAATACGTTCCGATTACATCCGGAGCCGTTATCACAGCTTCCTCTTCGGGAGGATTCTCATTATTCTTGTTATCACTATCGTCGTCATCACTGCTACAAGCAGCAAAGAGAGTAAGAGACATACCAATGCCCATAAATACAATAGATTCTTTTTCATACGTCTTTGGTTTAGTTATTACAATAAATTCGTCCTTTATAAACTAAAAAGAAGAAAAAAGGTTCAATATGCTTCCTTTTTCGAAGTTATTTCGAGTTCGCAACTTTCTTACCGAAAACTTTGTTATATTTGCATATAGTAATTTTTAAAAAGCCACAACTATGTTTAATTCATTTGGCAATATCTTTCGACTCACAAGTTTCGGTGAGTCTCATGGAAAAGGAATTGGAGGAGTGATTGACGGATTCCCATCAGGAATTACCATCGACGAAGAATTTGTACAACAAGAACTAAATCGCCGTCGTCCGGGACAATCAATCCTTACCACCCCACGCAAAGAAGCTGATAAAGTAGAGTTTCTTTCAGGTATTTTTGAGGGGAAATCAACCGGGTGTCCTATCGGTTTTATCGTTTGGAATGAAAACCAACACCCCAATGACTACAACAATCTGAAAAATGTATATCGTCCTTCACACGCTGATTACACATACACGGTGAAGTATGGAATCCGTGACCATCGCGGCGGCGGACGTTCCTCTGCACGCGAAACGATTTCGCGCGTTGTAGCCGGTGCATTGGCTAAGCTGGCACTCCGCCAACTGGGAGTCAATATCACTGCCTATACCTCACAGGTAGGTCCTATCAAGCTTGAGGGTACTTACTCGGACTATAATTTCGACCTGATAGAAACCAACGATGTACGTTGTCCGGACCCTGAAAAAGCAAAAGAAATGGCAGACCTTATATATAAGGTAAAAGGTGAAGGCGATACCATCGGAGGTACACTGACCTGTGTCATTAAGGGATGCCCCATCGGATTGGGACAACCTGTTTTCGGTAAACTTCATGCTGCCCTGGGTAACGCCATGTTAAGCATCAAACGCTGCCAAAGCATTCGAATACGGTGAAGGATTCAAGGGTTTGAAAATGAAAGGTTCTGAACAGAACGATGTTTTCTATAACAATAACGGACGGATCGAGACGCATACCAATCACTCCGGAGGTATTCAGGGGGGATTGAGTAATGGGCAGGATATTTATTTCCGTGTAGTGTTCAAACCGATTGCCACGCTGCTGATGGAACAGGAAACTGTCAACATTGATGGCGTCGACACCACTCTGAAAGCACGCGGACGTCATGACGCTTGTGTATTACCTCGTGCCGTACCTATCGTAGAAGCAATGGCCGCCATGACTATACTCGATTATTACTTACTGGATAAAACGACGCAACTCTAATGAACGAGATTCAGAAATACATAGCGGCACACGAACCAAAGATGATGGATGACTTGTTCAGCCTTATTCGCATTCCCAGTATCAGTGCTCTGCCGGAGCACCACGACGATATGCTGGCTTGTGCGGAACGCTGGGCACAGCTGTTATTGGAAGCAGGTGTGGACGAAGCATTGGTAATGCCCTCACAGGGCAATCCGGTTGTTTTCGCTCAAAAGATCGTGAACCCGGATGCAAAGACTGTATTAATCTACGCTCATTACGATGTGATGCCGGCCGAACCATTGGAACTCTGGAAAAGCGAACCGTTTGAACCGGAAATACGTGACGGACATATCTGGGCACGTGGAGCGGATGATGACAAAGGACAATCGTTCATTCAGGTGAAAGCATTTGAATATCTCGTCAAAAACGGATTACTGAAGAATAATGTGAAGTTCATCTTCGAGGGTGAAGAAGAAATAGGTTCACCCAGTCTGGAAGCTTTCTGCGAAGAACATAAAGAATTGCTGAAAGCAGACGTTATTCTGGTGTCGGATACGAGTATGCTAGGAGCTGAACTACCCTCATTGACTACTGGTCTGCGCGGGCTGGCTTATTGGGAAATAGAAGTGACGGGACCGAATCGTGACTTGCATTCCGGACATTTCGGGGGGGCGGTAGCCAATCCGATCAACGCGCTTTGCCAGATTATTAGCAAAGTAACGGATGCCGACGGACGTATCACTGTTCCCGGATTCTACGATGATGTGGAAGAAGTGCCGCAAACCGAACGGGAAATGATAGCCCATATTCCTTTTGACGAAAAGAAATACAAAGAAGCAATCGGTGTAAAAGAGCTTTTCGGAGAAAAAGGATATAGCACATTGGAACGTAACAGTTGCCGTCCGTCTTTTGACGTATGTGGCATTTGGGGCGGATATACAGGAGAAGGTTCTAAAACCGTACTGCCTTCAAAGGCTTATGCTAAAGTATCTTGCCGGTTAGTACCGCATCAGGATCACCATAAGATTTCGCAAATGTTCGCAGATTATATTCTTAGTATCGCGCCTGATACAGTACAGGTAAAAGTGACTCCCATGCACGGGGGACAAGGATATGTGTGCCCGATTTCACTTCCTGCCTATCAGGCAGCAGAGAAAGGTTTCGAGATCGCTTTCGGGAAAAAGCCGTTGGCGGTACGCCGTGGCGGAAGTATTCCCATCATCTCTACTTTCGAACAGGTATTGGGAATCAAAACCGTATTGATGGGATTTGGACTCGAATCGAATGCGATCCATTCTCCGAACGAGAACTGCTCATTGGATATCTTCCGGAAAGGGATAGAGGCAGTCATAGAGTTTCATCAGGAATATGCCAGACGATAAAGCGGATAAATAACAATCAAGTTATAAACGATACATATAAAAGAGTGGTGGACAAGCTTGATTACAAGCATTTATCCACCACTCTTTTATATATCTACCACACCGACAAATTACATGACCGGAGTCTCAAAAAGGAAGGTAAATGATTGGCTGTCTTTCAAATCCTTCACTGCATCACCCGCATAAATTTCGCCCTTTGTCAGAGACAGTTTCTTAATGCCGGCTTTCGGACTAAAATCAATTTTCTTCAAATCCAGCCAAAACAAATTCGGAGTCAGGGTAGATTCGAAATAATATACCTTATTCTTCTGATCGGATACGGAACGCCAACGGTAGAAGATATATAAGGCTTCTCCGGTGTATTAATACCAAATGGCACGGAAACATTACGCATCACACTCAATACGCTGGGAACTGCAATTTTGCATCCGCAATTTGTGGAATAGCATGAATGTAAAATGAAGCCCGTACAAAACGGTCGCTTGCTCGGTTGGTTCCCGGTAACATCTGTAAGCCACCGATTTCCTTCCAGTAATCATTAATGGCCAACTGCTGTTCATATCGAGGAGAATTTGTCATCACCCGGTATTCTTTTCCTTCGTGAATACTCAATTTTCCATCCAGATATTCCAATACGGCCGTATTGCCTGTTTCATCGGTTATGGCCAGATGTAAGGTAGACTCCGGTCCTCCATTCGGCATACGGGGAGCATCAATGCGGAAAGTCTCCTTTTTCAATTCATCCACCGCTTCGCGTACCGTGGCAAAGTTATCAAGCACATACTGTGTCCAAATGCTGATACCCATTGCCGGACGGGTATCGCCGGGAAGAGAGTAAATGGATTCTGGTAAGAAAAGCAGGCTAGCCACTAGTCCTTTCTCATTCATTCCATCGCAAGTACCTATATCATATCCTGTAGCAATCACACTTCCATATTTGGAAGTCCAGTTCACCGTTTTTTCCTTATCATGTCCCATACGCTGGATTCCACGTGGAAATACATAGATATTCGTCATGATATCTTCCTTCCAGTCCATCGTACGTCCCGTTATCACCATCTGGTCAGGACCTATATACACTGCACGCGTACATGCTTCTACAGGCTGTACACTCATCAAAGAGACGGCAGCCAACACCAATGCAACTCCTGCTAATTTTTTCTTCATGTTCATTCTATTTAAATAATTGATCTTCTTATTTATAAATAACAAACGCGCCACGATTATTGCCTAAAAGAAAGAGGATTTTAATGAAAAAAAGGCATTTATTCAATGCAGGAAGAAATTTTGGGTTTTCAACGTATGAGGGTTACCATCACAGAGATCACTTCTTAGCGAAAAATATTAAATAAATTTAAGTGTTACTATTGCAGTCATTACTACTTTAGTTCGTCCAATAAATAAACATACAATTATCATGATAAAAGAGTACACCAAACAAACTATAATCATTTGCTTTCTATTACAAGGAATCGCATTATCAAGCAGAGCGCAAGAACAACAAGTGTGGCAACGATACTACGATAAATGTCGAAGAGAAGCAAGTATTATTGACACTCTCCCCTCCAAATTGGAAAAAGCCTTGCACTGGTCGCCAACAATAAATAAAGAACAAAAAGAGGTTATACGCTATATACTATGGAATATGGTTTACGTGGAAGGTGGTACAGCCAATCTCGGAGACAACAATAACTATCCCGTGGATGTAGCCTCTTTTTTCATCAACCGATATGAAGTTAGTCAGGATGAATGGTATGTCATTATGGGAGAAAATCCTTCTAACCAACACAGACGTAACTATCCGGTAGACCAAGTCAATTGGTTCAACGCTCAACGATTTACCAAAAAAATTTCTCAATTAAGCGGCCTACCCTTTCGCCTCCCCTTCGAAGCAGAATGGGAATATGCAGCACGTGGGGGACTAAAAACCAAGAATTTCATCTATGCCGGCAGCAATAATGCAGAACAGGTTGCCTGGTTTAGAGAAAAATATTATAATACTTACGTATCCAAAGAAACAGGAACGAAGAAGCCCAACGAACTGGGACTTTATGACATGAGTGGAAACGTATATGAATGGTGTATGGACTGGTATGACAGAAAGGTTCCTTTTACCGGAAACATCGCTCCGATTATAAGCGAAAAAGATACGCATAAAGTGTTGCGTGGAGGTAGTTATTATACCTTCGAGAAATATTGTAAAGTCACCAGCCGCTACGGAGTGAATCCGCAACGATGGGATATTGATTACGGATTACGGTTGTAGTGTCACTACCAAATTAAAAGAGGAGCATATTATTCACTGTATTATTTTAGCTCCTCATTGTTCTAAATACTGTTATTATATACAAATGTCAAGTCGACTTATTGATCGGCCAGTTTATAAAGTTCATATCCTCCTAATGCCAGTACATAAGGCAGATTAAGAATAACGTCGGCATCCTTCTCCACCTCTTCGGGGTACTTTTGCAGCAATTCGTTGAAAGGCATAATGAGAGGATGTTGCAAGAAAACCTTATCTTTCACCTCGGCACGTCTCCAACCAGCTACCGTACGTTCGGCATTCCATCGGTATTTCTCCATGCGCACCAGTAGATACAAAACTTGAGACGGTAGATTCTCATTGAACATAGATCCGGATATGCGTGCCGGCGAACGGTCGCTCCGCTTAATACCGTAGCCTAGCGTACGACAAAATACACTATAGGCATCCAGTTGATAGCGGTTAGCCCAACGTAACGGCTCGCTCAATTTGTTCCACAGAAACTGTGCCTGATGATTCATCAAAATGAAATCGGCAGAGTGGTTGCCATAAGATGCATACATCTTCTTCAACACCTCTTTCTGTTTGAGGCTTTCATCCGTATAGCAACAATCGTAGAGGTAATTCACATACAAAGCCAGTTTATCCTGCAAGATATTTTTCTTCATCCCCCTATCTACCATACCAAACACCTTGACATAACGATAACGCCCTTGCTCATCGTCCACTATCGACGACAAATCGTTATTGAAATCCTGACGGATAAGTACACGACATTGATGCAGATAAACCTCATGCGGCAAGTTGAGTCCTAATGAGAGACTCAAATCGGGATCATGCACACAAATAGCCACTGTAAGCATACAGTGTTTATTTTGTGCCCATTGTTGTAGACGGGTGCGCATAGCAGTACTACAAATGTCGTCATGGCAATATTCTACCTCAATATCGTCTATCTGACTCTCTATATAAGGAAATTGAGCTTTGAAGTAGTCTTTCTGTGACTCCATCTCTCGATCTACTAAAGTGATGTGGGTACGTATGCGCTCATCTGTCGGCAGACAGTCATCGTAATTGGCATAATGGCAGATACGTAGTGCTTCAAGCAGCAACGAGCGTCCCATCCGATTGAATCCCACAATAACCAGATGCACATAGTCTTGACTAGTAGCAGTCCAGTCTCCATCAGGTTGTTGCGTTATGCTTATGGGGCGATAGTCTAGCGGATCATAATATCTTTCACTATCGGCAGCATAGAGACTCCATAGTTGCCGGGCCAAATTCTCGTGGAGGTTAAAGGGACGGAAAAAAATATTAGGTTTCCCCTCAATGCAAAACACCTCCGGCGGCAGATTCATTTTCTGTATGTTAGAGTACGAAGGGATACTGTCGAACTGCACATATACAGGCATCACCTTGCCATCGGAACATTTGCCACGCAGAGCACTCACCAAATGCACAATCGCTATATTTTTAGCATCGCGTCCGCAACGTTCTTCATCACCCAGTACATACACTTCACTCGCGCTCGCTATGTTCAACCGCTGAAGTTCTTCGATCGACTCAATGTTGCCAAAGTAAACAAGCACTTGCCGCTCTATTTCGACGGGCAAGGCAGACTGTATGCGATGGCGTACCGTTGCCGCCTCTATACCGCTCATCAGCAAGATACGTGCCGAAGGACATTCGTTATATAATTCGCGTATCATATTGATAGTTAGTTCATTGAAGCCTATCAATACATAGTGTTGAGTTATGTTGCGATAAGTCATTCGCCCCGTGTTTACCACATCCACACGCCGCTCTATTATGTTGGAAATGGTAGAGATGAGCACACCACCCAATAAAATGGATCCCGAAAAGCTAACAATTCCCAGCAATAGCCTGCTGGACCAAGCTGTCTCGTTCATTTGGTTACCAGGATCCACAAAGTTGTTGTACACCACCCAGAGCCTTTCGCCCCATTCCTCATGTCCATACAGTTGGATAGAAAAGAACATCACGATGATAAAAAAGATAGCCAGCACCGTAGCAATAGTAACGAGTAGCAGGGTGAGCTGAGACTTGATACCCCCCGAAATAGTGCGATCCATATACTCTTGTGAGAATATCTTCTTGTAGTAGTTTATAAAACGGTTCATGCTTATAACTTATTGATGGCAAAACATACAAGTCCTGCCCATATTGTGTATATTTCGAGCTATTTGTTCTGATAATTGTGCCATATCATGCACCAATACCATATAATCCGTATCAATGGGATTTGGTTGACAGTCGTGTTTCATAAATAGAATATTTAGAGTTGTGTACAAATATAGTATTTTTCAACAAACCAAATAGTTTTTCACTTAACTATTTTCAGCAGTGTACTTTACCTTGTTATCGTATGGCAGTATATAAAATGAAATTCACCAGTACAAGAAGACATTAATTGCAAGATAACAGCTATGGAACGAAGTAAAATTCGTATAAAAATGGAGTAAGATATTCTACTTCCATCAAATAATATCTCCATAACCTTTATTGTATCTAAGATTATTCAGTGCATAGATTTAAGATTTTCTATGCAGAAACTTAGAATCTTTTATGCACTCGAGTAGTCGTCACGTTATAACGGGACAATGGTCACCTTATAGAATGACTAACGTCACTTTATAAGGTGATATTAATCATTCTATAAGGTGACAATCTATCTCTGAAAGGATGAAAATCACTAAAGATACAAAATAAATCAGTAAAAAGCAATAGTAAGATAGGAAATTTGCCTGGAATGCAAACGCACTTAATTTA
>ENA-OQDE01000430-OQDE01000430.1-human-gut-metagenome-genome-assembly--contig:-NODE-430-length-25459-cov-3.253829_pt1 | contig 25459 bp, 35 predicted proteins | sample MGYA00242768_ERZ504595 | MGnify/ENA primary metagenome ERZ504595 (study PRJEB26092, sample SAMD00036307) | human gut metagenome | host: Homo sapiens | study: EMG produced TPA metagenomics assembly of... | reverse complement strand
TGGTTATAGCACGAGGGTTCCACCTCTTCCCATTCCGAACAGAGAAGTTAAGCCTCGTCACGCCGATGGTACTGCGTAACAGTGGGAGAGTAGGTAGCCGCCGTTTTTTAAGAAGCCCCTTGATTCATTTTGAGTCAAGGGGCTTTCTGTGTTTTGGTACTTTGGTATTTATACCGCCCTTTTTAGCAGGTACAAACCGCATAATAGTTTCTTCAATAGAGATGCTTTTTTAACAAATTAAAGGATGTTCCCTAGAACAAAACACATTGCAACTTGTTTTTATAGTAGAGACAAATTTTTATGCTTAAATGATGTGAACAATGATACTTGTGTACATTTTATTGCTACATTTGTCGCCGAATCTATAACGAACGATTTAAACAACTAAAAATACAATGAAACTTTCGCCGAAATTCATATTAGCTTTTGTTCTGCTGATGCTATCTTTTAGCATGGGTGGAAATGCTATGAATTTTTCGGCTTATGCTTCAAACTATGAGCCTCTTGTCAATTATCAGAATCGTCTTCTGATGTTAATCGTAATTCTTCTGTAGATAATCAGTCGGTTAGTTATGATAACTCGCAGTCATTAACTATTTCTGATGTAGAATTAGGATTTAAATTAGTAACTGAATCAAACTCTAATAATTATCGCCTGCTAGAATCATTGAAATCAATGACTCATTGAAAGACGTTATGCATAAGTTTCTCGTGTTAAGAGAGAATTCTTTAGTATTAGATCAAAGTAAATCTTTTTATTCGGATAAGGATCCACATTACTCCATTACGTGTAGCGATTACTATGTGTTCGCTCTAAGACATATCCTTATTTAGTTTATTTCCCCCTATTATCCGTTTTTTTCGTACTCTGTATGAACTTGTGTTGACTTTTTCCTTTTAAAAGTTGCAGGGTCTGTAGCGCAGTGTGCCTAATCGAAATTTTTACTTCCTAAATAACTAAAATTAATTTCTTAACAAAAAACTTATTATGGAAACTACTAAAAAAACTCAAGTTGTAGGTATAAAAAATGCCGGTATCGTAATCATCTGCTGTTTAGTAATAGCTGTATGTATCTTCCAATTCCTATTAGGTAACCCGTCCAACTTTATGAACAATGACCCGAACAATCACCCGTTGAACATGTTGGTACTATTTACAAAGGTGGTATCATCGTACCTATTATCCAGACATTGTTGTTAACCGTACTTGCTTTGAGCATCGAACGTTATTTCGCTCTTCGTTCTGCTTTCGGTAAAGGTTCATTGTCTAAGTTTGTAGCTAACATCAAAGACGCTTTAGCTGCCGGTGACATGAAGAAAGCACAGGAAATCTGTGACAAACAACGTGGATCTGTTGCTAACGTAGTAACTTCTACTTTGCGTAAGTATGAAGAAATGGAAAAGAACACATCTCTTCCTAAAGAACAGAAGCTGTTGGCTATCCAGAAAGAACTTGAAGAAGCTACTGCTTTGGAAATGCCGATGATGCAACAAAATCTTCCGATCATCGCTACCATCACCACTCTGGGTACATTGATGGGATTGCTCGGTACTGTAATCGGTATGATCCGTTCATTTGCTGCTTTGTCTGCTGGTGGTGGTGCTGACTCTATGGCTTTGTCACAAGGTATCTCTGAAGCTTTGATTAATACTGCTTTCGGTATCTTGACTGGTGCATTGGCTGTTATTTCTTACAACTATTACACTAACAAAATCGATAAATTGACTTACGGACTCGACGAAGTCGGATTCTCTATCGTGCAAACTTTTGCTGCTACTCACTAATTCTGCGAACCCTTATAAAATCTATTATTAATCATGGGTAGAGCGCAAATTAAAAAGAAAAGTACGTTCATAGATATGACAGCTATGAGTGACGTTACTGTATTGCTTCTGACTTTCTTTATGTTGACTTCAACATTTGTGAAGAAAGAACCAGTACAAGTTACCACTCCGGCTTCCGTATCGGAAATCAAGATTCCGGAGACGAATGTACTCCAGATTCTGGTTGATCCGGAAGGAAAAATATTTATGAGCCTCGACAAGCAGCAGGATATGCAGGCTGTATTGGAGAGCATGGGTGAAGAGTATGGCATTAAGTTTACTCCGGAACAGGAGAAGAGATTTACCTTGTCTTCTACTTTTGGAGTACCTATCAGAAGTATGCAGAAATATCTTGATCTCCCGGAAGATCAACGGGATAAGATCCTAAAGAATGAAGGTATTCCATGCGATAGTGTTGATAATCAGTTTAAATCGTGGGTACGCAATGCACGTGCCGCTAACGCTGATCTGCGTATTGCTATCAAGCAGACGCTACGACTCCATACTCAGTGATAAAGAACGTTATGAACTCACTTCAGGATTTGCGGGAAAATCGGTACAATCTGATTACTTCTCTCAAAGCAGAATCTGAAAATTAAAAAGGAGGAAATACAATGAGTGCTGAAGTACAAGAGAGCGGCGGAAAAAGAGGAAAGAGCAAGCAAAAAAAGATAACTGTCCGGGTGGACTTTACACCGATGGTGGACATGAACATGTTGCTGATTACTTTCTTTATGCTTTGTACCACACTGAGCAAACCTCAGACGATGGAAATAAGCATGCCGAGTAATGACAAAGATATAACTGAAAACCAAAAGAGTATGGTGAAGGCTTCACAAGCAATTACATTATTGCTGGGTGCTGATAACAAACTCTATTATTACGAGGGGGAACCTAACTATAAGGATTATACCTCGTTGAAAGAAACTAGCTACGGCGCAGGTGGACTGCGTGCCGTACTTCTTCAGAAGAATGCTGTTGCTGTCAATAAAGTAAGAGAATTGAAGCAGCAAAAACTTGATCTTAAGATCACGGATGACGAATTTAAGAAACAGGTTTCTGAGATAAAGAGCGGAAAGGATACACCGACCGTAATTATCAAAGCTACTGATGATGCTTCTTATATGAATCTGATTGATGCGCTGGACGAAATGCAGATATGTAATATTGGTAAATATGTGATAACAGATATCGCTGAAGCTGATGAATTCTTGATGAAGAATTACGATGCGAAAGGTGGATTGTCACAGAACTTAGCCGATAATTGATGTAACACCTAAAAAAGAAAAGTAAAATGGCAAAATTAGATTTAGCTTCTTCGGAATGGTGTCAACTGATTTTTGAAGGCAAAAACCAAGCATACGGTGCATATAGACTGCGTGCCAATTCAACAAAACGACATAATGTCGCAATGTTGATTGTGGTAATCATAGCAGCGGTTGGATTCAGTATCCCTACACTGCTTAAGTTGGCAACTCCGGAGCAGAAAGAAGTGATGACAGAAGTAACTACTCTGTCAAAATTGGAAGAACCTGAAATCAAACAGGAAGAGATGAAACGCGTAGAACCGGTTGCACCTCCTCCCCCTGCATTGAAGAGTTCTATCAAGTTTACAGCTCCTGTCATCAAGAAAGATGAAGAAGTGCATGAAGATAATGAAATCAAGAGCCAGGAAGATTTGAATGCTACCAAAGTATCCATCTCTATTGCCGACGTAAAAGGTAATGACGAGGCTAATGGTAAAGATATCGCAGACCTTAAGCAGGTGGTAACACAGGCTGCACCGGAACCGGAAAAGGTTTTCGATATGGTAGAACAAATGCCGACTTTCCCTGGTGGACAGACTGAATTGATGGCTTACCTGGGTAAGAATATCAAATATCCGACTATTGCACAGGAGAATGGAACACAAGGTCGCGTTATCATACAGTTCGTTGTTGAACGTGATGGTTCTATTTCTGACGTACATGTGGCTCGTGGTGTAGACCCTTATCTGGATAAGGAAGCTGTTCGTGTGGTAAAAAGCATGCCGAAATGGCTCCCTGGTAAGCAGAATGGAAAAGCGGTACGTGTGAAGTTCACCGTTCCGGTAATGTTTAGATTACAATAAAAGATGATGAAGAGACAATTTAGGCTGATAGGACTCGTAGCGTTGGTGGTCTTGAGTGCTTGTAACTCAAAATCAAAAGGACCGACGGATACTTATTCTTCCGGTGTGGTATCTATCGCAGCGGATGAGAGTTTCGAACCTATCATACAAGAAGAGATAGAGGTGTTTGAGAGCCTGTACCCTTTGGCCGGGATTGTCCCTCGCTACACAACTGAAGTGGAAGCGATAAATTTACTTCTGAAAGACAGTGTCCGGTTGGCTATTGCAACCCGGACACTGACTAAGGAAGAAATGAATTCATTCCACAGCCGTAAGTTTTTCCCTCGCGAGATAAAATTGGCTACGGACGGTCTGGCATTGATTGTGAATCGTGCTAATCCGGATTCTTTGTTGAGTGTACGTGATTTCCGCCGCATCCTTACCGGTGAGGTGAAAAACTGGAAAGAGGTTAATCCGAATTCCCGTTTGAAAGGGATTCAGGTGGTGTTCGATAATAAGAACTCCAGTACCGTACGTTTTGCAATGGACTCAATCTGTGGTGGAAAAGAGTTGGCTGAAGGTAACGTCAGTGCCTTGAAAACCAACCAGCAGGTGATAGATTATGTAGCGAATAATCCCGACGCTATGGGAGTTGTTGGAGTAAACTGGTTGGGGAACCGCAGTGATACAACCAATCTTTCTTTTCGCGAAGAGATCAGAGTGATGTCAGTGAGTGCAGAGGATGTGGCAACTCCTGCTAACAGTTATAAACCTTATCAGGCTTACCTGTTCTATGGTAACTATCCGTTGGCACGATCTATTTATGCATTGCTGAATGATCCTCGCAGTGGGCTGCCTTGGGGATTTGCTTCTTTTATGACATCCGATAAAGGGCAGAGGATTATATTAAAATCCGGACTTGTTCCGGCTACTCAGCCGGTGCGTATTGTCCACGTGAAAGACGAATAATAACTAAAATTAGAGACTATAATGAAAAGAGTACAAATGTTTTTAGCTGGAGCGTTTATAGCAGTAGGGTCGCTCTATGCGCAATCATCTGACGCCGAATGGCAGGCTGGGGTTGCGAAATTGAAAGAAACTATTCAGACGAATCCGGCACAGGCTGCTGAAGAAGCTGAACATCTGATTAAAGGAAAAAATAAGAAAAATGTGGAATTGTTGGTGGCTATTGGAGACGCATATCTGAATGCTGACAAGATTCCCGAAGCGCAGGAGTATGCAGCTCTTGCCAGAAAAGCGAATGGTAAATCGGCTCTTGCTTCTGTATTGGAAGGAAATATTGCCGTAAAACAGAAAAATGCGGGTCTTGCTTCTCAAAAGTATGAGGAGGCAATTTATTTCGATCCGAAATGTACGGAAGCTTATCTGAAATATGCAGATATTTATAAATCAGCCAATGCAAGTCTTGCCATTGAGAAGCTGAACCAATTGAAGGACCTGGAACCGTCCAACACAGCTGTAGATAAAAAATTAGCCGAAATTTACTATTTAAAAAATGATTTTAATAAGGCAGTAGAAGCTTATGCGAATTTTGCAATGGGACCTACTGCTACGGAAGAAGATTTGGTGAAGTATGCTTTTGCTTTATTTTTGAACCATGATTTTGATAAATCACTCGAAGTAGCTAATATGGGATTGCAAAAGAATGCCCGTCATGCTGCGTTCAATCGTTTGGCAATGTATAATTATACTGACCTGAAACGTTTTGATGAAGCGTTGAAGGCTGCCGATGTCTTCTTCAAGGAATGTGATAAAGCCGATTATTCGTATTTGGATTATATGTATTATGGACATCTGTTGGAGAGTCTGAAAAAATATGATGATGCAGTAGTACAATATGAGAAAGCGGTAAAGATGGATCCGACGAAGACGGATTTATTTAAAAATATCTCTTCTGCTTACGAACAGAAGAACGATTATAAAAAAGCAATCAGTGCTTACCAGAAATATTATGCATCTCTTGATAAGGAAAAACAGACTCCGGACTTACAGTTCCAGTTTGGTAGACTTTATTACGGTGCTGGTACGCAACCTGATTCATTAGCAATCACTGTTGAAGAACGTAAGCAGGCGTTAATGTCCGCCGATTCTACTTTCCATGCAATTGCGGAAGCAGCGCCGGACAGCTATTTGGGTAACTTCTGGAGAGCACGTGCCAATTCTGCACTTGACCCTGAAACAACTCAAGGACTTGCGAAACCTTTCTATGAGGAAGTGGCCGCTTTATTGGAAAGCAAAAACGATCCTCATTACAATTCAGCTTTGGTTGAATGCTACAGTTATCTTGGATATTACTATTTGTTAGCTATCGAAAATCCGGCATTGAAAGCCGAAGCAAAGGCTAACAAAGATAAATCCATAGAATACTGGAGTAAAATTCTGGCTATAGACCCCGCTAATGCTACTGCTAAAAGGGCATTGGACGGCATCAAATAGTGAATAATTTTAGTTGTTTGTCGTGACAGGAGGAGTGGAGAGTGATCTTAGCTCCTCCTTTTTTTGCACTTTTTTCTCCTTTTCTATTGGAATATTCAAAAGATTATCTACTTTGTGGTGTACTATTACACTAATACACCTAAGGATCATTATTCATTAAACAGAAATACTATGATTACAGTAGAAAATCTTTCATTTACTTATCGTAAATCGAAGCGTGCGGTACTACGTGATTTTTCGCTTTCGTTCGAATCCGGCAGGGTATATGGACTGTTGGGAAAGAATGGTGCGGGAAAATCTACTCTTCTCTATCTGATGTCCGGCTTGTTGACTCCTAAAAACGGCAAAGTGATGTTTCACGATACAGATGTACGCCGTCGGTTGCCGGTTACTTTGCAGGATATGTTTTTAGTTCCCGAAGAATTTGAGTTGCCTTCGGTTTCTTTGGTCAGCTATATTGAGTTAAACAGTCCTTTTTATCCTCGTTTCAGTAAGGAAGAGATGATTAAATATCTCCATTATTTTGAGATGGATATAGATATTGATCTCGGATCGCTTTCTATGGGGCAGAAAAAGAAAGTGTTCATGAGTTTTGCGCTTGCTACGAATACCTCTCTTTTGTTGATGGATGAACCGACCAACGGGCTGGATATTCCAGGCAAAAGTCAGTTCCGCAAGTTTATAGCATCGGGTATGTCGGATGATAAGACGATTGTGATTTCCACACATCAGGTTCGTGACATCGACAAGTGCTCGATCATGTGTTGATAATGGATGACAGTCGTGTGTTGCTCGATGAATCGACAAGTAATATTTGCGACAAACTTTTCTTTGTGGAGAGTGATGATCGGGAATTGGCCAAAAGTGCGCTTTTTGCAATTCCTACTATTCAGGGTAACTACCTGATCCTTCCTAATGAAAAGCAGGACGAGTCGGAACTAAACCTGGAACTTCTTTTTAATGCTACACTGGCTACTCCTGAAGAGATAGCCCGATTGTTTCACACTCAAAAATAAAAGACGATGATAAAAGATACTTTTTTCAGTTTGCCTCGTTTTATGAATCTTTGCCGTAAGGAGATGGTGGAGAATTGGAAATCGAACGTGCTTCGTATGGTGTTGATGTATGGAGTGATGGCAGTGGTAATGGTTTGGAATGGATATTTTCAATATAGGCATCACAATACGGCTTATTTTATTCGTCATGCAAATGCTGATCCTGCCTGGGAGTTTATACTGATATCTTTTTTATGTTTTCTATTCGCTTTCGGGTGTTTGAGTGCATCGTTGCTGATGGAAAAGATGAAGAATAAGACTAGTCGGCTCTCTGCATTAATGGTGCCGTCCACTTCTTTTGAGAAGTTTTTTTCTCGTTGGCTGGTATCAACCATCGTATTTTTAGTTGTTTTTCTGATTGCTTTTAAATTGGCTGATTATACACGGGTATCGATTTATTCGCTTATTTATCCGGATGCAAAAGGGGCGATACTTCCTGTCAATCTGGGATATTTAGTAGGCAGCGGGAAACGGTGGTTTTTATTCAATGAAATGTATGAGTTGATATTTGTCCTTTCTATTTATTGCTTTATACAGTCATTGTTCGTACTAGGTAGTTCTGTCTGGCCAAAGAATTCATTTCTCAAGACTTTTGTTACTGTTACCATTATTGTTCTGATTTATGTAGTGGTAGGAATAGTGGTGGGGAATATGTTATTTAATGGAAGCAACAATAGGGATTGTAGCTATATTTTTTCTTCTATAACGGAGCAACAAGCTTTTACCTTGGCATCCATTGCCTTTGTGCTTTTTGCATTAGTAAATTGTACGCTTGCCTATTTCCGTTTTAAGGAGTCCGAAATAATTCAACGCATGTAATAATTTAGCCTATGAATTTTAAAGAAAGTAAAGCTATTTATTTGCAGATCGCTGATAGGATTTGTGATGAGATACTTCTGGGGCAATTGGGGGAAGAGGAACGCATCCCGTCTGTCAGAGAATATGCTGCTATTGTGGAAGTAAATGCCAATACAGTGATGCGTTCATTCGATTATCTCCAGTCACAGAATATTATTTATAATAAACGCGGCATTGGTTATTTTGTCGCTACCGGTGCAAGGGAATTGATTCATTCTTTGCGAAAGGATATTTTTTTAAAGGAGGAATTGGATTATTTTTTCAGGCAGATCAAGACGTTGGATATTCCTATCAAAGAGATAACCGATATGTATCGGGAATTTTGTAAAAAAGAAAAGTAAAACAAATATTATGAAACGTACAACTTATATATTAATAGGGCTTTTTGTAGCCGGATTTTGCATGCTGGTAGGCGGAATGTTTGTGATGTATTGTCTGGGGAAACCATACTTTTCCAATCAAATAAACCTGCAAGGAGAACAGCTAGTCCAAGAACTGCCGACTTGTCGGGTGATCTGGATGACTCAAACAGAGATGAATACGGAAGAACGTGGTATTTGGCTGGCAAATTCTCTCTTGGGAGTTTTGCCTTCAAAAGGAGAGAAGAATACGTTCTCTTGTTCAGAGAAAGTAAATGAATATCTGAAAATGACTGTTATGGGAGATACATTGAAGATCATTTTGGACTATTCTCTGATTGATTTTCCACAAGAGTTTAAAGAGTCTAAATATGTGGGAATGATTACAGGAGATATGCAACTGAATTTGACATCCAAAGTGGAATGTGTTATAAATGATATTTATATGCAGAAGATAGCTCTCAAAAAACTGACAAAGGATTCTATTTCCATCGATACTCCTAATTCTATCATGGTAGATTCTTGTGATTTTAGAGCTTTGAGTGTCATTAGGGGTGGTAGAAATGTGGAATTCCAAAGTGGAAATATCAATAATCTGCATTTGAATTTAAATAGGATGAATAATTGGTCTGTGAATGTTGAAGAATGTCATATTGATACAGAATATTTAACAGGTCAAAATGCTAGTGTACAACTTCAAAAGGGAGAGTGCCGGCGTATGTTTTGGATTCCCGAGAAAGATGATTCTAAGTTGAAGGTCACATTAACTGAAAAAGCCTGTGTGACCGTAATGGAATAATCCGGTGGACGTATAAAATAAAAGTCTGATAAAAAAGCAAGTTTCAGCCAAACGAGGACAACCGCCTGATAATGTGCGGGAAACGCTCTTTGTTTGGCTTTTCTTCTGGACGGCAAAAGCCACCGATAGACAAAGGTAAGACAAAGTTAGGTTACCACATCATTACCAACGGTAAAAATGCAAATCAGCTATAAGTCGCTAATTGTCTGCTTCTTGCGTTAAGTTGCGTAACCTCTTGTAACTCAAAGTAAACTAATTTTGTAATCTGTAAACTTTGAGTAAGATGAGAAGTACCTTTAAAATTTTGTTCTATCTCAAAAAGAACAACCTCAAACCCAACGGAACAGTTCCAGTAATGGGAAGAATCACGATTGACGGAACAATCAGCCAGTTCAGTTGTAAGATGAATATATCGCCCAACCTTTGGGATACCAAAGCCGGAAGGCTGACAGGTAAAAGTACATTAGCGGTAAAAACCAACCTCGCTTTGGATAAAATCCGTGTCGATATTAACCGCCACTATCAGGAAGTAATGCAAACGGACGGCTTTGTTACGGCTGATAAGGTAAAGAACGCTTATTTAGGGTTAGGAGTAAAGCAAGATACATTTTTAACCCTCTTTGCCAAACATAACCAAGAATTTTCCCGAAAAGTCGGATACAACAGGGCGCAAGCGAGTTATTCCAAATATTGCACCTTATATAAACACATGGAAAGCTATATCATACAGGAGTATAAGCGGAATGATATATTTCTTAAAGAACTGAATCTCGCTTTTGTAAATGGCTTTGAGCATTATTTACGAACAGGACGAAATTGTTCCATCAATACGATATGGAACTACATGATAGGGGTTAAACATATAGTGGCCATGGCCCGAAATTCGGGACAATTAGCTATTAATCCGTTTGCAGGCTACCTAATAAGCCCCGAAGTAAAAGACAGGGGATTTCTGAATAAAGAAGAACTCAACTTGCTTGTAAACACTAAGATGAAGAACGCCCAATATAAACTGGTAAGGGATTTGTTTGTATTTTCCTGTTTTTGCGGGTTAAGCTACTCGAATGTAAAGAACCTGACTAAAGACAACCTTAAAACGTCTTTTGACGGTCATTTATGGATAATCACCCGCAGACAGAAAACAAATACCGATTCGAGTATCCGGCTATTAGAAGTTCTCAAACGGATAATAGAGAAGTACAAAGGCTACACAAGGGATAACAGAATTTTCCCTGTACCGGGTAATGGTACTTGTAATGCCATATTAAAAAAGATAGGCAAGCAATGCGGGATTAAAACATGGCTGACCTACCATGTCAGTAGGCATACTTTCGGAACTTTATTGACTATCTCACAGGGAGTTCCGATAGAAACCGTTAGCCGAATGATGGGGCATACCAATATTAAAACAACCCAAATCTATGCCAAGATAACCAAAGAGAAAATAAGTCAGGATATGGAAGCCCTATCCCATAAATTAAAAGGATTGGAAATGCAGATAATTGAAAGAATGTGAATCAAACAAGAATTTTATTGATAAAATTGATTCATTTTTACACTCTTTGATTTGATATATGGAGTTACCTTTGCAAAGAACAATAAGTATATTAAAATGATACGATTACAAAATATAAACCTAACTTCTACTGAAGCAATACAGAGATTAGCTAATAATCACGCAATCGCTGTAAACCTACGGGATGCGTTTCCGTATCCTTATACGATTGAGGATGCTATTACAGTATGTTATATAAACTTTCAAAATTAAAACGTCAGTGAATCACACAGTGTAAGAACATGAAGGTAATCATTACGAGGTCAACAGGAATAGTCGGTTATAAAATTGCTGACGAAAGAATATTAATAACTATAAAAATTATAAAACAATGAAATTTAGTAACGTAAGATTATTAGTTAAAGATTTTGCTAAGTGTTTTAAGTTTTATTCCGAGCAACTAGGTCTGGAACCGGCTTGGGGTGACGAGAACAGTGGGTATGCCTATTTTAAGGTAGCAGACGGAATAGAAGGATTTGCTCTTTTTGTATCCGATTGGATGGCTCCGTCTGTAGGCAACGCAGATAAAGAATTGCCTGTAGGATATCGGGAGAAATCACTTGTGGCATTCAGTGTGGATAATGTTGATGATACTTATAGAGCATTGAAAGAAAAGGGTGTGATATTTGTTAACGAACCTACCGATATGGCTGATTGGGGGAGCCGCACGGTACTTTTGCGTGATCCTGAAGATAATTTAATAGAACTTTTTCACCATTGGCTCCGGAACAATGGAGTGAAGAACTAATAGAAGAAAATAAGAAGTACGAGTAACAGGGCTATATATAACGGTTCATAAACAGAGAAAATAAAAAAATAATTATACTTGAATAAAATGGTACACTTAGTTTATTGTGACGATAAAGCCAAAGCATTAGATAAAATAATGAATGGCAGTAAATAATGACCGTTCGTGGAGCGGCAGGAAGAAAAATCCCCCACAGCCGGGTAAACGAAGGTGAAATACTCTACTTCATGCAGAAAGGTTCGAAGAAAATCTCTGCTAAAGCCATGGTAACCCATGTAGACAACTATACCAAACTTACCGATTCGGAGATTATCGAAAAACTAAATAACCCTAAACTCGACCTGACAGACAAACAAAAGGAACGCTGGCATAAGAAATGCCTGATATTGGTAGAGTTTTCCGGCTTGGAGAAGATTGAACCTGCACTTGATTTTGAACATCAAGGAAATATGGATGATTGGTTGATTATCGAGAAAATCGAAGATGTACTTGTGGGAACAAGCATTCCCTATAATTACGAAAAAAGTAAGTTTTAATAAGGACAATGATTAAATTGAAAGTAGAAAAAGTAGATTTATATAGTAACATCCTTGAAAAAGAGATGTCAATGCTAGTGTATTTACCCACAACCTATAATCATCTCGATTCACTTCCTGTGTTATACTTTTTACACCAAAGAAGGGGTGATGAAAATATAATGTTTGAAATTGATATACATACAACAGCAGATAAATTGATAGAAACAGGGAAAATAGAGCCGATGATAATTGTATGTCCGAGAATGGAAAACAGCCGTGGCGTAAACTCGTCCATAGTCTGTAAGGAAATCCCTGACCCTGTAAAATCTCATAGAACGATACATTTAGGGAGATATGAAGACTACTTTATAGATGAGATAATACCTTTCATAGATAAAACGTTCAAAACCATAAATGACAGGAAAGGCAGATACATCGGTGGTGCTTCCGCAGGAGGATATACCGCTTTACACAATGCATTCAGGCATCAGGATAAGTTTTCGAAAGTTGGAGGACACATGCCTGCATTACTGCTCGAACTCGAAGATGAATATAAATCCTTTTACAGAGATATGAATGATTGGGAAAAGTATGACCCGCTATATATTGCAAAGCACAATGATATTTCTTCTGAAATGAAGGTTTATCTTGATGCAGGAGAAAAGGATGAGGGCAGGTTTTATGAAGGGGGCTCCATTCTTCACAATATGCTAAAGAAAAAAGGAGTAAATACTCAAAATTACCTGTTTCCGGGACATCACAATACGGAATATGTACAATCCAATGTTAGCAAGTATCTGGAATTTTACGGTTCTATTTGAGATACTTTAATTTAACTCATAAAAAACAATTCAAATCTAGAAAAAGTGGGTTTTGAAAAAGAGGCTGTTATTAAATCCTCAGTAATAAAAGAGGGGAAAATAATTGATGAACATTTATACAGTATTAGAAAGACATGAAAAAAGATATAGGTGAACATATTATCAGCAAATTGGATTTACCGGATATAGTTAAGATACTATCCGATGAATTAAGTGGGTCGGAACTGAACACTATTTTATTGGAGGTTTTTAACAGGCGCATCCAGCAAGAAACGCCCTCGTCTTTATTAAATAAATACGAGGGGAATAAACTTGTCAAACCTGCCAATATAGATGTTTTAAGGTACAAAGAACAAGAATTGACGTGCTATAAAGTATTAGCCAGCAGAGGATTTGAACCGATAGAACATTCTCCTGCCGCACAGTTGGGAACGAGTAGTGTTGTTGCTACCGTAGACCAAAAGAAAGTGTTGACAGCTTTAAGAAATACAGAAATGCAGGCAGACCCAACCAATGCAACAGCCTTGCATTATGCTTCATTAAAGAAAAAAGGCGGATTAGATAGCCGAACCTACAACTACAGTAATATTTCACGGATTATTCGGACACAGGTATTTGACAATCCTAATTTCACTCCTCATTTTTCAGTTATTTGCCTGATTTCCTGTGGTAAAGATACAGGGAGTTTTAATTTTGAAAAAGAGGAACTACTTAAACACCTGACAGCATCGTATGACGTTTTACGAAGTTACAGCTTTGAACATATATACTTCGAGATTATCCCATGCAAAGGTATGACGGTCAAAGCCCATTAATTACAGAGTCAATATCATATGTTCAGAAAAACAGCGACCATATAAAAGTATCGGTTGTCGAACCCGACTATGAAAATAACTATTACTATGGCTTTCGGATAAAAGCAAAAATAGTAGTAGGCGAGAATGTGATTGAGATTGGCGACGGTGGGTTGCTCGACTGGACGCAACAACTTCTAACCAACAGGAAAGAACGCATGATGACAATGGGTATTGGCTTTTCGGTACTACATATAATAACAAAATAACATGGTAAAGGGCAAGGTCATATTTGAAGATGAAGAAAAAATAGAGATTAAATATCCCTGTTTTGAACTAAAGGATATTGTCGAGTATTATTTCGAAATAAAAACTCCGGACAATTCTATAAATCCGTTCTCACTTATAGCTTTGCCCAATGCTAATATTATAGTTTCAGTTTACTTGTCAGACAAGAGCCAAACATTCAAAGTTCATCGTGGACAGGGTATGTCTGATACATCAGGAGATAAAATCTCCGGCAGTTTGACAGACGCAATCGCCGTGATACACGCTCCCGGAACCCATGAATTTTCAATAAAATTCAAGCCGGGAGTTTTATACTCCTGTTTATCCGAAGATATTCCGACTTTGGTAGATAATAGCTTGCCATTGCAAAAATATCTAAATCAAAAAATAATAGACGAACTAAAATTGAAAACCTCTTTTGATGGGCGGGTTCTGTTTGTAGAGAATTGGCTTTTAAGTAATATGAAAATCTTTAGTTCTGACTTTAAGCTTAAAGCTGTAACAAAAGCAATTTACTACATTAATAATAGCATGATTACAAGCTAAATGTTGTAAGCAAAGAGGTCGGAGTATCAAATCCTACTCTCAACAGATATTTCAAAGAAGTATTAGGAGTATCGCCTAAACAATGCTTTAAAGCTCTACGCTTCAAAACAGCATTGAAAAACTATAGAGCCAAAGGTAGTTATGATTTATATGACGAATTGGGCTATACTGATTTTTCTCATTTTGTAAAAGAAGCTAAGAATTTAGCAAACAAACCCCCATCAGAATTATAAAAAGTAGTAAGAACGATAAAACACATAAATAAAAAATCATTCAGCATAAAACAGGACTTCGGTCTGACAATCAATATTAATCATCAAAAAATTATGCTTATGAATGAATTAGTAAAGACGGAGTTATTCAGCTTATTGTCTGAATCTTCACAAGAAAACACAAACGAAGAAATGCAAAGTGCCAAAGTAATCCTTTATTCATTTAAGATACAAAAATACACACAGGGAATAGAACGGAAACACCAAGCCCTACGGGTTTTACAGGAAATCTCCACACCTGCGCTACGCTCCGGGTAGTATTTCCTGCAAAAGTGTTGCCTTATCTATTCCCTGAATGAAAGAAAGGTATATCAAATAAAAAAGGAAAAAATATGTATTGGTTTGTGAGAAATAATTTGTAGATTTGCAGTGAGTTATTTGAGGAAATACAGCGCAAAACGCAGAAATACGCACGGTTGCCAAATCGTTACCTCGAACGCTGAAAAATCTCGCTTAAAGCCTTTTATTCAAAAGGTTATCTCCCAAAGATAATTTTATAAAATAAAAAGAGGCCGAAAAGGCCTTGATATTATAATATAATCTTTACTACGGTTGACCTGCGCCCCAAAAGTTAGACAGAAAACTTGAGGAGCGCAGTTCTTTATGTTGTAGTAAGGGTAATTTTTCTTTTTAGGGACTTTCCTGGCTTTTTTTATAATTGCTATTACAATGCTTTTGTCAGAGTGAAGCAGTCGATGTCCGGTGCCCAGTTATAACTATTACCCATGCGAATAGTGTTGTATCCGGCTTTTAATTCAACGGGAACTGTGATTTGGTTATGACCGTTATCCTCTCCCAAAGAGTCGATTTTGGTAATGATACCGTTTACGTCCAGTTCTATTTGTCGTCCTTTGCCATATAAATAATGGATGGTCATATCATAGCGTCCGCCATTTTCGCTATATACTTCCCGCCATTCGGCATAGTTTTCAGGTTGTCCGCCAAGGAAACCTACTTCATTTTGCCGGAGGCTTCCTTATCATGGGCATAAATAATACCTTTAGGATTTTTGCCAAGGTCATTGAAAAGAGGTAGGTAAGCCCATTCCGCTTCGTAGAGGGTCGGTTCCAGACGTGTTTCGCCTTCTATGCGGAGGAACATGGCACTGTGTGCAGGAAGCGTTTGTTCGAAGGTACCGGAGAAGTTTCCTAAATCGCTATGTTTTACCAGATCACGTACTTTTACGTTTCCTCCAAATTCCAGTGAAGAGAACGGCACGGAAAAACTACAGATGGTATCGGAAGGATTGTAAAGAGCTACTGCACGTACATTCCCACGTTTCTGTTCAATATCTTTTACGAGTACATAACCTTCATTTTCATGTTGAGCTACATAAGCCTGTAAGCCCAGCGGATCTTGGTTGAGGGCGATCAGTTCTTTATTTGTCAGCAGTTCGAGCGAAGAATCCGGCATGTTTTCCAGATTGCATCCGATAAGCAAAGGAGAGCTCATGATACACCACAAACCGAAATGAGCTTCTTCTTCTGTCGGGGTAAGACCTTGTCCACCTACTTACTGTCGTTGCGGAATCCGATGACCATCATATCCATGTCATTATAATGTCCGTTTCCGGCATAAGCCGACAGGTAGAGATTCTTTCCGACTACATATCTTAATGATCCCCAATGTGCATTAATATCTCCACTGATACGCCAGGAAGTTGCTGCATCTTTAGCCCAAGTGCCCGGGAAGGCCCATCGGCAAATATTGATGGAAACATCTTTGTTTACTTTGTCTATACTGTTCCGGATGGAAGTGTAGCGTTCCTTTTCATTAAGTCCCAGCGCATCTCCTCCGCAATAATCAATTTTGATAAAGTCGAAACCCCAGTCGCCAAAGTATAATTGGGCGTCTTGCGTTCGTGTCCATAGATACCAGCTCCTACGCCTGCTGCATCATTGTCCCACATGGAGCCACATGTGCTGTTACCCGCATCGGTGTAGAGACCGGCTTTCATTCCCAGGCCGTGAACGTAATCCGCAATCGGTTTCATCCCATTCGGGAAACGTTGTTCGTGGGTATGCATAATTCCGTTGTCATCGCGCTTTCCGAAATAGCCGTCATCAACATTGACATAATGATATCCGGCATCTTTCAGACCTTTTTTCACCATCAGGTCGGCTTGATGCTTGATGATGTCTTCGCTGATGTCTACGCGAAATGCATTCCATGAACTCCATCCCATGATGGAGGATTGACTGTCTTTTCATTCTCGGAAAGGGTAGTTTGAGTCTTTGTGCAGCTGATGCACATAAAAGAAGCTACTGCTACTGTAAAGAGATAAATCCTGTTTTTCATGATATAATAGGTTGTGTTTTATTACATATCCGTCCTGAATTTGTTCAAGTGACTGAATAGAAATAAAGGGCAACTTACTGTACTCCAGAAAGCTACCCTTTATTTTGTCGGAATGAGGCGACTCGAACGCCCGACCCCTACGTCCCGAACGTAGTGCGCTACCAACTGCGCTACATTCCGATTGCTTAAGAAGTGGTGCCACCAGGAATCGAACCGGGGACACAAGGATTTTCAGTCCTTTGCTCTACCAACTGAGCTATGGCACCTTTCTCGTTTGCGGGTGCAAAGATAAGTATATTTTTTAATACCGCAATAACTTAAAGGGAAATTTTTACCAATTTCTGACTCGTGGAAATATAAATGCATTTTTGTTAGAATAAATATGTAGATAAACAGCTATTTATGCGACATATTTTATAAATTTACGCACTGAAACGATCAAAACAATATAAACACTCTATTACTATGTCATCACTGGCGATTATTGTTATAATAGTTTTGTTAGCTGCCTTCATCTATATGTGGGCAAAGTGCCAGTCACTCCAGAAAGAGGTGCATTCGAAGGAAAACAAAGAGAATGAACTTAAAAAGTTAGCTCTGGTTTTGCAGAACATCAATGCCTACTTCTTATTGATTGACAAGGATTTTGTGGTTTGTGACACCAATTATTATTCTTTAAACCGTCTTCCGATTCAGGTAGGTGGAGTTACCAAAAGAGTTGGGGATTTGCTGCATTGTAGAAATGCGATTGCAGCCGGTGAATGTGGTCAGCATGAACAATGCAAACTATGTTGTATCCGTGCGTCTATCGGAAAAGCTTTTTACAAGAAAGCAAGTTTTAAAAATCTGGAAGCTTCCATGAAGTTATTAAGTGAGGATGAAACGAAGGTGACGCCTTGCGATGTATCGGTATCGGGTACTTATCTGAATATTCGTGGCGAAGATTACATGGTGTTGACTGTTTATGATGTGACGGAACTGAAAAATGCGCAAAGGTTACTGACCATTGAAAGAGAACATTCCATTTCTGCAGATAAATTGAAATCTGCCTTTATTGCTAATATGGGTCACGAGGTACGTACACCGCTAAATGCAATTGTCGGATTTTCCGGTTTGATGGTATCGGCTTCCAGTGAAGAGGAACGAAAAATGTATGCTGATGTTATTGCAGAGAATAATGAACGCTTGTTGCGCCTGGTGAATGATATTTTCGATCTTTCTCAAATAGAATCGGGAACAGTAGATTTTGTTTATACGGAGTTTGATGCCAATGATTTACTAAGAGAGTTGGAGGGAATTTTTAAGACGAAATTGAATAACTCGTCGGTGGAATTGGTTTGTGAGGCACACATACAACCTATAATGATGTATTCGGAACGGGAACGTATCATTCAGGTATTGTCCAACCTGTTACATAATGCAATGAAATTCACCGAATCGGGTGAAATTCGTTTGGGTTGCAGCCTGAAAGGAACGGAAGAGGTTTGCTTTGTTGTGTCCGATACAGGCATTGGCATACCGAAAGAGGAACAGAAAAAAATATTCTCACGTTTCATAAAACTTGATCGTGAAATGCAGGGGACAGGACTTGGACTGACTCTTTCGCAAACGATCATCCAAAATCTGGGTGGAAATCTTGAACTTGATTCGGAAATTAACCGGGGATCTACTTTCAGCTTTGTGTTGCCACGGGTGATAAAACCGGAACTAATAAAGTCACAGGCAATAAAGTAATCTCCAATCGCTAGGTATTGTATCTATTAAATGATGATTGGCATACTTCTAAATAAGAGGGCCTGCAAAAATCTCTAAAATAAATTACCCTCACTACAACCGTGAAGTGCATCCCAAAGGTTTTATAACCGACTAAAGGGGAGCACTTCACTGTAGTGAGGGTAATTTTATAAGTTCAAAGCTGTTTGAATAGCCTCTTACTTTTTTGTGAACAGGATGAACACTTAGTCTTTACGACTTAGGTGCATCCTTATCTTTGTCTCCGGTTCCCGGAGATGCTTTGCCGGAAGTAGAATTTCCGCCGGATGTAGCAGAACTGCTGCTTGATGGAGTAGCACCGGAAGCGGTGGCACCAGAGGATGCCGCATCAGGAGCTGCTGCATTAGAAACGGTTGCACCAGGCTTAGCTGTACTTGCCCCGGTTGCTCCTCCTGTATGTGCAGAAGTTGCGGTAGGACGGGCAGCATTAACGTTACTTGCACTGACATTGACAGTGGCAGGTTGAGCCTGAACTTCCCAGTGGAACGGTTCGAAATTGGAGTTTGGATCTACCCAAGACGGTTTCTTGGAAGCATAGATAATAAACGGAGCAATAACAACGATAATGGCGCCGATAATCAGTACGGAGAACCAAACGGTGTTGCTACCTGTAGAGATCTGGCTGGGCGGGATGAAGCTGAGGATAAAGGCAAGCAATGATCCGCAGAAACCAAGACCGCCAACAAACCACATCAAACCGTTACCTGACTTACCGATACGGAACGGACGGTTGAGTTTCTTCATCTTATAACGCAATGCGATAGCTCCGGAGAACATCAACAAGTACATAATCAGATAAAGAATAACTGTCAGCTGTGACAGAATCTGATAGAAGCTCTGTACGGACGGCATAACGACGAACAACAGACTTAATACAGTTACAGCGATACCTTGTACGAACAGGATATTCTTCTGTACACCCAGTTTGTTTGTTTTCTGGAAGAACGGAGGCATGTACCCCGCTTTACCTACGGCAAATATACCTTTTGACGGACCGGCAACCCATGTTAATACACCTGCCAGTACACCAAATGCAAGAGCGACAGCAATGATTGGTGACAACCAGGAAGCATGAATATATCTGAAATAGTTGTCGAAGCCGACGAGTAGACTTTGAGTCAGGTTGATATCTTTTGCAGGGATAATCACACCTAATGCAAAAGTACCCAGAACGAAGATCAACACTGTGATAAGTGCACCGATGAATACGGCTTTCGGATAGTTTTTGGAAGGGTTCTCTACGTCTTTTACGTGGATACCACCCATTTCCATACCGGCATAAAATAAGAAGATACTGGCAGCAAGAACGACATTGTCAAAGTTGGTAAAGTCGGGGAAGAAGCTGCTGTTGAAATCCATATTGGAATGTCCGCCGCTTGCCAGATAAATGATTCCCAAGATAATCAATAGGGCAGCCGGGATAATTGTACCGACCATACCACCGATTTTGGCAACCTTACCTACCCAGCTCATACCTTTCAGGGAAATGAAAGTAGCCAGCCAGTAGATGATAAGTACTACGACGAGCGTATAATACTTATTGTTTGCCAGTGACATGTCATGTACGTCATTCATTCCGATGAAAGCGATAGATACGGCACCAAACGTTAACACTGTCGGATACCAGATCGTACTTTCGATCCATTGTACCCAAATGGCGAGGAATCCCAGTTTTTTGCCGTAGGTTCGCCTACCCACCGGAACACACCACCCTGCTTATCCTGAAACATCGCCGCCAACTCTGCTGCAACGAGCGATGTAGGGATTAGAAAGACAATAGCTGCAAAAAGATAATAGAAGGCCGAACTCATTCCATATACGGCCTCGCTGGTAGTCCGCGCAAGGATACTACTGCCGTAACATTCATGATAGCCAGGGTAAACACACCCAGCTTCACTGCATTTTTAATATTCGCCATAAGTTAAGGTTTTAAGTGAAAAATATTTTAAAGTCAGTGTTATAACAACATTTTGCGTGAGATGTTTCCGCAATCTCTTTCAAAGTTCGTTAATTAACATCCCCGAAATGGGAGATTGTAACCCCGGATTTACTTCTTCCGAAACAATCGCTTTCTCCAATTGTTTTTAAGCAATCTAAATTATAAATGAATCATTTTATTATAAACTAAGTAGTTATGAAATCAGCGCTTTCAGATTTTATTTCCGGGAAAAAGGGAATCTATGGTATTCTTCACATTATTATATTAGTAATGTCCCTATTCCTGGTTATTAGTATCTCGGTAGATACTTTTAAGGGAATTCCTTTCTATACACAGTCTTCGTATATGAAAGTACAGCTATGTATCTGTCTTTGGTTTCTTTTTGATTTTGTATTGGAGTTCTTTCTGGCGAAACATAAGGGGCGTTATTTGCGGACGCATTTTATCTTTTTATTGGTGGCGATTCCTTATCAGAATATTATCGCCTATTATGGGTGGACATTTTCGGATGAGATCACCTATCTTCTCCGTTTCATACCTTTATTGAGAGGAGGATATGCGCTTGCCATTGTGGTCGGCTGGTTGACCTACAATCGTGCTTCGAGTTTGTTTGTCTCTTATCTGACGATGTTGTTGGCAACGGTTTATTTTTCCAGTCTGGCATTTTTTGTGCTTGAGCATCGGGTGAATCCTTGGTGAATGGTTATGGAGATGCTTTGTGGTGGGCTTTTATGGATGTCACTACCGTCGGTTCGAATATCATAGCGCAGACGGTGACCGGACGTGTACTTTCCGTTTTGTTGGCTGCCCTGGGTATGATGATGTTCCCTATCTTTACGGTTTATATCACAAATCTGATTCAGCAATCCAACAAACGTAGAAAACAATATTACGAAGAGGAGGAACTAGAGAAAAAGGCTTCCGAGAAAAAAGAATTGGCAGAAAAAGCAGCCGTACAGAAAGGAAGTGTGTCATAATGAATAATAAAACGCAGATTAACGCAATTATCGCAGAAATAATTTTATAAGTCGTTGATTAATATATCAATATAATTGGAATATCTGCGATAATTTGCGTTAATCTGCGTTTTGACACACTCTGGGATAAGATGAAAAACAGATGAAGTGATTATGAAGGTAAAGTGTTGAAAACCAAAGATGAATTACTTTTCTTAATACTATAATTACTTTTCTTTATAAGCGAGGAAGGAAAAGGGGTGGAAAAGAGGTATTACTTTCTATCTTTGTTGAGAAGAGACAGGACACGACGCTGTTATAACCGTTGTTGAATGAATCAAGCCTTACCTTATCCGGGTTAATAACAGCTATCTCATTTTAATAACTAGAGTTGTTCAGGGGTAAGTTCAATTTGTAGCATTTGAAAAGTGATGCTGTTTGTATTGAAACATTGGCGGGAAATCAAGAGGGTAAGGGGAATAGAAAAAGGTTACTATCTCTTGATAGTAACCTTTACCTTTCTTATAAAAGAGATTGAGAGAATTTTAGTCAACAACGGTGATATGGTTGTTGCTAAATACATTCAATTCCAGCTTGTTCATGATGTATTGAATAGCTAACTGCGCTTTCACGGAGTTGCCCGAACATCCAAAGGAGGAGCAAATGCGGCAATACCGAACTGTCCGGGCAGTACGCCCATCACACCGCCACCTACACCTGTTTTAGCAGGAATACCGGAAGTGTACATCCAGTCGCCGGTATGTTCGTAGAAACCTACAGCGGCAATCATGGCAGTGATTTTAGGAGCCAGGACGGCATCAAAAACTTCTTTTTTAGTCACAGGGTTCACACCACCGTTGGCGATTGTACCGGCTGCGATGGAAAGCTGCAATGCGGTAACTCCCAATGAACACTGGCGGGTGTAAAGGTCTAATGACATATCCGGGTCATCATAAATCCGGTTGTAATTCTTCAATAGCCATGCGATAGAACGGTTGTTGAAGTTGGTGTCCGATTCCGACTTGTACAATTCATCAATCAGTTGCGGGGCGCTGCCGCATAGGTCTGTCACATTTCCTACGATGGCATCCCATTTCTTGGCAGAGTCGCCAATGGGCTGCACCATGCTGCAGGCGGAGATAGCTCCGGCGTTTACCAGCGGAGTAGACGGATGGTCGTTCTCCAGCAAGATGGCGATAATTGAATTGAAAGGCAAGCCTGTTGCGTCGGCTCCAATCTTGTCCAGAATTTCTTTAGCACCGTATTGACGCAGTGCCAGGATAGCCGTATGTACTTTGGATACGGATTCTATACCGAAGCGATAGTCAGTATCTCCCACATGGATGGTCTGCCCGTTGAGCAGGCAGACACTGATTCCAAAGAGATCCTTGTTGACATTTGCCAGATAAGGAATATAGTCGGCATTCTTGCCGCCGGTATTGGTCTTTACCTGATCGTATGCCTCCTGTACCACTTCTTTCAATTGAGCGAGTGTTACTTTTTTATCCATAGATCATTTTTATTTTTTTGCGGTTTTACGACGACCACCGTGGTTGAACATCTTGGCTTCTACCGGAAGATTCTTTTCTTGAGCCATACGGGTAGGAGTTGGATATTCCAGTTTTTCCAGTTCGGCGATGGCATTGTTGATATCGCCCAGAAGCATATCTGCCATGTCACGGCTGAATCCCTGACGAACAACGACACGCATCACTACATAATCTTCCAGTTTAGAAGGCAATGTATAAGCAGGAACCATCCAGCCGTGTTGAGACAGTTTGTCTTGCAAATCATACAAAGTCCATTTGGCGCTCTTTGCATATTCCGGTTTCAGATACCAGATGAATAGCGGGTTCACAACATCTTCTGAGTAGTTAACGAACGGAACCATCTTGGCTATTTCACTATGGATATATTTGGCAATTTGCAGGGAGTTGTACTGCACTTCTTTATAACCCTGGAATCCTAAGCGGATGAATTGATAATATTGTCCAAGAATTTGTGCGGCCGGACGAGAGAAGTTCAAACCTACCTGTGTAATGTTGGCGCCCAGATAGTTGACGCTGAATGACATTTCTTCGGGCAGATATTCTTTGCCTTTCCAACAAACCCATCCGAGTCCCGGATATACCAAACCAAATTTATGGCCGGATACACTGATAGAAAGCACCCATTTCAAACGGAAGTCCCATTTCTTTTCCGGATACAGGAACGGAAGGATGAAACCACCACTGGCGGCATCTACATGGATAGGAATGTCATAACCGGTCTTGGCATTGTAAGCATCCAGAGCTTTATCCAATGCTTCGACATCATCATTCAGTCCAGTCCATGTAACACCTTGAATCGGTACGATACAGATGGTGTTTTCATCACACATTTTCAAAGCTTCTTCGGGGTCAAGAGTGGTTTTTTCAAGTGTCAAAGGCACTTCACGCATTTCAATCTGCCACAACTGTGCAAACTTTTCCCAAACAACCTGGAAACCTGTAGAAATAACAAAGTTTGGTTTATCAAATGGTTTGCCCTGTGCTTGTCTTTTTTTACGCCAACGCAACCAGGCAGCTACACCACCCAACATACATGCTTCTGAAGAACCGATAGCCAAAGCACCAGTTTTCCAGGTCTCTTTTTCAGGAGAGTTCCACAAGTTGGCAACGATGTTGATACATTTACCGTTCATCACAGCGATACGCGGATATTCTGTTTCATCAATGTAGTTGATGTTGATGGCCTCATTCATCAGCTTGGTTGCATATTCGTCCATATAAGTGGTAACGAAAGTAGCCAGATTCAAACGGGCTGAGTTGAGCAAATGTTTCATCTTTCACCATTTGATAGGCGACTTCAGGAGTAGTAGGTCCATCAGGTATTTTCTCTACCGGAGAGGGTTGTAACATTCTGTCTGAACCAAATACATCGGTTTTTGCATCACCTTTTCTGAAATTTAAATCTTCCATACTAATTTGTTTTTTTAAAGGTTTAGGGCGATGGGGATTTTCCCCGTCGAATTTCCCACAACAACAGCAGATAGGTTTGAAAGTTTCCCGGTTTTACATTATTTGGCGTTTATTAAGGAGGAGGACGCCCTTATTGAAGCGGAGCTTTTGTGATTTAGCGGAAAAGCTTATGATCGTACTAGTTTTGAACTAATTTCGAGCTTGTGCAGATTTATTTTTGATGCCTAATGGGTTTATGGCTAATGATACATAATTTATTCGTCTGGCAGTTGTTTCTTTTTCGTCTGACAGTTGTCAGACGAAAGAATAACAGCTGTCAGACGAAAGTTCAACAACTGTCAGACGAATAAATTTATGTATGATGAATATTAAATCATCGCATATTACCAATTAAATTTTAGAAGAACTAAGATTAGTTCATTCCCGCACAGTTTTGAATAAAATAATGGAGTATTCTGGAAACGTTGTGGTAAATCTGAAAAAGATGATTGAGTTTTTAAGATTCCCCGTTATCTTTTATTATAAGATATGGGTCCAGGGTGAGGGTGGT
>ENA-OQDE01000429-OQDE01000429.1-human-gut-metagenome-genome-assembly--contig:-NODE-429-length-25479-cov-2.824669_pt1 | contig 25479 bp, 29 predicted proteins | sample MGYA00242768_ERZ504595 | MGnify/ENA primary metagenome ERZ504595 (study PRJEB26092, sample SAMD00036307) | human gut metagenome | host: Homo sapiens | study: EMG produced TPA metagenomics assembly of... | reverse complement strand
CAAAAATTGGAACAAAACATGGCGTAATGATAATATTAGTTCATTTACAATTCTTACTCAAATATAATCGATACTTATGGATTGGATGCAAAATTCCATAATGAGTATATTTATCCTTATGGTGATTTGAATTATACATATTATGATGGAACTTGGGCGCCAAATGATAGCCAAGGTTTGGCCGAAAGGTGAAAATAGCGGTGATCCTTCCAAATTGCAGGAAGTGAAGAACCCCTATGTGATACCTTACCCTGTAGCTGAAGATGATGATAGAATCTGTTTCTACTTATCAAAGGAAAGACTTTCGGATGCGGAGAAAGCGAAACGTAGATATTATGTAATCAATATTGATGATTTGTTTGATAACGGACAATATCGTAAAACAGATATAAAAGTCACTAATGACAAAAATATGTACCCTGGTTTCAACAAATACAATTGGTTGTCGGAAGATTCATATAGTAGCAATTTGCAACGTAAGACAGGTGATGTGTTCATTATGCGTATGGCTGAAGTATATCTGATTGCAGCTGAAGCTAACCAACAATTAGGAAATGGCGGAAAAGCTGCTGAATATTTAAATGTACTGAAAAAGCGTGCCGCTCGCAATGATGCATCTTACAATGCTATGAAATTGAGTAATGCTACACAGAATGATGTTATGGACGAATATGCTCGTGAATTATGTGGAGAATATCAACGTTGGGTATTGATGAAGCGTCACAAAGATTCTTTCAAACAACGTCTTGCGGTTGGTAATCCTCGTGCAGCTGAAAATTTTGATGAAAACAAGCATTATTTGCGTCCGATTTCTTTTAACTTCTTGAGTCAGATTGATAATGCAGAAGAATATGGAAACAATGGGTATTAGTACTCTTACAGATTAAATTTAGATTAAAGAGGGGATATGTCGTGGTGATATGTCCCTTTTTTCTATATCTTTGTATCATCAAACAGAGCTTTATAATTTAAGCGGAACTATGATAGAAGAAATTTTAGCTTACAACAAGCAATTTGTTGAGAACAAGGGATACGAATCGTATATTACCAATAAATATCCCGATAAGAAAATAGCTATTCTTTCCTGTATGGACACCCGACTGACAGCTTTGCTTCCAGCCGCATTAGGAATTAAGAATGGCGATGTAAAAATGATAAAGAATGCAGGTGGCGTTATTTCCCATCCTTTTGGTAGCGTGATCCGGAGTTTACTCGTAGCTATCTTTGAACTGGGTGTGGAGGAGATAATGGTGATTGCTCATTCTGATTGTGGAGCTTGTCACATGCATAGTGAAACGATGCTTGAAAAGATGACGGCGCGGGGGATAAATCCGGATTATATTGACATGATGCGCTTCTGCGGAGTTGATTTTCATGTCTGGCTGAATGGCTTCGAAGATACGGAAAAGTCCGTGAGGGGAACAGTCGATTTTATCGTGCGTCATCCTTTGATTCCTTCAGATGTGACAGTTTACGGATTTATTATCGATTCTACAACTGGAGAATTAACACGGATTGTATAATAAACTATCTTTTTAATTCCTCTAAATATAGTGACGCTATCTTGATGACAAAAAAATAAGGCAGCTTTTTATCGGCTGCCTTTATCTTTCTGCGGTTATATACTTTCTTTGACTGGTGCACTCGTTGGTGACAAATAGGGTGCCCGTACATCTCTATTTCTGCCTCACGGCTAGCTTTACGATTCGCTTTAATGTAATCGTCTTGTGTAATTCGCTTTTTCATAATGAAATTATTTCTCTGTGCAAAGATACAATATATTCTTCATTTAGTATAAACTTTTATTTCCTATTACGCTCGGTTTGCATTATCTTTGCATACATTAATCAAATGAAACCGGAAATAATATGGAAAATTTCAGTGAATTAATAAAGAACCGTCGTAGTATGCGGAAGTTCACCGATGAAGAATTGACACAAGATCAGGTAGTTGCGTTGATGAAAGCAGCTTTGATGTCCCCTTCTTCCAAACGTAGTAATAGTTGGCAGTTTGTAGTGGTTGATGATAAAGAGGTATTGAAAGAATTGTCTCATTGCAAAGAACAGGCTTCTTCGTTCATTGCCGATGCAGCTTTGGCGATTGTTGTAATGGCCGATCCGTTGGCCAGCGATGTTTGGATTGAAGACGCTTCCATTGCTTCCATCATGATACAGTTGCAGGCTGAAGATCTTGGCTTGGGAAGTTGTTGGGTGCAGGTTCGCGAACGTTTCACTGCCACCGGAATGCCTTCCGATGAATTTGTCCATGGAATTTTGGATATTCCCTTGCAACTTCAGATTCTTTCTGTCATTGCTATCGGACATAAAGGGATGGAACGTAAACCTTTCAATGAAGAACATCTTCAATGGGAGAAAATTCATATTAACAAGTTCGGAGGAAAATAAGTATGGGAGCTGCTAAAGCGAATAATAGTAAAGATACCTATCTGGCTACTGCTGTTACCTTTATCGTTATCGGAGCACTTTATCTGATTGATAACTGATTCATTTCTCTTCCATTGGACTGCCTTGGGTGATGAATAAGGACAATATGCTATTGTACGCCTCGATCTGTTTCCTTATTTTCAAACGCGATAAATCAATTGGTTTTGTGTTGCTTGGGCTTTGGCTAGTGATGAATATCGGTTTGGTCATGTCCTTATTGGGTTCGTTATCCGGATATCTGTTGCCATTGACACTGCTCATCATCGGAATCGTTTTATTCTGGTTTGCAAAACGATAAGAGAATAATGAAAAGAAGTATAGAAGATACACCGATCGTGTTTATCGGTGCAGGTAACTTGGCTACTAATCTGGCGAAAGCTCTTTATCGTAAAGGTTTCCGCATTGTACAGGTATATAGCCGGACTATGGAATCTGCCCGTACCTTAGCCGAGAAGTAGAAGCTGAATATACAACAGATTTACAGGCAGTCTCCAAAGATGCAAAATTGTATATCGTATCGTTGAAAGATGATGCTTTAGTAGATTTGTTACCGCAGATAACAGAAGGAAAGCAAGCGTCTTTGTTGGTGCATACGGCAGGAAGCATTCCGATGAGCGTTTGGGAAGGGCATGCAGAACGTTACGGAGTATTTTATCCGATGCAGACATTCAGCAAACAACGTGAAGTTAAATTTCAGGAAGTGCCTTTCTTTGTTGAAGCGAAAAGGCCGGAAGACGTGGAATTGTTGAAGGCTGTTGCCGCCACACTTTCGGAAAAGGTCTACGAGGCTTCTTCCGAGCAACGTAAGAGCCTTCATTTGGCTGCTGTTTTTATCTGTAACTTCACCAATCACATGTATGCATTAGCAGCTGATTTGCTTGAAAAATACAACTTGCCTTTCGATGTCATGCTTCCGCTGATAGATGAAACAGCACGTAAAGTCCACGAATTGGCGCCACGTGATGCACAGACCGGACCCGCTGTTCGTTACGATGAGAATGTGATGAGTAATCATCTTGCCATGTTGGTAGATTCTCCGGCATTGCAGGAAATATATAAACTAATGAGCAAAAGTATCCATGAGCACCATCAATTATGATTTATCCCGTATCAAAGCTTTAGCTTTTGATGTGGACGGAGTATTGAGTTCGACAACCGTACCTTTGCATCCTTCCGGAGAACCGATGCGCACGGTGAATATCAAAGATGGGTACGCCATCCAGTTGGCTGTGAAAAAAGGACTTCACATAGCTATCATCACCGGTGGCCGGACAGAAGCGGTACGTATCCGTTTTGAGGGACTGGGAGTGAAGGATTTATACATGGGTTCTGCTGTGAAGATACATGATTATCGTGCTTTTCGTGATAAGTACGGATTGACCGATGATGAAATTCTATATATGGGTGATGACGTGCCGGATATTGAAGTGATGTGTGAGTGTGGACTGCCATGCTGCCCGAAAGATGCCGTGCCGGAAGTGAAATCCGTTGCAAAGTATATTTCTTATGCAGACGGTGGTCGTGGATGCGGACGTGATGTAGTGGAGCAGGTGCTGAAAGCTCACGGTCTATGGATGGTGGAAGACGCCTTCGGTTGGTAACTTAATCATAAATAATCGTTGTTTTAATAACGAATAAAACCATGCTTGATAACTTAAAGAAATATCAGATTATATTAGCTTCCAATTCTCCCCGTCGGAAAGAACTGATGTCGGGACTGGGAGTAGACTATGTAGTCAGAACATTGCCGGATGTAGACGAGTCATACCCGGATACATTGGTGGGTGCTGAAATTCCTGAATATATTGCCCGTGAAAAGGCAGATGCCTACCGTACCATGATGAAGCCGGGAGAATTATTGATTACGGCAGATACCATAGTATGGTTGGATGGGAAAGTACTTGGGAAACCGGAGGTAGGGAAGGAGCCATTGAAATGCTTCGCGCTCTCTCGGGAAAATTTCATCAGGTTTTCACAGGGGTTTGCCTGACTACTACTGAGTGGCAAAAAAGCTTTACCGCTTCCTCCGAAGTGCTGTTTGATGTCTTGTCGGAAGATGAAATCCTGTATTACGTAGATCGTTATCAGCCAATGGATAAGGCAGGAGCTTATGGCGTTCAGGAGTGGATCGGGTATATCGGGGTTAAATCAATTTCCGGTAGTTTCTATAATATTATGGGACTTCCCATACAGAAACTGTACGGAGAGTTGAAAAAGCTGTAGTAAGTATCTTGAATATATCTGAATATATTAGTATCAGTGTAATTAACTTATTGATTACATGAAATACACAAGATATACTTAGTCCAATAATGCAAAAAGCTACCTCAAAATAGAAAATGAGGTAGCCTTTTTCTGTATTTTTAAGCAGGAACATTTACTGAATATCCCAAACTGAAAGATGTGGAAGACTATAATAAATCCAACATCAGAGGAATATATTCTTCCCGAATTCCTTGTGTGAGAAGAGCTTCTTCATCTTTATGGAACATTTCCAGGAATCGTTCCCGGTTTCCACTAGCCGTAATGGCTTTTCCATAGAAAACGGACGCTTTCTGAATATCTCCCATCACCCAGGCAACATGTCCTGCATTCATATAGTCAATAGCCAGAGGCTTTTGTTCTATTATTTTTTCATAATACTTCATCGCCTGTTCATGTTTCTGGCTGATAAATGAACACCATCCGATACCACGCCATGCCTTAATACAGTTGTTCTCGATGAAATCCACTTTGAAGAAATAATTCAGTGCTTCTTCATATTGCCCCAATTCGGCCAGACAGCTACCGATATGGAAAGTCACATTGGTATCTTCCGGAGCAGCTTCTTCTACCTTCTTATAATAGGTGATTGCTACCTGGTAATTTCTGTTCAACCGATAACAAATAGCCAGATGGCGATTGTTCCAGATATTATCCGGTTTCAACGTGTCTGCTTTCAGGTAAGCCTGGATAGCTTCTGCATATTTCTTTCTTTTCTGCAATGCATAGCCAAACTTCTGGTAATATTCAGCACTCTCTCCTTCGAATCCGCCAATCGTTTCCAACTCTTCATAAATTTCGATAGCCTCGTCCCAACGTTCCTTTGACAGGTAGAAATCGGCAATGGGGAATAATACATCTTCCCAGTGCAATATATTGTCGAGTGCAGGGACATGATGAAGATCGAGCTTCTCTTTAAAAATATCTCTGAATTCACTCTTGCGCACACTAAGTTTGAAGAAACGATACAAATCGTGCAGGTACTGGTTGCTGACCGTTCCCGGACGTTCATTGAATTTCTTCATCGTCTCAACATTCGATTTCTCCGCCAATTCTGCAACCTGTTGTTCATTCAGTTGGCTCAACATCATATCCTGTTGTGACTGTGGCAATTGATGGATCGTGAAAAAGAGAGAGTACTTATCACTGTTACTGAAGAATCCCGATTGAAGAATTAAATCCAGTAGACTGCCTCCCTGATTTCCTGCCTGCTTCATTGCCTTGAGCACATTAGACTGTTGCTTGCTGAATGGATAAAACCAGTTATGCACCTCGCGGAAGAACGGATAGTTTTTCAAAGCCGCAAAAGTACTCATATATACATCTGCACCCTCCAACTGCAATTCGTTCATTTCACGCAATTTATCCCCCAGTCCGGATTTCTCGAATGCATCTTCCCAATCCGGATTCATGTCGTTGTTCTCTTCATCGCTTTCTTCAAAGCCGAACCGCATATTTTTCATGGAGGAAACATTCTTCAGCATTTCGGGAATAATCTCCTCCCTCATCTTTTTGTCAATCTTTTCCGTTTCCTGACATAATAGCATTTGGCGGTAAATGCGAGCGACATCTTCTCTGAATGAAGGAATTTCTTCCATGAGATCCACTCTTTTTATCAGTTCCGGATAGAAAGTAAGTCGGCTTCTGTAAATGTGGAAAATAATCATCGCACCAACCAATGCCCGTTGGCTGACGTTGACGTTGGGATGCTCGTAAGCATCAAGCAACCACATTATTTTTCGTAAGTCGAAACATTCCATCAAGCTCAATGTGAGGGCACTGACAAATAAGCATAAGTCGTCTCCCGGAAGTAATTCCGAGGCAAGCATGGCTTTTGCATCTTCCTCGTCTTCGGGAGTCCAGGCACTGTTCGTCCATGTTCTGATAAACATAAACTTGAGCGTGTCCTCATGCCGCTTTAATACTTCATCCATCTTTTCGTCAGACAGTAATCCACTGACTGCCAAGTCGTCATTAAAAGACTCCAGTATGTGTAATATGGTTTTAAGACCATAGTTTGACAAATCTGGCGATTTGGGAGTACGTCGTACTTCATGATAGTATCTTGATGAAGCGTTATCCAATATGAGCAAACGTGATTGGTCGGCAATTCCCCACGTGTCTGATACCATTTTCTGATACAGATTCCATCGTTCAGGGTCATTTGCTCCCTGTTTCATGTATTCCAGCATATATTTGTAGGAAGTCTGCAATTGTTCCAGGCGAGTGCGTAGATCCCAGTCAGGACACTGCCACAGCAGAGATTCCAACTGCATCAGAGCTTCCTTGAGCCTTTTCTCTTCAAGTAAGGTACGTATATATGCGTATTGTTCATTAATCGTTTTTTCGTTCATCATTATTTAATTATTTATTTTTTCCAATCCAGGTCAAACGTTTCCAGAGACCCTCAAAAGGACCATGTTTATGGTGTCGGAGCCACCACGAACAGAATACCATTTGTAATAGAACAAAAAGGATGCCAAAAAGGAAGCTATATGTGATTCCTAAATATCGTCCCAATTCGAATCCCCAATGATAGAACAAAAGAGAACCGAAAATGGATTGCCCGAGATAATTCGTTAAACTCATTTTACCATAAGATGTGAAACGCATAAAGAAACTGCGGTCTTTCACACGGTAGAAAGTCAACAGTAATCCTGTCACCAGTAATACCATGAAACTAAGGCTGCTGAATGAACTTAATATCAACTGTAGAGGAACAAGGACGGCACTCCGTTCGATGAATTCCGGCAACATATTGTTCAATCCGTAGATGGGGAAGAAGCAGAGAAGCGAAATGGCTAATGCTTTTAACCACAAGCGTTCGTTCTGTTCGCTATACAGGAAATATTTGCGGCGGCCAACCAGCATTCCGAATAGGAATAATCCCGGTGTTTGTAAGATACGTCCATGTTCCAAAGCCCAGGTCATGTTAGCCATTTGTCCTTCCCACATATTCATGCGGACTGTTTCAAGGAAGTTGCCATGTTTTTGTACGTCGAAAGCGATGCTGAAATAATAACCTGCCAAACTTTTACCTGCCACATAGTCAGGATTGCACAAGGCATAGATCAGTTTTGCCCAGTCGATAGGTTGAAGGATTAATAAAGTAGCAAAGATGGCAACTGTACGGTCACTCATCCGGCAGAATATCGGCAGGATAATTCCTAAAATCGCATACATGGTTAATATTTCGCCGGTAAAGAAAGCGGCATTGAATTGTCCTATAATGAATAGGATGAATAATCTCCATAAAAAACGCAGGCGGAAATCTTTCCCTCTCCGTTGTTGGTTATTGTCCTGAATATAGAAACTGAAACCGAAGAGCAAAGCAAATACAGCGTATGCTTTATTACTGAATGTGAAGAATAATCCTCTCCAGATAGCCTGATCGGTAAATTTCATCCATTCAAAAGGGACTTCTTCCGGGAAAGAATAGAAATTAAAGTGTTCGATGCTGTGCAAGAGGATGATCCCCATTACTGCCAATCCTCTTAATACGTCGGCCACGTCTATTCGGGCGTTGGTTTCGGCGATTTTGTGTTCCATGATTTTTGTTCTGTTATTAATAAGGTTTATATTTTATAATTATTTGATTCGGCTTGCTTCAACTCTACTGCTTTAATCCTATTGTTAAGGTACTACTTACTATAGCCTTGATACTTTACTCTTGGAACTTAACCCTGATGCTTCGGCTCTAATACTTGATACCTAATACTTAAATTTAGTCCTTGAATTTAAAACCTCACTTGTACCTGTGCCTGTATCAGGTTGGAATCTTTTTGTCCGTCTCCTTTCTTATTACAAAAGGTGTATTGTGCCTGTAACCGGCATCTGGGATAAAACCAGTATTGTACGCCTGCAATATAGTTATTTTGTTTGAAATCTGCAGCTTTGTTCGGGTTGAAATAATCGAACGAAGCGATGAAATCGAAATTCCGGGCAAAACGCACGCTTCCTGTTGCATAGAAACCTTCACTTTTCACATTCCTGTCTTTTCCGGCAAGATATTCCGTACGCAGATTAAAAGTGGAAGTGGTCAACCCCTCCTGCACTCCAGCGTCTCTTAGCGTAATTTTCTCCTACTTTGATTCCGGTATATTCAGAGTCAGCTATGGCGTGTCCTGTTCCGCGGATAAACGAACCACCTACGGACAACCATTTCAGCGGATTAACCATCAGATTACCGACCACATCTTTTTGACTGTTTTTGTCTTTGGTATTCAGTCCCTGTCCGTTCATTACAGCTACTTTATATTGTAGGAAGTCACGAAATAATTTCCCGTGAAGCATCATACCTATATCCCGTCCGGAAGTCATTCCGTAACATTTATCGCTGCCGCTTACTCCTGCCAGATAGCAGACAGATTGTGAATAGCAATTGATAAGTTCTACTGTAGTAGGAGACAATTCGTTTTCTATGGTATAAGGAACCTTGAATTCACCGATACGTGCCGTAAGTCCGGGGAGAAACTGATAATCGGTATACACTTCGAGTAACATGCCCCCGTTGTAGAAGTCGTACATAAAATCACAAGTCCACCGTTTGGTGATCTTTCCGTGTGCCATGAAAATGATTCGTTTGATGTCGAATGTGTTATCCGGATTCGCTGCATCGTCATAAGTGTATCCCAGTTGGGCATATCCGGAGAGACTAATCCGTTCTTTCAGTGTGTTGACAACTTGATTTAATGGTGTCTGCTCCTGTGCCAGGAGAGGATTTTGCATACTTGTAATGCATAATACAAAGGTTAAGAGTTGGAGTAGTGTTTTTCGCATGAGTTAGTTGTTATTTGATTTTGATTATGGTTGATACTGTATTATGGTTGATACTGTGGGAATAAATGTAGTGTCAATCAGATTCTTTTCAGAGTAGGTTTGGGGTATTCGGTGATTTTCTTTCAGCCAGTGTATAGCCTTGTCTATCGCTTCAGCGGAGGGACGTTTTGCTTTTTGATAACCGGGGAGGGCAACGAGTCCTGTCAGATTTTCGGGCACACCTATTTCTATCAATACTTGCTCCCATTCTTTCTGCGGGTGCATTTTTATGTAATCTACTCCCAGGTTATATCCTGTGATGAGTAGCTCGATTTCTTCTCTCTTCTCGTTGAGTGCTTTTCGTGAAAAAGCGGTAGCGGTGAAATCGATACCCAACTCTTGCGTACTTACCAATGAACGATGTTTACTGTTCATGGCGATGGATGCGGCAGGGTCGGGTAGGAAAGAGGCATCAATTGATTGTACTGCAACATTTGCAGACGGAGAGGAAGCTGGCCGATTTCCGGCATGTTTATTTCCGTATGCTTGATTCCGGCTTTGCTTAATAGCTGGTCGGTGGCATATTCGATAACTGTGTTGCGCGACACGGCGATATTCTTTTCCTTGAGCTGTTCCAGTTGGTTGATGTTACTTTCTTTGGAGACAATGAAGCAGAAATAACCATCATTCTTCAGGATGAATCCTAAATCAGTATGATGAATAGCTTGTAATGCTACCGCACTGGGATAGTCAGTAATCATGCCATCCATTTTCCGGGTTTGGAAAGCCGCGTCCCGGTCGTTGGCAGAGTTGAATGAAAGAATGGTCAAATCCAGTCCTAATGAGTCGTAAATGCCTTGCGTTTTGGCTATATGAAAAGGAAGTCCGTCCAGTGTAGCATCATGCCCAGGGTAAGTGGTTGCAGTTCGGGTAGAGGTAAAAAAGAGCTCTCTCCTTTCTTTCTCTGACAAGAGTAAAGGAAGAAAAGGATGAACCAAAAGAATAGTATCGGTCTTTTCATACCTCGTTTTTATAAATAAGAGGAATTCTGTTTTTATAAATAAGGGCAACTCTTTTCACAAAGAACTGCCCTTCTAATAATTAACTATGTGAATTTAACAATTATCTTATTCTTGAATAGCAGCGATACCCGGAAGAACTTTTCCTTCGATTGCTTCGAGCAATGCGCCACCACCAGTTGAAACATAAGATACACCGCTAGCCAAACCAAACTTGTTAACACAAGCTACAGAATCGCCACCACCCACAAGTGAGAATGCGCCGTTCTTAGTTGCTTCAACGATTGCTTCACCTACTGCACGTGAGCCGTGAGTGAAGTTGTCAAATTCGAATACGCCTGTAGGACCGTTCCAAAGAATAGTCTTAGATTCTTTGATAACGTTAGCGAAGATTTCTTCAGTCTTAGGACCGATGTCAAGACCTTCCCATCCGTCAGGAATTTCGTCAACAGCACAGAATTTAGTATTTGCATCGTTAGAGAATGCGTCAGCAATCTTAGCGTCAACAGCCAATACCAGGTTTACACCTTTTTCTTTTGCTTTCTTCATCAAATCCAAAGCCAGGTCAAGTTTGTCGTCCTCACAGATAGAGATACCGATTTTACCACCCATAGCCTTAGTAAATGTATAAGTCATACCACCGGCGATGATTAAGTTGTCTACCTTGCTCAACAGGTTTTCGATGATTTCGATTTTAGAAGAAACTTTAGAACCACCCATGATAGCAGTGAACGGACGTTTGATGTCGTTCAATACTTTATCAACGGCTTTCACTTCTTTTTCCATCAGGTAACCGAACATCTTGTTGTTACATCGAAATATTTAGCGATCAATGCTGTAGAAGCGTGTGCACGGTGAGCAGTACCGAATGCGTCGTTTACGTAGCAGTCAGCGTAAGAAGCCAATTTCTTGGTAAATTCTTTCTGGCTTTCTTTTACTGCTTTCTTAGCAGCAGCTTTTTCTTCGTCAGTTGCATCTTCAGCCAAACCTCTTGGTTTGCCTTCTTCTTCAGCGTAGAAGCGAAGATTTTCGAGCAACAGCACTTCTCCCGGTTGCAGAGCAGCAGCTTTTACAGCAGCTTCTTCGCCCATGCAGTCGTTAGCGAACTGAACCTCAACGCCCAGCAATTCAGACAGATGCTTGATGATATGTTTCAAAGAGAATTTATCGGCAACGCCTTTCGGACGGCCAGGTGAGAGCCAATGATGATGCTTCCGCCGTCTGCCAGAATCTTCTTCAAAGTAGGAAGAGCTGCACGCATACGAGTGTCATCTGTAATGTTGAAGTTTTCGTCCAGGGGTACATTGAAGTCCACGCGAACAAATGCCTTTTTACCGGCAAAATTGAATTTGTCAATTGTCTGCATAATACTCTATTTTTATTTAAAAGTGTTTTTAAAATTCTTCTTTTAGAACGACCGCAAAGTTACTATTTATTTCGGTTCCTTGCTATTAAATCGTTATTTATTCTTGGCTTTTGGTTCCTCTTTTGTAACTTTATAGGTGTTACAGAAATATTTGCACATCATTTGCAAACCACAGGTGTCACATTTGGGAGTACGTGCCTGACAAACGTAACGGCCGTGCAGGATGAGCCAGTGATGGGCAATCGGTATGAGCTTTTCCGGAATATTCTTCACCAGTTCTTTTTCCACGCTGAACGGGGTGGTGCAACTGTCCGGCACCAGTCCGATACGGTGGCTGACACGGAACACGTGTGTATCTACCGCCATTGCCGCTTTTTGAATACAACCGACTGGATCACATTGGCAGTCTTTCTTCCTACACCGGGCAACTTTATCAGATCTTCCAGATTATCCGGCACCTCGCTATTGAAGTCATTCACCAGCATCTTTGCCATACCGACCAGATGTTTGGCTTTGTTGTTGGGATAAGACACGCTTCGTATATATTCGAAAATCACTTCCGGCGTAGTGGCAGCCAATGCTTCCGGAGTCGGAAAATCTTTATACAAAGGAGGAGTGATGATATTCACCCGTTTGTCCGTACATTGTGCAGAAAGAATAACAGCGATCAGCAACTCATACGGATTGTTGTAATGCAGTTCGGTTTCGGCTACAGGTATGTTGTCCTGAAACCAGGCGATTACTTTCTCATAACGTTCTTTCTTTCTCATCGTAGCTTGTTTTTATGGTAATGAGGCGTCACTTTTAGTCTGAAATAGAGGGCGGAAACTACCGTCAGGCAGGCTCCGAAAAGATAGGCCTTATCAAATGTACTTATTTCTGCGATATATCCTCCCGTCAGCATACCGATACCGATTCCTACATCCCAGGAAGTGAGGTAGGTGGAAGTCGCTGTTCCCCGCTGACTGTTGGGGGCGAGGTTGACAAACAGCGTGTTAAATGCCGGAAACATAATTCCAAACCCGACACCCATTAATAATGCGATGCCAAAAACAGCAGGGTACAGGCTGTATCATTCCATTGAATCAGATATACACAAGTTGAAAGCAGGAAGAAGCTGAAAACAACCAGGTATAATCCGGCAGCTATTACTTGCGTTATTTTTCCGCGATCCACCAGTTTTCCTGAAAAGATACGCGAGATGGCCATACCGACTGCCATAAAGGTGAAGAAGAATCCGGTTTGTGTGTTCAATCCTATTTGGCGGGCGTACATGGCAACATAGTTGGTCGTCATTCCGTAAGGGATGGAAAGCAGCAGCAGACTAAGTCCGGCAGGCAGTCCTTTCATCAGGATAAAGCGGTCGAGCGAGATCGGTTCCCGTTTCACAGGAGGCTTGTAGGGCGTTTTAACCAGACTTGCGCATAGAAAACCTAAAATACAGGAACCGAATGCATAGCAGAATATCGTAGCAAAAGAAACTCCCGCATCATGCAGAAACAGTCCGAACATCGGTCCGATGGACATGGCTGTGTTGTTGGTAAGCCCGTAATAACCTAAGCCTTCCCCTCGCCGGGAAGAGGGCATAATGTCTATTACTACCGTGTTTCCGCCTACTGTGACCATTCCGAAAGAGACGCCGTGAATGATTCGGAATATAATAAATAAGGTAAGGGAACCGGCAATTAAATATCCGCCGAACATCATCATAAAGATGAAGTAAGCAAACAGATAAAGAGGTTTTCGGGCAAACGTGTCGAGCAGATAACCGGAAAATGGACGGATACAGAGAGCTGCCACCGTGTAGCAGGAGAGGACAATGCCGATAGTGGAATTCCAGCCTGGAAGAATTCGGATAAATAGAACGGCAAAACAGGAATCAGCAACCAGAAACCGAAGTATAGCAGGAAGTTGGCTGCCAAGATGAAACAATAACTGGGAGTAATGAGTCTATCCTTTGCCATAATGAATGATCGTTCAATCGACCGATTCGCATTGATTGGAAACCAACGCCGTTGGCCTGATTGGTCTGTTGATGAATATGCCAATGTCCCGATCACCGTCCGACGGTTTCATTGGGAACATTGCATACTGGTAAATTTAGCACATTATTAATATGCCGCTTCGAATTTCTTTTAGGAAGCGTGATATCGTTTTCAGAGAACATACGGAGGTCTTTCACCTGATATTTCAGGTTTGTGATACGCTCGATACCCATACCGAGGGCATAACCGCTGTATATTTTGCTGTCTATACCATTTGATTCAAGTACGTTCGGGTCTACCATACCGCAACCGAGGATTTCTACCCAGCCGGTGTGTTTACAGAACGGACATCCTTTACCGCCGCAGATATTACAGCTGATATCCATTTCCGCACTTGGTTCGGTAAACGGGAAGTAAGACGGACGCAGACGGATCTTTGTATCAGCACCGAACATTTCTTTGGCGAAGAGCAGCAATACCTGCTTCAAGTCGGTGAATGATACGTTTTTATCTACATACAGCGCTTCTACCTGATGGAAGAAACAGTGTGCGCGATAGCTGATAGCTTCGTTACGATATACACGTCCCGGACAGATGATGCGGATAGGAGGCTGTGAAGTTTCCATCACACGAGTCTGTACAGAAGAAGTATGTGTACGCAATACTACGTCCGGGTGAGCTTCGATAAAGAAAGTATCCTGCATATCGCGTGCCGGATGGTCTTCGGCAAAGTTCAGTGCCGAGAACACGTGCCAGTCATCTTCAATTTCCGGACCTTCGGCAATGCTGAATCCCAGACGGGCAAAGATATCAATGATTTCGTTCTTTACAATGGTGAGCGGGTGGCGTGTACCGAGTTCCACAGGATAAGCCGAACGCGTCAAATCCAGTCCGTCACAATCGTTGTCCTGACTTTCAAACATTTCTTTCAGCGCGTTGATTTTGTCCTGCGCTTTTGTTTTCAGTTCATTCAGTCTCATGCCGACTTCTTTTTTCTGTTCGGCAGCTACATTACGGAAATCTGCCATTAAGTCGTTAATGGCTCCCTTCTTACTTAGGTATTTGATGCGGAGAGCTTCGAGTTCTTCGGCATTGGAGGCGTGTAAGGCTTCCACCTCTTTCAGAAGTTGTTCAATCTTAGCTATCATATTTTTGATGTATTGTTATTCAGTTTCTTAGTAAAAACCGTGCAAAGATATAATTTTATCACGAACCATCGAAATAATTTGTATCTTTGTTGCCGATATGTACCGAAAATCCGGCAACTTATGAAAAAGATTGTTTTCTGTCTTCTGCTTTTAACCTTTTCTTTTCGCCTTGCGGCCCAGATTGACTATTTGGAGCCGGTGAAACCTTTTTCCACTTATACAGGCGAGTTAGGCGAATATTATCGTAGTGTGTTTTCTTTACTTAATACGGGCTTCCAGAAACAGCCTTATGCGCGTTTTGCAGCTATCCCTTCCTTTTCGCCGGAGTATGCAATGTCGGTAGAGAAGAGGAATGGACGTTATACCCTGGTTTCGAACACATTATCGCGTACTTATTGGCAGGCAGAGAAGGGGACGGTGACGGTGGATACTAAATCGGTTGTCATTAGTGCTTCCCTATATCAGTCTTTAGGGGCTATCTTTCGTTTGGTGACAGAGCAGGTACAGGATTTGGACGGTTCTACGGCTGGTTTGGATGGAATTGTTTATTTTTTCTCTTCTACGGATGCTAAAGGTAAAGAGCAGATGGGACGTAAATGGTCGCCGGAAAAGGGAACGTTGATGGAACGTCTCGTGTTGGTTTGTCAGTCGGCTTATATGTTATCCCGAGGGGAAAATATTTCTGAACAGACGTTGGCAGTGGAGGCTGCTGCTTTATTAAAAGCATTGCAACAGCGCACCAAGGAAGAGCCGGATGCTTATAAGCGGCCGATGTATATCGGAATTTATCCGGTGGGTCCCCGTTCAAAGACACTTTCCGGAAGACAGGTGGAGGAACCTGCTCATTTCTCTGCGATGACTCCGGAAGAATATATTGCCAGTGAAATGGTTTATCCGTCAGGGCTTTTGGAGAAGAATGTTTCGGGTTATGCTTTATGTGAGTTTACTATTGATAAAGAAGGGGTTATCCTTCGTCCTCATATTCTACGTTCCACTCATCCGGAATTTGCAGAGGAGGCTCTCCGCATTGTCAAAGGAATGCCGAAATGGTCACCTGCATTGGTGGGAGGAAAGCCGGCGGATAGTAATTACACTCTTTATGTTCCTTTCCGTCCGCAACTCTATCGGAATAAATAAGCAACTTTGCATCTAAAGTCCGATTAATAAAAAAGAAATATTGCATTTATAAGTTGAACTTATACTCTCTCTAATAAATAAAAAAAAATTTGCTGTCATCTGTCACAGATTGTAGCTTAACTGTTTGATTATGAAAAGTTAATGGCGTGACAGCAGCATGGTGACAGCACTGTGACGGCAATAATGCTGTCACTGCAAAGCTAAGAAGAGATAAACGCACTGCAAAGACGGTATGGTAGAGATGCATACCCAAATCAAGTAAAAATCACAGATGAAGTTTCATTGCCTGAATAGTATTAACCACAGGCAGATAAGCTATTTTATTTATTACCCCTGTACTTACGGGGCGGGACCTGCCTTGTAACCGATAGTTTCAAGCCTTGAAACTATTGGTTTTGCGGTTCGAAACTACAGTTTCATCGCCTTGAAACTTTAGTTTCTCTTGCTTGGAACTATTAGTTTCTTACTGATGAAACTATAGTTTCACACTGATGGAACTTTAGTTTCTCACCGATGAAACTATTCTCCCGTGTAGTTGTTTACTTATTTGTCTTATATAAAATTCTATTGTAACTAAAAAGCTTGTCATTTATTATCTTTCTTTTCAGAAAAAAGAAGTATATTTGCAATCAAGGACCGGACCTTTGACAGCCGGACTTGTATTTATAGGACATTTAATTTATTAGTAGGAAAGTCGCATTTTCGAATAGATGATAAATCAAATGTCCGTGCCAAGCTTATATCCCTATCGATATATAAGTTCTGGTGCGGGCATACTGTATTTTTCATCTATGGGTATGCGACTACCTCTACTAGGAAATACATGTATCGTTCGCACCTTTTTTATATCTGGTTGCGACGCATACATCTAAAAATAAAACGAGGTATGACAACAAAACAATGGATTGGTATTGAAGAAGCGGCAACCAAGTATCAGGTATCTACCAGACGTATTATTACTTGGTGTAAAAGGCAAGAGATTATTTATTCAGAAGTCGGCGATTATCTAATGCTTGATGAAAACAGTCTGACGGATTGTCTTGAACGAAATATCCGGTTCAGTCTTTCCGAAGAAGAACACAAACGCCGGATGGATGAGAAGATGAAGGAAAATGAAGAGGAATTTTTTCTACTTCAATCACTGAAAGAGTTAACCCCATTGATCCGGTTAATAATAAAGGAGCTTGCCGGAATGATAAGGAATGATGAAAGACGGCAACTATTTCTTTATACCGTCTTACAAGGAAATATTAAGGATTTTAGTATCCGGAAACGTATGAAATATCGTCAAGCACAGAAGGCATTTGAAGGACTTGTGCAGGAAATAAAATCTCAAGCGGGATTCCTTAGGACGTATAAAGAAGAAAATATCCGTCTTAAAGCAACAGTACGGGCGTATGAAATGAAATTCCGCCAAAATGGCTTTGATAATGATATGTTCATGAGAGAGGCGGAAGAAACGAATCCGGAAATTTTTATTCCCGAAGATATAAAAGCGGCAAAGGCTTTACTTGATACTCCTATCACAGAATTGAAATTCGATATTCGGTCGCAGCGGATCATTTCTGAAGCTGATATAAAAACACTTCGGGAACTGCTACAAATCACTTCTCAATATGGGTTTAGGAAGTTGCGTGATATGTTACGGAATTTCGGGCTGGTTTCACAAAAGAAAGTGGAAAAACGCTTGAAAGAGCTGAATGTACTGGACGTTGCCGGCAACTGCAATTTATATAGGTATCTGGATGAATGACACAGATTGGGCTGGAGTGTTTCTTTGATAGTATAATAACATGGCTGATTTCTTCAAAAATCATTAAAATAGAAAACTTTTCTTCGTTTGTATTGTCTTATAGCCATAAACTTTTAAAACGAAAACTTATGGATGATATGATTAACAGGCATGATTCGATAGCCGAGGAAAATATCGAGCCGAATGGTCGTCCGGCTAAGGACCAGTTTGAGGAATGGAGCGGCGAGGTTGCCGACCGTGCCGATGACGCATTTAAGAATGACAAGAAAGACGGTCCCATTAAAGATCGTGAGAAACGTATAAAAGAAATGGACGAAGTGATTAAAAAGGACCTTGAATAAAGGTCCTTTTTTGCTATTTATGCAAAAAAAGGAAGTCTGATTTGTCGGGATATTATTTGATTGTAATTTCTATTTGTATATTCTTGGGTATAAGCTCTACTCCATATTTTTTCTTGAACATAGCTTTAGCTCTTTGTACCGAAGTGTCATTGGAGGGATTACGGCTTGATACAATAATAGCCTTTTTTTTAATTGTATGGTTGGGGCTGATAATTGCTGGATACTGGCTTCCAGTTGTTCAACAGCATGAGGCAGATCTTTCCCCTTTAATTCAACAAAATATTCGTTGTGACAATGGTCGAGTATCAGGTAGTCACATCTGATGCCATCAGTAATTTGGCAACCATCAACCTTTATTTTTGTGAGTAGATGCTGATTGGGATTTGAGAAAACGCATTTGCATTTATTTTCTTTTACTACCAGCAACTTATCTGTTACTTCCCATGTGCAGGCTTGTTTGAATATTGCCATATTATTCTAAATCTAATAATGAAGAAAAAATCCTTCCCTGTTCATCTGAAGTAGAGTCTATTTGGTCGGCGACAATGATGTTATATTCTTTATCTAAGATAGAAATGATATGTCCTTTTTCTATCTTATAGGCAGTAATTTTATTAAAGTCAACCCAACTGCTTTTAGGCATGAGTGCTGCAATCTCTTCTTCTTTTTCCGGGTGTAACTTAGATACGTTACCGGCTTCTAGCATATTGTTTAAAGCCGACAGTAGATATGGGCTATGAGTTGTTATTGTCAGCTGATGACATTCTTTTACTATGTGTTGGAGCAAAGCAATTTGAGTTTCAGGAAAGAGATTAAGTTCCGGTTCTTCTATTACGAAGTGAGTGTCCGATTGCTCCTTGGTGATGTAATCAATAACCATGAGTAAGGGTACGACGGATTGAATACCCGACGATGCGTCTTTGAATGGAATGATTTTATCATAATTGCTTAAAACTAGATTCTCACTAGCCTCACGGACTTGGAATATTATATTGAAAATAGGAACTTGATAATTTACGAATAGGTTCTTTGCTTTTTCATAGAAAGAGGCAAATTCCAACAATGTGACTGGTATAGGTGCTTTGGACAACACCAAAGTAGCTATGGAGCGGGAGAATGTACTAATGAAGAAGCGTTCTGCCGGAATGTATAAATTATGGCTTGTCGAATGGTACGAAAAAGTGAAATTGAAGGAACCATCTTCGTAGGTGATATCTCCTTGTTCTGAAGAATAACTAATATAGCTGTCCGGATTAAAATACGAAATAATATTGTACTCGGAGAACTTAGTCATTAAATAGTCGGAATCAACCTTCAAAACTTTATCCCTACTATTCTCGAAGATAGTAATTAGTTTGGCCACTGTGCTCTTTCCGGCTCCTTGTTCACCTATGAAGATATTGAAGTCTTTCAATGCAATATCTGCTGAAGCGATAGCTCCAAAATTACGAATGATAAGTTTGCGCTCCATAATTATCAAATAACTTGGTTCTGATTCGTACAATATAATTACTTCAAGAAGGCTATCAAAAAGAGCAACTCTTTTGGAAATTGCTCTTTTAAAAAGTGGAGCGTATCGGACTCGAACCGATCACCTCGACACTGCCAGTGTCGCGCTCTAGCCAGATGAGCTAACGCCCCTTTTCTATCTTATATGATAACGTTTGTAAACGAATCTTTTTTGTTGCCGCAAATATAATGCATTATTCTGAAATAATTGCTATGTTTGCGGTAAATAATAGTATGAAATTAAGATATGCTGATTTATAATACAACTTTTCAAGTGGACGATGACGTTCACGACAATTTCATGATTTGGATAAAAGAGAGTTATATTCCTGAAGTACAGAAACACGGTACGTTGAAGGCACCGCGCATTTGCAGGATATTAAGTCATCGGGAAGAAGGAAGTGCGTATTCTTTGCAATGGGAGGTGGAAAGCAGTGGATTACTACATCGCTGGCATCTGGAACAGGGAGTGCGGCTAAATGACGAACTGGCAAAAATATTTAAAGATAAAGTGATCGGGTTTCCGACCTTGATGGAGGTGATAGAGTGATTCAACCGGTAAAAGAAAAGATAATCCTGGGGATTGACCCCGGTACGACAATCATGGGATACGGTGTTCTAAGAGTGAAAGGAACCAAGCCCGAAATGATTGCGATGGGGATTATCGACTTGCGTAAATTTGCCAACCACTATCTGAAACTTCGCCATATCCATGAACGGGTATTGAGCATTATTGAAAGTTATCTGCCTGATGAGCTGGCTATTGAAGCGCCTTTCTTCGGTAAAAATGTACAATCGATGTTGAAGTTGGGCCGTGCACAGGGGGTAGCGATGGCAGTGGCGTTGAGTCGGGATATTCCGATTACGGAATATGCTCCTTTGAAGATAAAGATGGCTATCACCGGAAACGGGCAGGCATCCAAAGAACAGGTAGCGGATATGTTGCAGCGGATGTTGCGCTTTCCCAAAGAGGATATGCCTACTTTTATGGATGCAACAGACGGATTGGCAGCAGCCTATTGTCATTTCCTGCAAATGGGGCGGTCGACAATGGAAAAAGGTTATAATAGCTGGAAGGATTTTATAGCGAAGAATCCGGATAAGGTGAAGTAAAGCGACTGATTATAGGGATAGATATAAAGGAAATATCTAGGGGAGGTTTAAATGAAGATGGGAGGTAATTATTTAGCAATATTAGGGGTGACTACAGTGACAACAGTAATGAGCTGCTCCTGCGAAAAAGGAATATGCTTCTTTTGAGCTGTATCCGGTTCGTACGGGAAGTCTTACGGAAATGGAATATACGCCGTTGGCAACCAAATTTTATCTTTGGTCACCAACTGCAGAAGAAGTACGCCTGATGCTATATGATGCCGGTGAAGGCGGACATGCTTATGAAACAGTAAAGATGGAGCCCACAGAAGATGGAACCTGGACAACTTCAGTAGATAAGAACCTACTTGGTAAATTCTATGCCTTCAATGTAAAAATCAATGATAAATGGCAGGGAGACACGCCGGGAATCAATGCCCATGCTGTCGGAGTGAATGGGAAACGTGCTGCCATTATTGACTGGAAGACTACAAATCCCGAGGGATGGGAGAGTGACAGGCGTCCTTCTCTGAAATCTCCTGCTGATATGATTATCTATGAAATGCATCATCGTGACTTCTCGGTTGATTCTACTTCGGGAATTAAGAATAAAGGTAAATACCTCGCATTGACTGAACACGGGACCATGAATTCAGATAAGTTATTGACCGGTATCGATCACTTGATAGAACTGGGAGTGACACATGTACATCTTCTTCCTTCCTCTGATTATGCTTCTATCGACGAAACAAAACTGGAAGAAAACCACTATAACTGGGGATATGATCCGGCGAATTATAATGTGCCGGATGGCTCTTATTCAACTGATCCTTATCAACCTGCCACTCGTGTGAAAGAGTTCAAACAAATGGTACAAGCACTGCATAGAGCTGGTATCCGTGTGATAATGGATATGGTTTATAATCATACTTTTAATACCGTTGAAAGTAATTTTGAACGTACTGTTCCCGGTTATTTTTATCGTCAGAAAGAAGACGGGACATTGGCAAATGGTTCCGGATGCGGTAATGAGACGGCAAGTGAACGCCCTATGATGCGCAAGTTTATGATAGAGTCCGTTCTTTATTGGATAAAAGAATATCATATTGACGGTTTCCGTTTTGACTTGATGGGAGTGCATGATATTGAAACCATGAATGAGATCCGGAAAGCGGTGAACAAGGTTGATCCTACCATTTGTATTTATGGAGAAGGTTGGGCAGCCGACACTCCCCAATATCCGGCAGATTCGTTGGCAATGAAAGGGAATGTTTCCCACATGCCGGGAATTGCCGTATTCTCGGATGAATTGCGTGATGGGCTTTGCGGACCTGTGTGGAAAAAGGAGAAAGGGGCTTTCCTCGCCGGAGTTCCGGGAGCAGAAATGAGTGTTAAATTCGGTATTGTGGGTGCTATTGAGCATCCGCAAGTACGGTGTGATTCTGTTAATTACAGTCAGAAACCGTGGGCGGAGCAGCCTACCCAGATGATTAGCTACGTTTCCTGCCATGACGGTTTGTGTCTTGTTGATCGCTTGAAAGCAAGTATGCCGGGAGCTACTCCCGAGCAACTGGTCCGGCTTGATAAGCTTGCGCAGACGGTAGTCTTCACTTCGCAAGGTATTCCTTTTATCTATGCAGGAGAAGAAGTGATGCGCGATAAACAAGGAGTGGACAATAGTTATAAGAGTCCGGATGCAGTCAATGCTATCGATTGGCGACGTAAAACGACGAACGGAGATGTTTTCATGTATTATAAGCGACTCATAGATCTGCGTAAGTCCCATCCCGCTTTCCGTATGGGAGATGCGGAAAAGGTTCGGAAGCATCTGGAGTTTCTTCCGGTGGAAGGACAAAACCTGATTGCATTCCGCCTGAAGGATCATGCGAACGGAGATAGTTGGGAAGATATTATCGTGGCGTTTAATTCCCGTATGACTCCTGCGCGTTTGGAAGTGCCTGTTGGTAAATATACAGTGGTATGCAAAGATGGTGTGATAGATGTGCGTGGATTAGGTACGCAGATCGGACCGGAAGTAATTATTCCCGGACAGTCTGCATTGATTATGTATAAGTAGCTTTAGTCATTATTTGTCATATCAATAACGGCTTTCTTTCTAATTTAGATTCTTGTTTGTAACAAGTCTAATTCTGTTTGTTACATCTGTTGTTCTTTATATTCACTCGGTGAAATTCCGTAAAAGTCTCTGAATGTATTGGAAAAATGAGAGAGGTTGGAGAAGCCTGTAGCGTATGCAACTTCCGAAACGCTTAGATTCTTCTCACGTAGCAGATTGGCAGCTTGTTTCAGTCTGATAGAACGAATGAAATCTCGTGCTGACTGATTAGTCAACTCCTTTAATTTGCGGTGCATATGTACGCGGCTCATTCCAACGTTGGCTGCCAGCATCTCTACATTAAGGGTAGGGTCGGCAAGATGGTCATTGATGGTTTTCATTACTTTACTCATCAAGATCTCATCATTGGACTTCATTTCTATCTTTGTTATTTTTTCTTCTACTTGTTGTTCACCTACCAGTTTGCCGCGCAGTCTTTCCCGATTGGCTATCAGATTACTGATAGTAGTTCGTAATAATTCAGTGTTGAATGGTTTTACGATATAAGCATCTGCTCCAATTTCAAGCCCTTCGATTTGGTCTTCGGCTTTCGATTTGGCGGTTAATAATATAATCGGTATATGATTGATATTGATATTCTGTTTTATTTTCCGGCAGAGAGTGATCCCATCCATTTCGGGCATCATAACATCACTGATGACGAGATCGGGTTTCTCCTTCAAAATGGTTTCCAGTCCTTCCCGTCCATTTGTACATTCATAGATACGGAAATCACTATCCAGTTCGCTACGTATGTAGCGGCGTATTTCTTCATCATCTTCTACGATTAAGACGCGATAACGTGTTTTTGCTTTGGGTTTCCTGTACTCGTTAGTTTTGTTTTCTTCTTCCGTTTCATAGATGGAATCTTTGGGAAGTTGGGAGATTGTTGGTTCGCTTCCGGTTTCTTCAGGATTTTCCAGTTCCTCTGCTTTCAAGTGATTACTACCTAACGGCAGGCGGATGACGAAACGGGTTCCTTGTCCGTCTTCGCGGTTTTCTGCTTTGATGATGCCGTGGTGCAGTTCCACTAACGACCGTGAAAGATGCAGTCCGATTCCTGTACCGAAATTAGATTGTGTCATGTCGTTGTCAATCTGATAGAAACGTTCGAATATTTGTTCTATTTTGTTTTTGTCAATACCGATTCCGTTATCGGTGATATCTATCTCGAAATAATCTTTCAAAGCACCCCGGTAGGCATCGTTGTGACCGGTTTTCAATAACACTTCGATATTTCCTCCCTCATGTGTATATTTGAAAGCATTGGAAAGGACATTCATCAATACTTTGTCAAAGTTATTTAGATCAATCCATACTTTCAGAGAATCAGCACCTTCCAGTTCTTTTTCGAAAGTAAATGTGATGTTCTTTTTTTGCGCTTGATAATTGAATGTTTGCATCAAGTCATTGATAAATCCTACGATGTCTGTTTCCCGGAATTTCAGATGCATTTGTCCTTTGTCCAGTTTTCGTATGTCCATCAGTTGATTGATCAGACGTAGAATACGTTGGGCATTCCGGTAAATCATGAGATAAACCGGTTGTTTCTCGGAATGTTCGGCTAACAGTTTCTCTAACGGGCTGATGATAAGAGTCATCGGGGTACGTATTTCATGTGAGATATTAATGAAGAATTGTAATTTGGCTTCGTTAATCTGTTCCATGTGTTTTTGTCGCATCACTTCTTGCCGGTGGCGGATACGTGACAGAATATACATGGTAAGAGCATAGATTAGTAATGCTCCGAGGCATCCCCAGATTACTTTTGCCCACCAGGTCTGGTACCAGGGTGGAGTGATGGCAATAGTAACTGTGCGGATATTAGAGAAATTATTATGGTCGCGTGCCTGTACGGAGAAAGTGTATTTCCCCGGTTTCAGACTGCTATAAGTCACCCGATTTGTTCCCGGTTGCGTACTGATCCATTCATCGCCTAATTCTTTTATCTTATATTGATAACTAATCCGGTCGGGATTGCTGAATTCCAAAACAGAAAAATCAATGCTGAATGTATTTTCATTATATGCCAGTGTAAATTGCTCGGTATCCATGACAGCAGTATCAGTGATGACATTGTTGCCGGATTTATCCCCTTTTTTCACAGGGCGGTTAGCAACGTGAAAGCCGGTAATCAATACATTCATTTCTTTTTTGATTTCGGTGATATCCTGGGGGTAGAAAGCAGTTACTCCATTGGTACCTCCAAAAAATATCTTGCCGCGTTTATCTTTAAATACAGCAGTGCGTGTAAACTCATTTCCTTGCAGACCGTCGCCTGCATAATAGTTGATAAACTTCTTTTCCGGAGGATTCAGTTTGGAGATTCCCTGATGGGTACTGATCCATATATTTTTTTTCTCGTCTTCAGCCAGGCCGCAAATAATATCACTGGGGAGTCCATCGGCAGTAGTGAAAAGTACAGGTGTTAGTCTGTCTTTATTCAGGCAGACCAATCCTTCGGAAGTACCAGCCCAGATCTCTCCATTACTACTTTCCAATAAACTGTAAACGACATACCCGGGGAGGAGATTGTTTTGCTTTTTATA
>ENA-OQDE01000428-OQDE01000428.1-human-gut-metagenome-genome-assembly--contig:-NODE-428-length-25504-cov-4.018008_pt1 | contig 25504 bp, 23 predicted proteins | sample MGYA00242768_ERZ504595 | MGnify/ENA primary metagenome ERZ504595 (study PRJEB26092, sample SAMD00036307) | human gut metagenome | host: Homo sapiens | study: EMG produced TPA metagenomics assembly of... | reverse complement strand
CGCGTTTTAACCGTCATTAAACCCAATATATACTTGATGCGGTGAAAAATTATACATATTTTGGCTTGTTAAAGCGTAAAAAATAGGATGCCGTTGTTTGCCGTAAATTATTGACTAAACGGATAAAAATGTGTACAATTAAATAGATTAGAACAGATTGGGATGTTTAGAATGAATAATGTAAATAAGTGTAAAATGCTTTTGTCATCACTCTCTGTATTCAGAGGTATAATGAACAGAAGCGTTCCGAAAGCCTTTTATGAACTTTTGCTTTCGCTCGACAAAAAGCCTGAGGAATTTCTCGGTGCATACGGCAAGCTTTGCTCAATGCTTTGCGAAAGAGGCTGTGCGGATAAGTTCGCATTTGCAATCAGCGAAACGGCTCTTTTTGACGATAACTGTTTTGCCCGTGCCGCAACAGCCGGCAAACAGGGTGAGTTACCCGAAAATGTTGTTTCTGCCGTTAAGACAGACTGCGACGCTATTTTAACAGCCGCAAAGCTTACTTCCGATGAAGTGCTTGAGGCATATACCTATGCCGATGAAATCAAGGAGCTTATTCCGATTCTTCCAAAGTGGCAGACAGGCAAGTGCGCTCCGTGCTTTGACGGATTTGACGGTTCACTTGACAAGCTTTCTGCTTATTATAAGGAAAACGGTTGCGGAATGTTTGCCCGTTACAAGGCGTTCATCTGGCGTGACGGTGACATTCAGCCTGTTGAGCATCCGGACAGGATTGATATGGATACATTTACGGGATATGAGCGTCAGAGAAGTCAGGTTGTAAACAACACACTTTCATTTATTCAGGGCAAGAGCTGTAACAACTGTCTGCTTTACGGTGATAAGGGTACAGGTAAAAGCTCAACAGTCAAGGCAATTGCAAACGAGTTCCGCAAGGACGGACTCCGCATTGTTGAAATGCCTAAGGATAGGCTCATTGACTTTCCGCTTCTTGTTGACAAGATTGCCGCTCTTCCGCTTAAATTCATTATATTTATTGATGATCTTTCGTTCCAGCATCAGGATCAGAGCTATACAACCCTTAAAGCCGTGCTTGAGGGCGGACTTGCGGCTCGTCCCGATAATGCGTTGATTTATGCAACATCAAATCGCAGACACCTTGTTAAGGAAAGCATTTCCGACAGAACGCATACTGTTGATGATATCAATGTTCGTGACAATATGCAGGAAAGTCTTTCGCTTTCGGACCGTTTCGGTCTTGCAGTCTGCTACACAATTCCTTCAAAGAATGATTTTCTTGAAATTGTATATTCTCTTGCAGAGCAGAGAGGCGTCAAGATGACTCACGAAGAGCTTGCACTCGGCGCTGAGCAGTTTGCACTTTCAAGAGGCGGTCGTTCGCCAAGATGTGCAAGACAGTATGTTGAATCGCTGTTTTGCTGATTAATCGGAGGTCAGTTATGAAAACAAAAATAATTTCAATTGCTCTTGCAGTTGTGACAATGCTTTCGGCAGTTGCGCTTTTCAGCGGTTGTTCTGACGGAGAATATCCTGTTGAGGTGGCAAACATCACGATAGAAAGTCAGCCAAAGAACATAGTTGTTCTTGATGCGCCGACAGCCGATATCCTCATCGCAACAGGCTATGACAGATATATTGTGGGCAGAAGTGATGAGGTTGATCAGCAGTCAATCGCAGTTGCCCCGAGCGTCGGTTCATATGAAAATCCCGATACCGACAAAATTATCAATTCCGGCACAAACCTTGTGTTTGCAGGTCAGTCAATAAATGAGGACGCAAAGAAGAAACTTCAGGACAAGGGTATTCAGGTTGTTACAATGTCACACGGTGATACTCCCAAGCAGGTTGAAACGAACTATGTGACAATCGGCAAAATTTGCGGCGGCACAAAAACGGGCGCAAAGAAGGGTGAAGATACCTACAATGAATTGCTTGATAAGATGAACAACTACAAACAGCAGGTTAATAACAGAAATTCCGGCATTCTTGATACGGTTTGTTATCTCTATACAGAAGACGACAGACTCAAGATGATGACAAGCGGAACATACGGTGATATGCTCCTGGGTTATACGGGGGCGGTTAATGCCGCAGTAAACATCAGCGACAACAATGTTGATGTTGCAACTCTCAAGATTGCAAATCCGAACTTTATCTTCTATGCAGACAAAGCTACTCTTGATAAAATTAAGGGCGATACAACACTCGCAAGTCTTGGTGCAGTCAAGACAGGCAAAATTCTTGAGGTTTCGCTTGAAGAAATGTCAAGACCCGGTAATACTGCTCTGGAAGCGCTTGAAAAAATGGTTTACTTTATGTATCCCGACCTCAAGCCAAAGTCTGCAACAGACACAACAAAGGCTCAGGATGCGACAGCGTCAAAGACTGACGCAACAACCGCAACTCAGGCAACAACAACCGCAAGCAATTCAAAGTCGGTTGCCGATAAGTATAATCTTACCATTACATCAGACCTTTCACTCAAGCAGGAAGATGAAAATGACACGGTAAAGGCTATGCAGCTCCGCCTTTATAACATCGGTTACATTGCCGACAAGGACAATGTGACAGGCTACTACGGCGAAGTAACAGCCGAGGCTGTTAAGAAATTCCAGAAAAAGAACGGTCTTAAAGAAACAGGTACAGCCGATAACGCAACTCTTGTATTGCTTTTTGACAGTTCAGCAAAAAAAGCCAAATAATTCAAATTGAAATTGGAAAATTAATGTTGGCAGTGTACCACCGCCCGTAATTTGAGAAGATAGTTAGATAAACGAAATGCATCAGATGCCCGAATAAGGCTCTGATGCATTTTGCTTTATATGGAAGTGTATGTGTGCCTACGAAATTGCGTAAACAATTGCAACGCTACGCTCGGGCATAATTAGTTTTTAATTCATCAAACTATCTGCACGAACTGCCCACGGTGGTACACCGTTAAAACAGTTCCGGGTGCATTCGGCTGTAGTGAAAAATGTACTGCTGGGCGATGCCTGCGTACTGACCGAAATCGTCACCGTTCATATTCGGGAACAGCTTTTCCATTGCCCGTTTCATCCACACATCAATCGGAAAAGCCTCAATTCTGTGCATACCGAAAAGAAGTGTGCAGTCGGCAACCTTATTGCCGACGCCCGTAATTTTCATAAGCTCCGCTCTTGCGTCTTCATAGCCGAGCGTGAAACAGCTGTCAAGATTCACCTCGCCGTTTGCAACCTTTTGTGCCGCATCAATAATATAACGGTTGCGAAATCCTGCCCTCAGCGGTGCAAGGTCATCGGGCGAAAGTTTTGCAAGTGTTTCGGCTGTCGGGAATGCAAATTCTCCGTCATCAAGCCGTGTGCCGAAGTTCTCACACAAACGCTCAACAATGCCTTTGATTCGCTTTATATTGTTGTTCTGCGAAATGATGAATGTGCAGAGTGCCTCAAAAGGCTCTTGCCTTAAAATCCTTATGCCCGGGGCGTACTTTGCCGCCTCGTTCAGAACGGGATGTATTGTGCTGATTTCTTCACGGATTTTTCCGTAATCAAGCGAAAAGTCAAAGTAGCTGTACCAGATGTTTTTGAAGTCGTCAGCCGTTGCATTTTCAATGTACATATCCGTTTTGTCAAGGCTGACGGTTACGCTTTTGCCGTAGGCAACACCGTGAAAAGAACCGTCGTCCTGCGGTTTCCAACGAAAGCTCTGACCGCAGTCGAGAGTCTGCGCAAGGTCAAGGTCATGCACATCGGTTATTTTGATTTTGTTGTCGAGTTCAATACATTCCATGATTTTCACCGCCGAAATTTTCTTAATAAAGTATATCACATTCGGGAAAATTATGATATACTTTATTTAAAATGGAAAATGGAAAATTGAAAATGAATGTCGGGAAGATAGTTTGTTTGTAAAACAGATTTCAGTCCCGACTGTATTTCAGACAGAAACTCATTGAACGCAAGCCTTGATGAAATATTTTGTTTAAACACATATGTTTTGATATGATGAAAACGGTGTGTTATAACCACCACATTAACTCAAAAGGAGGATTATTGTGAAAGAAACTATCTGCACAATTCCGATTAACGATATATTTATGCCGAAATGCGGTTGTCCGTTTTGCCGAATGGAGAGTATGCTTGAGGAGCAGTATGTAAAATTCATTACGGGCGATGCGATGATGGAGCCTAATATCAGGATTGAAACCAACAAAAAAGGCTTTTGTCACCGCCATTTTTCGCAGATGTTTGAAAAAGGACAAAAACTGCCGAATGCGCTTATTCTTGAAAGTCATCTTCAGGAAATTATTGATAACGATATGCCGAAAAAGCTGAAGGGCAAGCCTGATAAGAAACAGCTTGAAGTCATTAAAAAACGACTTGATTCGTGTTATGTATGCGACAGAATCGAGTGGGATATGCACCATTTTTGCGATACGATTTTTGTTGAGTGGGCAAAGGGAGAGGAGTTTTATAAGCTGTACAACGAACAGCCGTTTATCTGCTTTAAACACTACGATTTTATTATGAATGTTGCAACCCAAAAGAGTAAGCTGCCGTCAAAGCTTTTGCCGCAGTTCTATGCCGAAACAGCAGGTCTTACAAAAAAATATCTGCTGTCGCTTAAAGAAGATATCACATATTTCTGCTCAATGTTTGATTACCGCAACCACGGCAAAGATTGGGGAAGCTCCAAGGATTCAATTGAGAGAAGTATTGAATTTTTAACAGGCGAAAAGCCGTAAACGGCGAGCGACTTTTTATGTTCGTGAAGACAGTTTGTAAATATCAAAAAACATATTATGCCCGAGCGAAAGGTTTAATTAATGTAAAATTGAAAATTGAAAATGGAAAATTAATGTCGGGAAGACAGTTTGCAAAATAAAATGCAATGTCTTCCGACTGTTTTATTAATATGAAATTTACTGTTTATTTATGGCGAACACGGTTCGCCGCTACAGATTATACACTGCTTTTATTGCATAAAAATCTGTATGTATAAACATATAAATTCATTAATGCAAGTCGACTTTCACCGTTCGTGAAGATAGTTTATAAATATCAAAAAACATATTATGCCCGAGCGAAAGGTTTAATTAATGTAAAATTGAAAATTGAAAATGGAAAATTAATGTCGGGAAGACAGTTTGTAAAATAAAATGCAATGTCTTCCGACTGTTTTGTTAATATGAAATTTACTGTTTATTTATGGCGAACACGGTTCGGCGCTACTGACAAATTTTTGATATAAACAAAGATTGCATCAGAACCTTACTCGGGTATCTGATGCAATTTCTTTATCCGACTGTCTTCTCGAATAGACTGCGGTGGCACACCGCCGACCGCAATTTTCAATTTTCCATTTTCAACTTTCAATTAAAAAAGTCCCGTTAGGACAGATATGTTCTCGCCTTTGCAAAACTCTCATCGACTGTCATTAGCACTGCCATACTGCCATGACGGCTTTGAAGTATTCATCAGAGAGAACCTTTCTCAACTGTTCTATGCCGGATTCGTCGTTCATATATGCATTGCGGATGTTTCCGCCGACCTGCATTTCTTCACCGTTAAAGGTCAAAAACTGCTGTCTGAGTACCGACACGCTGTCCTTTGTGAGCATATCGAGTGTGATTTTTTCTTTAAGTTCCATTTTTCATACCTCCGTTATTTTTATATTTTGTAAATCAAAGAAAAGTTTACCTGCTCATCAGCGACGAAATTGTAAGCCTGTTTATTGAGCGGAGTAAACTGCAACCAAGCTGATTTATTTACATTTCCTCTGAACATACCGCCGTTTTTGCTTATGCCGATATCATGAACAATCACATCCGATTTGTTTGGAAACGGCATATTGAGCAAAGATATTGCAGATGTTCCGCCTAAAGTTGTTGCGTTCATAATGACGATGACATTTACAATAACGATATCGCCAATTTTTTCATAAAGGCAAGTTGCAGATTTTATTTTATCAATCAGAGTAGAGTATGGAGTAAGAGTAGCCGTACCAAGTTCGATATTTGACGAATCGTATTTTGAGCCGATGCTCATATCCATACGGGCTAATCTTTCATTAAGGGTTTTGTTGTCAGCTTTTGCGTTAAGCAGAATGTCAACCTCATCCGACGAGTAGCTGTCGGCGCTATCCCAGTAGTTGTCGGTAAGATACTTGATACTCGGATAATTTTGAGTATAGTCGGTAATCTGAGAGGAATCACTTACCTTGTTTGAGTTGTCCTCTTTTTTTGTAATGTCGGACTGTTCAATTAACTTTTTGGTTTTGTCAATTTCAGTCCGACAAAGCTTTGTTTCGTCAAGAAGCTTTTGCGTTTCTTCACGAAGCTTCAGCGTTTCTGAGTTCGGATTAAGGTACTCTTTGTCCTCAATCGGAATACTCTCGTCTGCATAAAGTGTGACGATCTGAGTTTGGAAAACATAGCCGTTTTCGCCTCTGCCTTCAAGCTGAAGTTCAAAATAGCCGTGCATGAAAATGTCGTTTTTTCTGACCTTCCACACAAGTTTTGTGCCTGTTTCATCAATTGCGGTGCTGTCGGGAATTACCGAATTTACACTGCCGTCGGCAAAACGCAGATGAATGAAGTAGTCAACCGTAATGTCGCACATTCCCCGAATTAAAAATTCCTGTGTTTCGGCAAGATTTTCACCCGTGATGCCGACGCAGTTTGCACCGTCAAAAGTTTTTGGTTTTCGTTTGTCATAGATAATCATTTTTACACCTCCACTTAAAGAGGCAAAAACACGAAAAAATGCATTGTTTTATGCAATTTTCAGAAAAATTTTTGAAATTTTTTTAATTTTCCGTCACGAGGGGAAAACGGTTGCAATTGCAATGTTTTGTGATATAATCTAATTTGAATAATTTGAACGAATTGACTTAAACAGAAGAGAAGAAAAACGGTTTGTTCCGTGACGATTAAGAGGACGGAATTGTGTGCCGATGTACAAATTACGGCTTTTTTCGTTGCAAACCGTTTGAACGAAGGGGGACGGCAACACGCCGTGATATAAAATGAGAAAATATGTAGAAGTTTTTACTCGTGATCATTTGCCAAAGCTGAGAGATCAGTTGTTGTTTTCGGGATTGACGGATCACGAAATTTTTATGTTCATACAATATGCAAAACCGTACTATCTGTCGCTGAACCGTGGCGAAACTGCAAGGGTTGAAAACAAGTTCAGCCATATGACGGGACTTGTGTTTTCGGGAACTGCATATCTTTATTCTGTGGACTACAACGGCAACAAAAGTCTGCTCAAAACAATTCGCAGCGGCGAGTCAAGCGGAACGCTTTACGCAATGTTTGACTACTACAATACTCTTGTTGAAATTATGGCAGGAGAGGACTGCGAAATTCTTTTTATTCCGCCGGAGCCGATGTTTATAACCGAGGATTCGCTTGCGTCGATTCAGCAGAAAATCCTCGTCAATATGCTTGCGTCACAAAGACAGGTGTTTTTGCAGATTTCGGAACACCTTGCCTGTCTTTCAAAGCGAAGTATCAAGGGCAAATTTATGCACCTTCTTCAAATCTATTGCAGGCGTGAGCGTAGCTGTGAGGTTGATCTGCCGTTCTCCCGTGACGAGCTTGCAAACTATCTTGCGGTTGACAGAGCGTCACTTTCAAGAGCACTCGGTGAACTGAAAAAAGCAGGAATTATTGAATTTAAAAAGAGCCATTTCAAACTGATTGAAACAGCTGAATATCATTTTGATTAAAAACGGTCGGCAAACGGTGTTCTGTTTCCTTTCACCGCCGACTAAAATATAACGGAGGATAATATTATGAGTTTTGTGGAATTACTGCTGTTCGGCATCGGCTTGTCTATGGATGCATTTGCGGTTTCAATTTGCAAGGGGCTCTCCGTGCGTAAGTTAAGACCTAAACACGCAATTACTGTCGGATTGTGGTTTGGCGGATTTCAGGCACTTATGCCGCTTATCGGTTATCTTCTCGGAAAGCAGTTTGAGTGGCTCATCACAAGCATTGACCATTGGATTGCATTCATCCTGCTTGCACTTATCGGTGCAAATATGATAAGAGAGGCTTTCGGTGAGGAAGAACAGCTTGACGATTCGTTTTCGGTCAAGACAATGCTGCCCCTTGCCGTTGCAACAAGTATTGACGCCCTTGCGGTAGGCGTTTCGTTTGCGTGTATTGATGTTGATATCGTACCTGCAATCGCAATCATCGGCACAACAACATTCATACTTTCGGCTATCGGCATCAAAATAGGCAATGTATTCGGTGCAAAGTATAAGTCAAAGGCAGAATTTTTAGGCGGTGCAGTATTGATTTTGCTTGGACTCAAGATTTTGCTTGAAGATTTGGGACTTTTGCCGTTCTGACGGATTACAAATTGAAAGTTGACGGTGAGCCGCCGTTACCAATTCGAGAAGATAGTATAATATAGAAATCGCATCAGATGCCCGAAAAAGCTCTGATGCGATTTTTTATACAAAAGTCGTTGCTGTTTCGTAGGGCGGATATTATCCGCCCTACAGACAATACAGGGCTTTTATAATTTCAATTTCTTAAAGTTGTCATTCAGAATTGTGCAGGAGTTATCTAACTTTTGCAATTCCTGTTCGGTTAATTTTAGTTCCAAAATGCGTTTTGCACCGTTTGCGCTTACTATGCACGGGTTGCCGATGAACACATCTTTCTTGCCGCCGTATTCGCCACGCAGACGAACCGATACTGTCAGAACGCTGTTTTCATCTTGAAGAATTGCTCGGACGATACGAACAATTGACATACCGATGCCGTAGTAGGTTGCGCCCTTTGCCTCAATGATTTTGTGGGCGGCACAACGCACATCATCGCTTATCTGCTCAAGCTCCTCCATATAGTACGATTTTGGGTTATCACGCATGACATCCTTTAGCGGTTTGGCGGCAAGGAGTGCCTGACTCCACGGAACAAATTCGCTGTCTCCGTGTTCGCCTATTACATATGCGTGAATGTTGCGTGGATCAACCTCAAAATATTCGCCGAGAAGATATCTGAGCCGTGCCGTGTCAAGTGTAGTTCCCGTGCCGATGATTTTTGACGCATTGAATCCCGAAAGTTCATAGGTCACCCGTGTCATAATGTCAACTGGATTTGTCGCAACAAGGAAAATTCCCTCAAAACCGCTTTGCACAACCTTTGGCACAATTGAAGAAAATACAACTGCGTTTTTCTGCAAAAGCTGAAGCCTGCTTTCAGTGGGCTTTTGATTTGCACCTGCGCAGATTACAACAATGTCGGCGTCGGCACATTCACCGTAACCTCCGCAACGGATTTTCATGCTTGAATGCGAAAATGCAAGCCCGTGGTTCAAATCCATTGCCTCGCCCTCGGCACGCTTTTCGTTGAGGTCAATCATAATGAGCTCATCACACACATTTTGATTGAGTGCCGCATAGGCAAAGCTCATTCCGACCATTCCCGTTCCCACAAGTACAACCTTTCTTTTGTTTCCCGACATATGACCGTCCCTTTCATTTGTATTCTTTTTTTAGGATTTTCATATGTGCAAAAATTATTCTTAGGTTCAAAAAATTGATTGAATTGTGCTTTTGGGGGGTTGTGAAAAAAATAACGGCAGAATCGGCTGTTTGTTTGGTGAAATGGCAAAGATTATATGTAAAAATCATCAAAATTCACTTGAAACGCAGATATAATTGTGCTAAAATTAATTCGACAAGGTGTTCGGAATACATTAGGCATATTCCGATTTTTATTTTATAGGAAAATATCAATTGCGAGATTCTTGTTTTTGAAAACTGTCAAATTTTGCCGAGTTGTGCTTTAGCATAAAATCCTTGCAAGGCTACGCTCGGGCATTAAAAGTTTTTGAAAAACAAGACCGTCTGCACGAATAGGGTGCGAGGCACTCGCTTTTCAGAATGTACAGGTGCTTGCAGAGTTACGCTCGGGCATTAAAAGTTTTTGAAAAGTAAGACTGTCTGCACGAATAGGGTGCGAGGCACTCGAAGAAAGGAAAAGAGGTAAAAGAGAATGTACAAGATAGTTAAGAAAAAATCTCTGAATCCAACCGTTACACTTATGGAAATTGACGCTCCGCTTATTGCCAAAAAGGCAGAGCCGGGACAGTTCATCATTCTCCGTGTTGACGAGAACGGTGAGCGTATTCCGCTTACGGTTGCAGGCTATGACAGAGAGGCCGGCACAGTTCGTATTATCTTCCAGATTGTCGGTGCAACAACAGAAAAGCTCAATCACCTTAACGAAGGCGATTATATTCACGATTTTGTAGGCCCTCTCGGTGTTCCCACACATACAGACGGTCTTAAAAAGGTTTGCGTTGTAGGCGGCGGCGTTGGCTGTGCAATTGCACTTCCTGTTGCCGAAAAGCTCCACGAAATCGGCTGTGAGGTTCACTCAATTGTCGGCTTCAGAAACAAGGATCTTGTTATTCTTGAAGATGAATTCAAGGCTTGCTCAGACAAGTTTATTCTTATGACAGATGACGGTTCATACGGTCAAAAGGGCGTTGTTACAGCTCCTCTCGAAGAGATGATTAAGGCAGGCGAGGACTATGACCTCGTTATTACAATCGGTCCGCTTATCATGATGAAGTTTGTTGTTAAAACAACAAAGCCTTACAATATTCCCACAACAGTTTCCATGAACCCGATTATGATTGACGGCACAGGTATGTGCGGCGGCTGTCGTCTTACAGTTGACGGACAGACAAAGTTTGCCTGTGTTGACGGCCCCGACTTTGACGGCTTTAAGGTTGATTTTGACGAGGCTATGAAGCGTGGCGCAATGTACAAGCCGTTTGAGCGTCATGCATACGAAGAAACATGTAATCTGTTCAAGAAGGAGGTTGAGTAATCATGCCAAATATGTCACCAAAAAAGGCTCCTATGCCATCACAGGATCCTAATGTAAGAAATAAAAACTTTCTTGAGGTAGCAACAGGCTACACGGAAGAAGTTGCAATTGAGGAGGCACAGCGTTGCCTTAACTGTAAACACAGACCTTGCGTAAACGGCTGTCCCGTACATATCGCAATTCCTGATTTTATCAAAGAGGTTGCTCAGGGCAACTTTGCAGGCGCTTATGATGTAATTTCGCAGTCAAGCTCACTTCCTGCTGTTTGCGGTCGTGTTTGTCCGCAGGAGTCACAGTGTGAGTCAAAGTGCGTAAGAGGCATCAAGACTGAGCCTGTCGGAATCGGCAGACTTGAGAGATTTGTTGCCGACTGGCACAACGCTCAGACAGATGTTAAGGTAAATAAGCCTGAGTCAAACGGTCACAAGGTTGCTATCGTCGGTTCAGGTCCTGCAGGTCTTACCTGTGCAGGCGACCTTGCGAAGAAGGGTTACGATGTAACAGTATTTGAGGCTCTCCACCTTGCAGGCGGTGTTCTCGTTTACGGTATCCCTGAGTTCAGACTTCCAAAGTCAATCGTTCAGAAGGAAGTTGACACACTTAAAGAGCTCGGTGTTAAGGTTGAAACAAATATGGTTATCGGCAGAGTTCTCTCAATTGACGAGCTTATGGACGATTACGGCTTTGAGTCAGTATTTATCGGTTCGGGCGCAGGTCTTCCGAGATTTATGAATATCCCCGGTGAGAACCTTTGCGGTGTTTACTCGGCAAATGAGTTTCTTACAAGAACAAACCTTATGAAGGCTTATAAGGATGACAGCACAACTCCGATTATGCACGCAAAGAAGGTTGCAGTTGTCGGCGGCGGTAATGTTGCAATGGATGCCGCTCGTTGTGCAAAGCGTCTTGGCGCAGAAGAGGTTTATATTGTTTACAGAAGAAGCGAAGAAGAGCTTCCTGCCCGTAAGGAAGAAGTTGAGCATGCAAAGGAAGAGGGAATTATCTTCAAGCTCCTCAATAACCCTGTTGAGATTCTCGGCAACGAAGATGAGTTCGTAACGGGTATGAAGTGCATTAAGATGGAACTCGGCGAGCCTGACGCAAGCGGCAGAAGAAGACCTGTTGAAATCCCCGGCAGTGAGTTCGTTCTTGATGTTGACGCTGTTGTTATTTCAATCGGTACATCACCTAACCCGCTTATCAAGGCTACAACAAAGGGACTTGACACTCAGAAGTGGGGCGGTATCATCGCTGACGAAAACGGTCTTACATCCCGTGAGGGTGTATATGCAGGCGGTGACGCTGTAACAGGCGCTGCAACGGTTATCCTCGCAATGGGTGCAGGCAAAACAGCCGCAGCCGCTATTGACGAGTACATTCAGAACAAAAATAAGTAATTTTTGTTCTGAGTTGAAAATGGACAATTGAAAATGTAAAATTAAGGTCGGCGGTGTGCCACCGCTGTCTATTCGAGAAGATAGTTAGATAAAGAGATTGCATCAGATGCCCGAGAAAGGCTCTGATGCAATTTTTGTTATATAAAATGATATGTTGAGAAACAATGTATTGTGTTAGCTCGCACCGATTTTGCAATCGTTGCGATTGGCGAACGAGGTTCGCCGCTACAAATGAATACATAACATTATAATTTGTGCATGCGGTCATAATTTAATGCTCGACAAAATATGTTGCGGTCGTTATTTTTGGGTACAGAACCTCGGCTCTTCGTGGTGTCAAGCCTCGTTGTTCTGTACTGTTTCCAAAAATAACTCTCACTCGTCTAATCCGTTCCAATCACTTGCGTGATTTACACGGTTTAGTCCTCGCCGGTCGTTATTTTTGGGTACAGAACCTCGGCTCTTCTTTTTTGCACAATAAATTAAATTTGTATATAGCTGGATTCTTTCTATTTTGGTATTGATTTTAGTATAAAATAGGTGTATTATGACTTTGATATGCGGGCGGGTGAATTTTTTCAGTGGTCCGCACCTTGTTTTTAAATATTGGTTAAGAGGAAATTTATGAGGATTATAATTGTTGGATGCGGAAGGTGGCTCTTCGATAGCGTCGGAGCTTAATTTGGAGGGGCATGAAATATCCGTAGTCGATATTAACCACGGTGCAGTCGATAAACTTGCAAATTCGCTTGATGTTCTCGGCATAGAGGGAAACGGTGCAACATATGATGTGCTTATTGAGGCAGGCGCAGAGTATGCCGATTTGCTTATTGCCGCAACTGCAAGGGATGAAATCAATCTGTATTCGTGTCTTATGGCTAAGGCGGCAGGCGTTACCCACACAATTGCAAGAGTGCGTAATCCCGAATACACAAACGACCTTTACAGAATCAAAGAGCATCTCGGTCTTTCTATGGCAATCAATCCCGAACAGACCGCCGCTAATGAAATCAGCCGTCTGTTAAGATTTTCGGGTGCACTTGAAATTGATTCGTTCTCAAAGGGCGTTGTTGAGCTTATCAAGGTAACTGTACCGCAGAATTCGTCAATTGTCGGAACTGCTTTGAGCAGAGTTGACAACCTCAGAGGTAAGGTGAGAATCTGTACGGTTGAGAGAGGGGATGAGATGTTCATTCCTAACGGTGATTTTGTTATTAACGGCGGTGACAGAATTTCTGTTGTTGCAAAGCCCGAAATTGCCGCAAAATTCTTTAAGCGTATCAGTATTGCAATCGGCAGAAGTAAGGATGTTATCCTTCTCGGCGGCGCAAGGTTTCGTTCTACCTTGCAAAGACGCTTATTAAATCCGGTGCGAATGTCAAAATTATCGAGAAAAATCCCGAACGCTGCAACTTTCTTTCGGAGGCTATACCTGGGGCTGTTATAATTCAGGGCGATTGCATGGATCAGTCGCTGTTGCTTTCGGAGGGTGTTGAACACGCTGACGGCATTGCCGCTCTTATGGATTATGACGAAGAAAATATTATCATAACGATGTACCTAAAGGGCATTACAAAGGCAAAATTGATTACTAAGGTAAATAATGCGTCATTTGATCCGCTTTTGCATGATCAGAATTTTGAATGTATTATTCATCCAAAGAGCCTTACAGGCGAATATATTGCAAGATATATCAGAGCAATGCAGAATACGGGCGACAGCAATGTTGAATCGCTTTACCGCCTTAACGACGACAAGGTTGAGGCTCTTGAATTCAAGGTTAATGCGGAATCAAGGGTTACGAATGTTCCGATTATGAGCCTTAATCTGAAGGCTAATCTTCAGATTATCTGCATTAACAGAGGCGGAAAAATTATTCTTCCGCAAGGTACGGATGTGATTAAACCTGAGGACACGGTAATTGTGCTTACCATGCAAAAAGGTCTTAGCAAGCTTGAAGATATTGTAAAGCGTTGAGGGGAGCATAATGAATAAACGATTAATTGTGTATATCCTCGGCTGGGTTCTTATTGTCGAGGGTGCGGCTATGCAGATTGCAACCGTTACTTCATTTATATACGGCGAACACGAGGGACTTTATTTTCTTGGAGTAGGTGCTTTGTCGGCACTTTTGGGCTTGCTTGCCGTAAAAGTAAAAAAGCCGAAAAATCCCGTGCTTTATCAGAAAGCAGGCTTTGCGGCTACTGCGTTAAGCTGGATTCTTATGTCTTTTGTAGGATGTTTTCCGTTCTGGCTGAGCGGTGAGATTCCGAGTTTTATTGACGCTTTTTACGAAACCGTGTCGGGCTTTACAACAACAGGTTCAACTATACTTACCGATGTTGAGGCATTGAGCCACGGAATGCTTATGTGGCGAAGCTTTCTCCATTGGTTGGGCGGTATGGGCGTAATCGTGTTCTTGCTTGCGATTATCCCGAGGCTCGGCGGTCAGCAGAATATTTTCCTTATGAAAGCCGAGAGCCCCGGTCCGATTGTGGGCAAGGCTGTTCCGAAAATGAGAAATTACGCAATGCTGCTCTACGGAATTTATTTTGGCTTGACCACACTTGAATTTATATTTTTAATTATAGGCAAAATGCCTGTTTTTGATGCACTTAACATAAGCTTTGCAACGGCAGGTACGGGCGGTTTCGGTGTTACCAACGCAGGTATCGCTTCATACAGCAATTATCTGCAAACCGTTATTGCTGTATTTATGATGCTGTTCGGAATTAACTTTTCTGTGTATATCCTCATTCTTGCGAAGAAGTTTAAGCAGGCTTTCCGCATTCAGGAGCTGTGGGTTTATTTCGGAATTATCGTGCTGTCAACAGCCTTGATTGCGTTTAACATCAGGTCACTTTATCCGAGTGCATATGATGCGGTTCACCAGAGCTTTTTCTATGTTTCGTCAATTATCACGACAACAGGTTTTGGCTTGACGGATGTCAATAACTGGCCTGAATTTTCAAAAACTGTGATTATGATTATCACATTTATCGGTGCAATGGCAGGCAGTACAGGCGGCGGTTTTAAGGTTTCAAGAGTTATTTTGCTCTTTAAGGAAACACGAAAGGAGTTTTCACTCCTCATTCATCCGAGAAATGTTAAGACCGTTAAAATGGACGGCAAGACGATTGACCACAACGTTATGAGGTCAACTTCAATTTTCCTTGTGCTGTACATCGGAATCTTTGCGTTAAGCTGGCTTGTGCTTTCGCTTGATCAGACGGATTTTGTGACGAATTTCACGGCTGTTGCCGCAAATATCAACAACACAGGTCCGGGTCTTGGAATGGTTGGCCCTGTCGGCAACTATTCGGAATTCAGTATTTTGTCAAAAATTATTTTGATTTTCGATATGTTAGCAGGCAGACTCGAATTGTTCCCGTTGATGTTGCTGTTCGCTCCGTCAGCGTGGAAAAAATCGTAAGTAAATTGAAAAGATTATAATAAAGATCGGGAAGACAGTTTGCAAAATGCAAAACAATGTCTTCCGACTGTTTTTATATGTGGAATTGTGCGAATAATTACAATACTACGCTCGGGCATAATATGTTTTTAATATTTACGAACTGTCTTCACGAACTGGGAAAGACGGCTCGCCGTCAATTTAAAAGCACATCTGCAATTGCGTTGCCTAACAGACTGCCCGAGTAGGTTGCCTCGTCAATGGAATTTGATTCTGTGCCGACTTCTATTAACAGCGAACCGTTGCAGACATATTCATTGTATGCAAAGTAGTCGAAATTCAGCGGTCTGGTCATATCGGGATAGAGGGTTTCGGCTTTGTCCTGAATTTTCAGGGCAAAGTTTAAATTTTCCTCCCAGCAGTCAAAACCCCGTTCACCGTCCGTGTCGCAACCCGCAAGAATCATAATCTGCGCACCCTTTTTGCCGTTGTATGTAAACACGGGCTTAACCTTGTTTTCGTCCGTTCCGATTGCATCACGGTGCAAGTCGATAACAACCTTGATGTCGGGATATTTTTCAAGATTTTTATACACTGTGTCAACACTTCGGTCATACGAACCGTTGTAGGATTCATCGTGAATTGTCGTGTCATGAACCGTTTTTATTCCACGCTTGTTGAGCTGTTCGGTGAGTGCATCTCCGACTGCCACAACATTGAAATCGTTGTTGTTTGTGCGTGAATAAAAGCTGTCATAGAAAAAGTCAACATCTTCGTCAAGATATGCCTCGCTTGTGTGGGTGTGGTAGATAAGAACCTGCGGTGAGTTTATGCCCTTGTCAATTGAGAACGGCAGTTTTGCCGAAAGAAGTCCGTCAAAGTCAAGCGACAGCCCCGTTTTGTTTTTGACAAAGCAGTTATCAACCTGAGTTCCCGTGTCGCCTATGGTGCGTTCCTCAACCGTGTATTTGTTCTCGCCGTCATGGTTGCCGTAGGAATCGTAATAGGTGCTTTTGTCACGCTTGTGATTTTTTCGGCTACGGGTTCTGTGTCGGCTGATTCTGTGGGCTTTTGGTCGGAAGCTGTCGGCTTTTCCGTTTTTGAATTTTCAAGCTTGTATTCTCCGTTTGTGAGAGTAAAAGCGGCAGCGGCAAGTGCCGCAGGATTCTGTGATTCAAAGCAGAGAGGCAGTCTGTATATAACGCTTAAAACAGCCGTTGTCAACAGTACAACGGCTGTGCTTGTTTTTAAGGCTTTTTTCAGTTTCTTTTTTGATGTTCCTTCACTTTTCACAAAATCACCTGCAATCCGTACATATGTTGGCTATCGGTTTCTGCAATAAATATATGCCGTGCCGTAGGTGAATATGTGTAAATATGCGTGGATTTACATTAACGAGATGAGGTCGGGCAAATCAAATTCATTTTGCAACGCTCCGTTGAGTGCAAAGGCTATGAGCCTTGAGGCTCTTTCCGTGAGCAGGTCAATTTCTCTCGGAATGACTACAAGCTGTCTGCCCTGCGGCATAAGCATTTTCTGCGTTTTTCGGTTGCAGTCATTGCCGAGAATGTCAGCCGCAAGTGTTTGTGCGTCAACAACGGTCGGCACTCCGATTGCAATAACAGGAACTCCGATTGTTTCCTTTGTGATTTTGGTTCGGTGGTTGCCCACCCCAGCACCGGGTGAGATTCCCGTGTCACTTATCTGCAATGTACAGCCGAGCCTTTCGGTTCTGCGTGAGGCGAGTGCGTCAATTGCAACAACGGCTGTCGGTCTTATCCGCCGTACAATGCTGAGAATGTATTCGCCTGTTTCAATGCCCGTCTGTCCCGTGACTCCCGTCTGCATTACGGCAACGGGGCGAAGTCGGTCAAGTCCCGTTGAACGGGCAATTTCTCCGCCTATGTGACGGGTGGCAAGCACTCGTCGGCTTGTTTTCGGTCCGAGTGAGTCGGGAGTGATTTCCATGTTGCCGAGTCCTGCAACAAGCACAAGTCCGTTTACGGGCAACAGCCGTTTGATTTCATTGCCGACGGTTTCAAGCCGTTTGTCGGTTTCGGTAAAATTGTCGGTGAGTGACGGCAACTCAATTGTAATGTATGTGCCGATTTCCTTGCCGAGTGCCTGTCTTGCCTTTTGGTTCTTTACAATCAGCCGTGAAATTTCAAGACCGTTTTCACTGTATTTTTGAATTCAATACCGCCGGTGTTTTCTCCTGCAATTTCTCTTGCCTCAATTGCAAGGTCGGTTCTGAACTGCAAAATAATCCCCCGTTTCACAAATTTGTTTGTATATTGTTATTATTGTGCAATTTTATATTATGTATTCTATTTACAAGACTATTTTGTTTTGTTATAATTCAATCATAGATTATTTCTGTCACAAATTCCGCTCCTTGCAAGCAAAGCGGAATTTGTTCAGATTTAAATCCTTTATCATAAAGAAAAAGAGATAGATTATAATTCTAAAACAAACACACAACTTTACATTATATACAGGTGATTTTATGAACAAAAAATTTGCTGAAAAATTTACCGCAGTGGTTTCTGCGGTGTGTATGATTTCGGTCGGCATTGCAAGTGTAAATGCGGCTGAAATTGATGACGGTTTTGAGTCGGTCACAAAGAATGCACAATTTTCGGATTCCTCTTTTCCGTCTGCATATTCCGCAATCGGCTATTCGCTTGTTGACGAAAACGGACTTCCGAGTAATTTCAGCTCAAAAAATCTCGGCTTTGTAACACCTATCAAGGCTCAGCAGTATAACGATTGCTGGGCGGTTGCAGGCACAGAAGGCTTTGAAACAAAGCTTTTGAAGCTTGGCTATCCCGTTACCGAGATGTCACATGACCACGCAAACGCAAGTTCCACAACACAGACAAACGGCAAGGGCTGGCAGAGAAAATACCGTGACGGCGGATTTACAAATATTTATCCCGGCTATCTTACCTCATGGCAGGGCGGTGCAGAGATTGCCGATGTCGGTGAGATTGATTTTTCAAAAAATATTCACGGCGATGATATGACAGCGACAAGACTAAATACGGCACAACAAAACTGCGTTATCTTGACGGCGCTGATTCAAACGAAATCAAGCAGGCAATTATCGACAACGGCTCGGTGACAGCGTCATATGCCACATCAAACAAGTGCTTTAACAATGCAGGCACAACCTACTTTATGCCTCAGTCATATGACGGCGACTATGTCGGTCACACAATCAGCGTTGTGGGTTGGAACGATAATCTCAGCAGGTACAGATTTTCTAACGGAACAGGTGTGTTGCCGCAGAACAACGGAGCATGGCTTGTGCGCAACAGCTGGGGCGACAACAACACAATGGGCGGTTATTTCTGGCTTTCATATGAGGATAAGTACATTTTCGGCGAAAGTATTCCCCGAATTTCACAATTGACGAGGTGACGGAGATTACCGACGATATGACATTGTTGCAGGATGAACGCTACGGTGCTACATACAGCTTTAATTATGTTGACAGCAACGACATTACATTCATCAATTGCTTTGATTTTGGCGAAAACAGCCGTACACTTGATAAGGTGCTTTTTGAAACAAAGAGCAACGGTGCGGATTATGAGATTTACTACATTCCCGTAAGAGACGGTGTTCCCTCAAATGATGAGAGCGAATGGAAGTCTGTTGCATCGGGCAAGGTTGCATACAGCGGTTATCAGTCTGTTGATGCAAACGGATTTGTTGCACCGCTCGGAAGAGGTGCAGTCGGTGTGAGAATCAAGACAAATTCAGAGGAATCAAGTCAGCTTGGTGTAGGTGAATGGCTTACAAGTGCAACGAAAATGACTTTTCTCAATGATTCATCTTATGGTAACAGCTATATTAAATATGACGGCACAACATGTGAACTGCTCGACTGGTACAAGACCGAGAGAGATGATATGCTCGGCGGTACATTTGTTATCAAAGCTGTTGCACTCAAAAATGATAAGATTTTGAACGGCGATGTTGACCTTGACGGAGATATTGCCATTAAGGACGCAACCCTTGTTCAGAAGTATATAGTAAAGCTTGAACAGCTTGACAACACACAGCTTTGCAATGCCGATTGTGACGGTGACGGAGATATCACGGTTGCCGATGCCACGAAAATTCAGAAAATAGTTGTGGGAATTAATTAAAATTGAAAATGGACGGCGAGCCACCGTCCTCGGTTCGTGAAGACAGTCGCATCAAGCGAGAGCGTAGATGCCCGAGCGGAAGTTTTTTTAAATTGAAAGTTGAAAATGGAAAATTGAAAATTGCGGTCGGCAGACAGTTTGCAAAATGCAAATCATTGTTGCCCGACTGTTTTGTATATATAGAAGTTGCGTTTAAATATAGGGGCGGATATTATCCGCCCGCACGGCGGTTCTCCCCTACAAAATAGCAGTAACTTTTTGCTTGACAAATCACCCGAACAAATGTACTATATTAGAAGAGCCGAGGTTCAGAGCCTTAAAATAACGACCGGCGAGGAGTAAGCCGAGGAAATCACGGAAGTGATTGGAACGGATTAGACGAGTGGGAGTTATTTTAAGGAAAGCGGAGAACAACGAGGCTTGACATTAAATACGCAACTTGAAGTCATGGGAGAAAAATTATGAACAAACCGCTTGCGGACAGGATTCGTCCAAAGACAATTGATGACATTGTGGGACAAAAGCATCTTATTGCACCGACAGACCTTTGCGTAAAATTATTGAAAGCGGAGATATTCCGAATCTTATTTTCTACGGTCCTTCGGGGGTTGGAAAAACTACGCTTGCCACATATATTGCCAAAAAGACAAACCGTACCCTCAAAAAGCTTAACGGCACAACGGCTTCAACTGCGACATAAAGGAGATTGTTGCACAGCTTAACACTTTTTCGGGGCTTAACGGAATTCTGCTCTATCTTGACGAAATTCAGTATTTTAACAAAAAGCAACAGCAGACTTTGCTCGAATACATTGAAAACGGCAGTATCACGCTGATTGCGTCAACAACCGAAAATCCGTATTTTTATGTATATAACGCAATTCTGAGCCGTTCGACTGTTTTTGAATTTAAGCCGGTTGAGCCGGATGAGGTTGAAAAGGCGGTTTACCGTGCAAGTGATTTTCTTGCCGAGGAGAGCGGTACGGATATTGAAATGCCCGAAGAATGTGCAAAGAAAATAGCATCGGGTTGCGGAGGAGATGTTCGCAAGGCTATGAATGCCGTTGAGCTTTCCGTGATTGCAACAGATGAAATTGACGGAAAAAAGGTTGTAAGACTTGAAACCGTTGAACAGCTTGTGCAGAAAAGTGCGGTCAGATATGACCGTGAGGGCGATGAGCATTACGATATTATTTCGGCTTATCAGAAAAGTATGCGTGGAAGCGATCCCGATGCCGCACTTCACTATCTTGCAAGACTGCTTGAGGCAGGCGATCTGCCGAGTGCGTGTCGCAGACTTATGGTGTGTGCGAGCGAGGATGTGGGACTTGCGTATCCACAGCTTTTGCCGATTGTAAAGTCATGCGTTGATATGGCACAGGCTGTCGGACTTCCCGAGGCGAGAATTCCGCTTGCCGATGCCGTGGTTATGGTGTGCAATGCCCCAAAATCCAATTCGGCATATATGGGTATAAACAGAGCTTTGGCTGACATAAGAACGGGTAACTCGGGTCCTGTACCCAGACAATTGCAGAACAAGCACTGTGACGGAGATGACAATCCAAACAAGGGGCAGTTCTATCTTTATCCCCACGATTTTCCGAACCATTATGTTGAGCAACAATATCTGCCCGATGACCTAAAGGACAAGAAGTATTACGAATACGGCAGAAATAAAAACGAGCAGGCGTTCAAAGCCTATTGGGACAAAATCAAAAAGAAGTAATCAAATGAAAATTTTTTGACATGAAACTGCAAATAAAGTCAGATGTTGCTAACCAAACATCTGACTATTTGCTTTTATTATCCTGTTTTTTGCTAATTATTGTTTCATTGTCTATTATGCACAATTTGAATGTGAATAATTTGTGACGCAAGAAATTTTATTATTCTTTAAAGGAAAATTATTAGCGGTTCAATATTGTAGAATTAAAGAGTAATTGTGGAGTAGTGTTGAGTAGCTTCACACGTGCAACAAAAAAATAATTCTGGAGGAAATCAAAATGGTAAAAAGACAACACAAAATCATGTGCTTGTGCTTTGCCTTATGCTGGCGGTTTCAACCGTATTCGTCGGTGTAGTCAGTGCTTCTGCTGCAACAGGCGATACTGTTTACGTTAGAGTAAACAACGGCTGGTCAAAAGTTAACTGCTATATGTGGACTGACGGCCTCGGCAACAACGCATCTTGGCCGGGCAAGGCAATGACAAAGGTTGAAGACGGCGTATATTCCTACACTCTTGACAAGGATTATACAAAGGTAATCTTCAACGACGGCTCAAATCAGACAAAAGACCTTACATACCCGGGTCACGGCAAAATCTATGACCTTTCAAGTACATGGTCGGATTATGCAGGTGCTCCTTCACAGGTCCAACTGTTCAGACACCTACAAGCGCAACAACAGCAACAACTGCTACAACAGCAACAACTCCCAGCGGTGAAGGCACAACTGTTTACCTCAACAACGAGGCAGGTTGGGCAACACCGGTAGTTATATGTGGAACGGCAGTACTGACAGCAACGGCTCATGGCCGGGCGTAAAGATGACAAGCATCGGCGGCAACATCTATCAGTACACCGCATCAAAGTCATATGCAAAATGCATCTTCAGCAACAGCGGTCAGTCACAGACATCAGACCTTACTGCAAAGGACGGCTATATATACAACAACAAGACTAATCAGTGGTCTGTTTATGATACAAGCCCTCTCCAGGTTAAGGAATTTACTGCTGATCCTGCATCAAACATCTACACAGGTACAGATGTACAGCTTTCTGCAACTGCTGCCAATAAGAGCGGCGCAGCAGTAAGCTACAAGTTCTCTGTTACTAACGCACAGGGCGGAACATCAACACTTTCCGACTTCTCTTCTGCTAAGTCAGTAACATGGACTCCTACAGTTGCAGGTGAATACACAATTACATTTGACTTTAAGGACACAGACGGCAACACAAACAACCGTACAATGACTCTTGAAGTTAAGGACGACTCAGCACTTGTTAAGCCAATCATCAAGAGCGTTACTCCTGCAAACCTTAACCTTATCAAGGTTAACTCAACTGCTACTGTAACAGTTAAGGCAGGCGGCGGTAAGACAGGTACTAACCTTCTTTTCTACAAGTATGTTGTAACTGATCCTAACGGTGTTCAGAACACACCTTACTACACACTCAACAACATTTACACATTCGTTCCTACAATGAAGGGTGAATACAAGGTTAATGTTTATGTACAGAGTTCTGACAACAGCACAATAAACAAGACTTATACTTACACAGCTGCAGACGATGTTACTGAGCCTACAACAGTTGTTGTTCCTACAACTGCTCCTCAGCCAACAACAGTTCAGCCTACAACTGTTAAGCCTACAACTCCACAGCCAACAACTGTTAAACCTACAACTCCTCAGCCAACAACAGTTCAGCCTACAACAGCTCCCGAAAGACTTCGTGGCGATGTTGACGATGACGGAGATGTAACTGTTATGGACTCAACATATCTTCAGAAGTCAATTGTAGGACTTCCGGATGTTCCGGCTCTCGAAACACTTGACCTCAAGATTTGCGACCTTGACAGCGATGGTACAATCAGTGTTAAGGATGCAACAATCATTCAGAAAATAGTTGTAAACCTTGAATAATCCAAACATTAAGTAAAAGAAAGATTGGAGATATACCTATGACAAGAATAAAGAAGCTGTGCGCACTTGTTCTTGCTGTGATGATGGTTGTAACCGCAGGAGTAATTTCTGTAAATGCAGCTCAGAGTTCCGACTCTGACGCTGTGTCTGCGGATACAACAGAAACAGGCATCACAATTCATGTAAGAATGAGTGACGGTACACAGCCATATGTATATTTGTGGAACTCGCTCCCCACAAACAGCGCCATGTCAAAGTCTTACCCCGGTGAGAAAATGACAAAGGGTGACAAGTGGTATAACTACCATGTAGCAGATGTTACAAAGGTAAATGCCATTGTTACAGACGCTAACGGCAAGCAGTATTCTTCGGAGAAAAAACTTGAATCTGCTGCAAGCGCAGACTGGTACTGTGAAAACGGTAAATGGTCAAAATACAACCCTGACGAGCCGGATCCGATTGGCAGCGTTGATATGCGTGAAGAAACAATTTACTTCGTTATGACAACCCGTTTCTATGACGGAGATACAGGCAACGATGTTCACTGCTGGGATGACGGCACAGCCGGCAACGGTGATGACGACCCTGCATGGCGTGGTGACTTCAAGGGTCTTGGCGAAAAGCTCGACTACATCAAGGCTCTCGGCTTCAGCGCAATCTGGGTAACACCTGTTGTTACAAACGGATCAGGCTATGACTACCACGGCTATCATGCTATGGATTTGTCAACAGTTGATGCTCGATATGAAAGCTCAGACTACACATACGAGGATCTTATTCATGATGCTCACCAGAAGGGCATGAAGATTATTCAGGACGTAGTTCTTCAGCACACAGGTAACTTTGGTGAAGCACACTTCTGTGATCTTTTCACAAAGGATACAACTAAAGACCTTGGCAACCTTCAGGAGTCATTGATTCCTACACAGTATCTTCTTGATACATACGGCCTTAAGTCACCTGAGGAATATTGGGCTCAGAAGCCGGGTGTTCAGTATCAGCAGAGACTTAACCTTATGAAGAATGTTACTTACTCAGGCGACAACGGTAACTCAACAGGACCTCAGCCTGCAGCTCAGGACTTCTCTATGAATAAGATTTCACAGAGTGATACTTACAACCCGAACAACTACTATCATACAGGCTATTTCCAGAGTCCTAACTATGATGACTGGACAACAAAGTTCAGCCAGATTGCAGGCGACTGCGTTGACCTTAACACAGAGAACCCTGCAGTTGCAGAATATGTTGTAGATTCATATTCAAAGTATATGGATATGGGCGTTGACGGCTTCCGTGTTGATACCGTTCGTCACATTCCGAGAGTATCTCTCAACATTATGTTCAATGACCAGCTTATGGACGCTGCTAAGGCAGCAGGCAAGCCTAACTTCTATATGTTCGGCGAAATCTGCACAAGATACACATCAGTTTGGTATCGTGGCCATGCCGAGGAGTCAACTCCTTACTACACATGGAAAGAGTCTAACTCTAAGTGGGCAGACAGCTGGAACTGGGGCACATCAGCTTCAGAAATCAACGACAACATGAACCTCGTTCTTCAGCATTATCTTGAAGAAGATAATTACAACGGTGATATGGATTCTACACAGCCAAAGAGCGACAACGCTTACCTTGACGGTATTACATATCACGGTTCCGACCGTTCTATGGCATCAGGCATGGATGCAATTGACTTCCAGATGCACAGAATGTTCGGTAGCGCTAAGAACGCTTATAACTTCGCTGTTAACAACGACCAGTATTACAATGATGCAACATACAGCGTAATGTATGTTGATTCACACGACTATGCTCCTGAACAGCCGGATGAAACAACTCGTTTCACAGGCGGTACACAGACATGGGCAGAGAATATGGATCTTATGTTCACATTCCGTGGTATTCCTTGCGTATACTATGGTTCGGAAGTTGAGTTCAAGAAGGGTGAGCTTATTGATAAGGGTACACTTATTTCTCTTGAAACTCAGGTCGTGCATACTTCGGTGATTATCTTGAGGGTACTGTAAACGCTACTGACTTCAGTGAGTACACAGCATCAGG
>ENA-OQDE01000427-OQDE01000427.1-human-gut-metagenome-genome-assembly--contig:-NODE-427-length-25677-cov-7.094286_pt1 | contig 25677 bp, 25 predicted proteins | sample MGYA00242768_ERZ504595 | MGnify/ENA primary metagenome ERZ504595 (study PRJEB26092, sample SAMD00036307) | human gut metagenome | host: Homo sapiens | study: EMG produced TPA metagenomics assembly of... | reverse complement strand
CAAATAACTGGTAATCAGAGAAATGCTTATTATATTCATCATAGTAATTACCTCCATACAAACGGGGACATGCTGCATTTGGATTCGGATTATCTTCATTCCAACGACTTAAAATGATACTTCTCGGATTAGAATTCAACATAAAGGCAAACACCTGTTCTGACTCAAAAGCCACACTGGTACCGGAAACGCCTTGGCCAAATGCCGACAATTCAAAATTCTTCCATTGCAAATTGATATTTATACCATAAGTAAAATCGGGTACATCTTTGCCAATAATAGTGCGGTCATCATCGGTAATGTCATCTCCCCATTCCACATTTTCACGCTGGGGTACATACTTAATGTCACCGGCATTAGGCTTGCGTCCGTATTTATAATAATGTCCCGCATCAATCTCTTCCTGGGTATACAGTCCATCCGTTTCCAGGCCATAATAAGAACCGATGGCTTCTCCTTCTTTCAGAATATATCTGACTACATCTCCACCATTCTGTATCATATTGTCTGATCCGGCCAAGGTTACGATTTCATTGTTATTAGTAGCAATGTTACCACTTACAGAATAAGACAGGTCACCAATCTTATTGCGGTAGGTTGCTGCCAATTCAAAACCTGTATTACGGACTTTGGCCAAATTCATAACCGGTTTTGTCCAAATACCCGTTTCTGCCGGAACGTTATAGCCCAACAAGATATCTTTAGTATTTTTGATATAATAATCGGCAGTCACACTTAGTTTATTATCGAACAAATCTACATCCAAACCGAAGTCCGCCAAAGCTACAGTCTCCCAACCCAAAGTCTTGTTAGTAATCTGCGCTTCAAGCACCCCCTTCACCGGCTCATCATTAAAATTATAATTTGCATTGCTGCTCAGCAATTCAAAATAGTCATAATATCCTACATTGTTGATATTACCCAACGTACCATACGAAGCTCTCAGTTTCAAGTTATTCAGCCAAGCTATCGGTTTCATGAACGATTCTTCGCTGATACGCCATCCGGCGGAGAAAGAAGGGAACCATCCCCAACGGTTGTCCTTATGGAAACGCGAGGAAGCATCAGCACGAAGATTGGCTTCAAACAAGTAACGGTCTTTATATGAATAGTTTATACGACCAAAGTAAGAAAGCATTTTGCTCTCCACAATACCACGTCCATCAGGTAAATCTTTTGAAATATTATTACCTTGTTCTATATCTTCCAGACCATCGCTTACAAAATCTGTTCGTTTACTATATAACCGTTCAGACTTATAATGCTCGTAGGATGTACCAACCAGAAAATTCACCGCATGTTGTCCCAGTTTCAAATCATACTTGGCAGTAAGAGTAGTCATCATATTGCTGTTGCTGATCCAATACATACTCATTGAGTTCGGACTACTGTTGCCCGTACCGGGAATTTCCTTTCCTGTTTCAAAATGTACTACTTCAGGATACTCAGCCGAATAACTCTTGCTTTTATATTCATAACGCTTATAATCCAATTGTCCCGAAATGACCAAGTTCTCAATAGGTTTCAAATCAAAACCCAAATCATACATGGTATTTTCCGTAGTACTTTTGCTCCAGTTGTCAAAACTAAGCGTACGGAGTGGATTACTATTCATAAAGGTTTGTGTTGCATCCTTACCTCCGGCTATACTACCCCATTCGCCATTAGACTGCTGAGCCACCATAATAGAAGGAACCAAAACAAAATTGGCAATCCATGGAGTGCCGTTTTTTGTATCGGAACTATTACGAATATACTTCACTCCGGTTTTCAAAGTCAGCCATTTGGTGACATCACTTTGAAGGTTAAGATTCAGATTATAACGATCGTCAGTAACCCCCGGCATGAAATTATCATTAAATACATAGCCCACACTGCTAAAGAAACGTACTTTCTCACTGCCTCCGCTAAAGTTCAAAGAATGTTGGGTAGTCAGCACATGTTTGTCCAATACCAGATCAGCCCAATTCGTATTTGGATAGTAATCGGGATTGCTGCCATCTCTAAACCATCCGATTTCTTCATTCGTATAAGCCTGATTTTTTCCTCCTGAAGGATTGGCGTTATATTTAGCTTCATTTAATAAGGTCGCATAATCCCATGAATCAAGGACATCCGGTAAATAAGTCGGAGTTTTGACTCCGACATATCCACTATAAGCCACATTCATTTTCTCTGCCTTTCCTCCTTTAGTCGTAACCAATACAACTCCATAGGCTGCACGAGAACCGTAAATGGCCGAGGAAGCAGCATCTTTCAAGAATGAAATTGACTCAATCGTGTTCGGATCAAGATTGGAAAATACCGTAGCATCTGCAATAGCACCATCGATCACATATAATGGAGCAGAAGTTCCCAAATTACCACGACCACGGAAATTAATAGAAGGTGTTGAACCCGGACGAGAAATAATAGTTACACCGGGAACGGTTCCTTGTATGGCAGACAAAACATTAGTCTGCACACGGTCTTTGATATCATCTGTACTGACAGAAGCAACAGCACCGGTCAAGTTTACTTTCTTTTGAGTACCGTAACCAATCACTACCACTTCATCCAGTGTTTTCGTGTCTTCTTTCAACGTTACATTATAAGAAGTAACTCCAGATTGCACTTTTACCACTTGAGGAAGATAGCCGATATAGCTAATCTGCAATTCATTACCCGAGACTGTCAATGTAAAGTTACCATCGAAATCGGTAATCGTACCATTGGTCGGAGCCCCTTTCTCTACTACAGAAGCACCGATGATAGGCTCTCCCAAAGCATCTTTCACACAACCGGTCACTTTCTTTGCCTGCTGCTGTTGTTGTTTTTCTACAGCAGCCACGGCATTCGCCTTTGACACAATGATCTGATTATTTACTATCTTATAAGTATAACCAGAATTTTTAAACATCTGGGCCAAGACTTGTTCAATAGTAGCATTCTGAGCCTTTACTGAAACCTTTTTGTCCAGTTTGATCTGATTGTCATTATAGAAAAAAGTATAGTCACTTTGTCCTTCCACTTCCTGCATAATCGTATGCATGGAAACATTTGACTTATTCAATGAGATGGTACCAGATTGGGCATTAACAGGTATTGCACAAACAGCACACGCCACTAAGGCACAAAAAAGTTGCCTTTTTACTTTTTGCGGATAAAATAACCGCTGGTTCGTTTTTTTCATAAATACATAATTCTTTATTAGACTAAAATCAACATGATTTTCAAAATACAGTGATAGAGACTATGGATAGTCAAGCCTGTCTACAGTAGTTTTCACAATTGTTTTTCATACTATCATTTTTATAATTACTATTTCATTTCTTCTATGATATAATGATCATTACTTATTAATCTATAATTTAATGGCGCACTGTGTGAAATATAATTCAAAATCAAATCCAATGATTCGCTGTGCATCGTAAAAGTAAAGCGATAATGTCTGGCAATATGGGGGACACATTCAATCTTTTGTCCATACCATTTTTCCAACCGTTCCAAAATCATCTCTAATGTCTCATTTTTAAAGCTCATTCTTTTTCCTTGCCGCCAAGATGAATAAGCATCCGCGTCAATAGTAGTGAGACTAATGCCATCAGTCTTGCTATATGTCAACTTTTCGTTCGGTTTCAAAACATAACTTCCGCCTTTCTGTTGATTACTTTCAAGTACTTCCACTTTTACTTTTCCAGTCAACAATACAGTTTCGCCCTCCTCATCACCATCATAACTAAACACTTCAAAAGAAGTACCCAACACAGTCACGTCCATTTTCTGGGTTTTTACAACAAAAGGGTGTGTTTTATCAGGCGTCACTTCAAAAAAGGCTTGTCCCGAAAGCTGTACTTCCCTTTTCTCCCCAGAAAACTCTTTTGGATAAGTAAGCCGGCTGCCTGCATTCAACATAACCTTTGTACCATCAGCAATCTCACGGAATCCATTGATTGGTATCCGGTATTCACTACATATATAATTTCTTCACCACTATTTTTCATCAACAACAAAGCTGAAAGCACCATACATACTGCAATCATCGCAGCCATTCCATATTTATAAAAGGATTTCTTTATAAAAGGAAACCTCCGCCCTCTTACTTTCTTCATAATACCATTCAGTATCTTTTCTTCCCTCACCAAATCCACTGCCTCTTCGGACATTTCTTCCCATTGTCTATGAAAAGTATCATTTACATATTCATAGTTATTCAATGCCGCACGCTCCTCCGGGCTTAAAGAGCATTTGCTTTCAAACAGCTTTCTTATAATATCTTCGTTCTTTGTTTTCATCCTTTATTTGATACCCTACGGAAATTCATCCATAAATTTCCCCTGTACTTACTATAAATACACGCCAAAAAAGACATACCCCCAATGCAAGGATACATTTTTGCTAAAAAAAAATAAACTATGATTATTTAAAAGATAAAAATCAGATAAAGCATAATGTTCTTCTTTAAGAACTTGATTGCTTCATTAATATGTCGTTCTACTGTTTTCTCACTGATATTCAACCGAGTAGCAATTTCTTTGTAGGTCAGATGTTCATCACGACTCATCTTAAAAACTTCTTGTTGACGAGGTGGCAACTCACCCACCATCCTTTTAATAAATTCTTTTAAATCAGCTGCACTTAGCTCATCTTCCATATCATAATAATCCATTGCAGCACTCAACACCGTAAGTTTATAGGCATTCTCATTGAAACTTTTACGAAACTGATTAAAAATAAGATTGCGTGTAATAATAAAAAGATATCCCTTAAAATTATCATCCGCACGTAAAAATCACGTGTCTCCCACACTTTCACAAACACTTCCTGCACCACTTCCTCAACTTCTGTTATGGAAGACAAATACAGACGAGAGAAATTATAAACTTTAGACCAATACAATCTATACAAAGTTGTAAATGCCTTTTCATCTCCATTTTTTAATAATATAATCAGTTCTTTTTCCGACATCGCATACAAAATCTGCACAAATATATTATTAATAGTTAAGAAAAGAAGCAATATTATTTTATTTTTTAAACAAAGAAAAAAAACATCATAGAAAGTCAGATTTCTACATTATGAAAAGCCACCCAATAAATCAGCGGAGAAAATCTGTAATCAATATAGCCAAAGAAAAGATGCAATCAAAAAAAAGAATCTGTAAATGCTTACTTCCCAACAGCATCTACAGATTCTTATTCATTTTATTCTTGCAGAACGAACACGTTCTTTATTTCTCCAATGCTTTCATTAATTCTTTTTTTACGGTATCCACCCCCGGAAAACCGGTGTGTTTTTGAATAACAGCCCCCTCCTTATCAACAATAATATAAGTCGGAACGCCTGTATGCTGAACTGCTTGCTCAAGTATTTCCATTGAGCCGCCGTTACCCGGTAATGCTCTCCATGAATATCCGGAATCATGTTATCCACGTTTCCTTGGGCGAGTTCTCTCCGGCAATAAAAACATATACAATATCTTTACCTTCAAGATCTTTCTTCATCGGTTTCATCTGTTTCATAGCCATTTTGCAAGGACCGCACCAAGTTGCCCAGAAATCAACCAAAATCACCTTACCCTTAAATTTAGAATGATGGAATAAAATAAATCTTCATCTTTTACTTCTCCGGATTCATTAACGGTATAACCTTTCTTTTTCTTATTAGCATCAATCGTTTCCAAAAGACGGTTGTTCATCTTTGTCAGTCTGCCGAGATAATAAGGGTCACTCATCTTCCGTATCTCCTCAAAATCATGTACAGTCAATGGAGTGAAGTCACTGATTTTCTGAGCATATTTCATCATTTTCTGCAAGTCGAAAAAAAGTCCTTGGTCTGTGCCCAAATATCCGGCTATAATCTTTTTCAAAATATAGTCTTGCTGCATAGAACTGAATTCTTTAAACAATTCATCGTATTTTATTCGCAATTCGCCCATTTTTTCCTGATAGACAGATGTTTTTCCGGTATCTGTATCAGCCTTGAACTCACGTATTATCTTAGCATCTTCAGCAGAAACTTTATCGGAAGAGAGAATAAACGCAAATATATCACTCAACTCATCATCCATCTTCACCCTCAGATAGCCCATTCCCCTTACCAAATCAGCATAACCATTGGCATAAAGCATGACAGGCGAGTTCAGTATATTCAACTGCCGGATATAGTCATAGAAATCATCACTCAATTCCGGTTGTTTAAACTTTTGATAAGCTTCACGAGCCGGTAATCCACTGCACTGCACATAAGCATAGGCTAAATTAGAACTTACACGGGTCAATGTCAAAGTACAAAGCAAATCATTCTGAGCCAATAAAAGCTCCCGGTATGCCTGACTTCTTTTCTTATCGGAACAGATAGCGGATTTGGTTTCTTCATATTTTTTCAACCAATAAGCTTTATACTGACCGGCAGTCATATTATATAAATCATTCATATTCCAATGAACCATTCCCCATACATCCATCAAATGTTCATCATCGGTTATCATTTCATCATTCAAAGCCGCCATGGTACCTGAAAAATAGACTTTCTTTCCACCAGCACGCTTGCCTTTCAACAATTTGCTTTCAGAACGACTCAACTCACGCAAGTTGACAGCCATATCCAATTCACCACCGGGAACCAAAAAGACGTCAAAATAAATATCACGTCCCACAGAAAAACTGACCGTAGTCGGAGCACAAAGTTCAATCTCTGTCCGAAATGTTCCGTCTTCATTCACCTTTATTTCAGTATCCTCAAATTTTGCCGTCAACAAATCACAAGTCCTACAAGAAAACGGAAGTGCATAGTGCTTCTCATAGTCTAACAAACGACCGGTTATCACTGATTTGCCATCTTTCAATTCAGCCTTAGGCAACGGTTCAGCGTAATTCAATTTCTGTTTCTTCACATCATCCGATAAATCCAATTCCGGTAATTTACCATCCAAATGGATTCCCCATACCTTGAAACAGTCCTCACAATCGCTCTCAATGAAATCAATCACTTTCACTGTAGGGGGCAATAACGGAAAAATAAGACTAAAAGAAGCCTCACCGCTATCGGGCATCCAAAATTTTTCGCCCAAGGTAATTCCATTACCGGAACGAATCGGATACTTCTCTCCATTATCAGCCAACAAATAACTTTCATTACTTATCTGAATCCAATTATGAGGACGGAAAAAGGCTTTTACATCCAATACGGTTGCCGTATCCGAAACCACCACTCTGTCTATCTCGATAGTAGAAGAGCTACGAGCGATGAAAGGCGGCTGTTTAACCACCCTGTCTTTTGCCTGCAAAAGGCAGCAACTCACCATAGCAAGCAGTAAAATACCAAAGTTTTTCATTGTATCTTTTTTTTTAACATACTTACTTATTTCCCAAGTTCCTATCCAAAAGATTCTTTACTTCTTCGTATGCCTTTGTATATCCACGGGCCAAAGTAATACCATCCGGAGAGATTAACATAAGAATGGGAACTCCTGAAAAATAAAGGTCTTTCACTATAAAGCCGTTGCCCTCATCCTCTGTGTAACTGTAGTCCACGGATGGCTTAGCAATCCCTGTACCCGTTCATCTTTCTTAAACTCTTCAGAACTTCCCTGCAACGATTTCAACAAATCATCACGGGTAAATCCCAATACCTCCAAACCTTTTTCATGATATTTTTGATAGAGATCCGTTATTTTAGGATTTACCCAAAAAGTACCAGGACATAATCCCCAATGATAAATCAACACATATTTGCCTTTATAATCAGACAAAAACACCTTCCGGCCGTCTTTATCTGTCACTGTAAACTCCGCTGGCGCAAAGCCTACTTCAATATTCTTCAATACAAGCAATTGCTTGTCAAGTATTTGTCCAAAATATGAATTTTGAATCTCTGGAGTAAATTGTGCCAAACGCTCTTTCACATCCTTATAAGTAGCATCAAAAACAAAAGCGGATGCATACATAAAAGCGGCATATTCCATATCGTTCACTTTCAATGCCAGACTATCACGAACAGTCTTCAGCATTAGCGGACGATGATATTCATTATACATTTGCCCGTATTTTGCCACACTATCATTTTGCTTTGTATCCTGATATTTCAGTATCTGACTGAAGATATCAATCATTTCAGTATTGGAAGACGCAGTCAGGCTATCATACCTAGCCACCAACGAATTGTCATAAAAGCCACCCGAATGACGAACCGCACCCAAGTAATCCAAAGACCCTTCCAGTTTTATATCATCACCTACGCGAGCTATAATCTCAGCTCCGCGAATACAACTCCGTAACGGTTCACCCACTTTAGGCTGATGCGTCAATAAATAAAAAGTAGTATGTTCCATAGGAATAAAAGCCGAGAAAATCCCCTCCTTTTCCACCAATATGGTATCTGTCCCGTCTTCTTTCCAATCGGGTAATAAAAAAGTTTTAAGAAAAAGAGTATCTCCAACCTGAAGCCCTTCCAAATGACCGGATAGTTTAAAGCCATCGGTCTGCATAGTTTGCCGGCATGACACTAGAGCCACTGCAAAGAGTGCCAAAGCTAAAATTTTCTTCATATATTCTTACTTTTATATAAATGACTTCCGTTATTTTGCATGACGAAGTGCCAACGTATCTTTTTTCTCTACAGGAAATGACTTTGTCGGAATATCACCTCTAAAGAAACCTTCCTCCTTTATTTTTTTGATACGTTTCCATGCCTGCTGGTAAAGTGTTATGCGGTCTTCCACCGGGTTCCCGTCTTCGTCCAAGGCATAACGCTGATCTTCGGAAACTGTAGCCATGTATTTCCTATAATAGCGAATGGCATTCTTCTCATCTTCTTTCCAATCATAGAGACAGGCTATTTTATAAAGAATGGAGTTTTTCTTTGTATAAATATATAACTTCTCCAAGGCTTCCACCTCTTTCTTTGTATCCCCCGCATAATCGTAACATTCTACCAACCCGTCATAAAGACGTACCATCATACTATCAGAAGGAACTGCTATGCGGAAGGCTTCTTCCATATATTCCACACCCTCCTTTTTCCAGGAAGTGCGTGCCGAAGCTTTTGCCAGATAATAGAGCACATTCACATCCATCGGATTTTTTTGATAAGCTTCTTTCAGATTATCGTATGCACCGTAAAACCAGTTATCCCATAATGGGATACACCTAAATAGTAAAGAGTGAGAAAACTACGATCACCCAGTTCTTTTAATGACTCATAGCGTTTTACCGCCGTTCCGTACTCTTTCAGCATACAATAAGCCTTCGCATTCTGGCGGTTCACATCTATATTGGTGGTATCGGACAAACGATAAACTTCCGTCACATCAACAGCATCTTTAAACTGCTGATTGTTATTAAAAATACCGGCAATGCGTGCCACTGTCTGGGCATCCAACGAATCACGCCGATAGGCTATGTTATAACTGAGGAAGGCACTGGCGGCATCCTGCAATCCTCGTATGCCTGTCCCAGATATTTGTATCCGGTGGCCGACAAGGAATCGCGTTCCAACCAGCCATGACAAGCCGTACGCGCTTCTTCATAATCTTCGGAAGCTAATAAAGAGCGTATGAACTGCAACCGGAAAAATTTATTTTCCGGTTGCAAATTCATTGCCTTCTGATAACAGTTGGCCGCCCGACGGGAGTTACCCGTCAATTTGTAACACTCGGCAAGGTCGATCAAAACTTTTGTGTTTGTGCTGTCTTTCAAGATAAGAGAGTTCAATACCCCTATGGCTTCCGGATAACGGTTCATCGCTTTCAGCGCCTGAGCTTTGGTAATCAGCAACAAAGAATCCTGACAATCGGGTTCAATCAGCGTAACTACTGTTTCATAATCATAATTATCCATTGCCTGACGAATCCCATCATTCACCTGGGCAAACAACGAAACGGGGAGCATACATAGCAGCAGTGTTACAAATTTTTTCATATCTTTATTCTTATTGTTTCTTTGTGGTAATCAATATCACGCCATTCTTGGCTTTGGCTCCATAAATGGCAGTACCTGCCGCATCCTTCAACACCGAAATAGATTCAATGTCCGAAACATTTATTTTTTCCATTTGACTATAAGGCTTTTCTATCCCATCAACTATAAGCAATGGTTTCTCCTTCCAATCTTTCAACGAAAAAGTTTCCTTACCTATCCGCAATGGATTTTCTTGAAAAACAGTGTCTGTCTTCAACTCCAAATGACGTGCTTCATTTGATTTGATATCTTTACCGTCTAGTCTGAAAGTGACGGGAACCGTATATTTCACACGCACAGGCTGACCTTTCTGCATACCCGGTTTCCATTTCGGCATAATGGAAATGACTCGGATGGCCTCACCGTCCAAATCCGGATCAATGCTCCTGACAACTTTGGGATTGGCTATATTACCATCTTTCTCAACTACAAATTGTACAATAACCTTTCCCTGTACTCCAGCTTTCTGAGCCTCCACTGGATATTTGATATTCTTCCCCAAGAATTTCAAACATTCTCCCATACCACCCGGAAACTCAGGCATCTCTTCAACAACCCGAAAAACCGGAACTTCATCAGAAGCTTCTTCACCACCTCCATAACCTACTACAACCACTTCCTGTGTCTTAGTTGTGATTTCTCCCTCCAAATACACTTTTAAAGATTTAATTTTTCCAATAAGTTTCTCTGTAATAGTCAATTCCTTTGTTTTCATATTTATATATGAAACACTCAAAGTAGCCCCAACAGGCATTGATATAACAAAATTTCCATCTAAATCAGTGATCGTACCTGAAGTGGTACCTTTGATAATCACACTAGCACCTACAACCGGAGCGTTTGTACTTTTTTCTAATACCTGCCCTTGCACTTTTATTTCCTTTGCAGGATGTTTTTCGGGACTTTTAACCTCTTCGGTTTCATAATTGCCGTTAAATCATTAACTTTGACGGCTGAAATCTCATCTAACTCACTAGAGATTTCGGGGCGGGCAAAGGCTGCCACGGCAATGGCTGCCAATGGAAGCACATACAGTACTTGAGTCGTGCCCACGGATTGGATTTCTTTTTTAACATCATAGTAATACGTTTTTTAAGTGAACTGTGATTGAAGCTGTTGGCCATAGAGTAGAGCCTTGTGCCGACAGCTTTTTTTATTAATAACAACTGATATTTCTTTGCATCAATACCTTGTGCAATCACGCTTTCGTCCGCTTCGAACTCGTGTATGTTCTGTAGTTCCTGTTTCAATAACCAGGAGGCAGGATTGAACCATTGGAAAAAGATGCAGATATCCGCTATAAGTAAATCTATGGAATGTCTCTTCCGTATATGGGCATATTCATGCGTCAGTATTTCCTCACCGTTTTCCTTCAGGTCTTTCTCAGAGATCACTACAAACTTCATCCAACTGAAAGGTGCGATTTTTTCTGATGGGTAATCAGCGTGATGCCATTTTCCTGACGGACAAGGGTGCTACCCTTTATCAGCCTCAGCATACGGGTCAGCGACCATACATTACGTAAAAAGAAGAATACAATACCCAACAAATAAACCATCAGCAGCGCTTCACGCCATGTAATGACAGATTCGGGAGCAGTTTCTATAGTAGCAGTCCGATTAAGATTAGCCATAAGTAGCAGTTCTTCCCAAGTCAGCAATTGTTGGCTGACTTCCATCGGTTCTTTCATGGTCACTTCCACAAAGGGAATGGCACAGGACAATATCAGTATTCCCAACAAAGCAATACGGTTAAAACGATGGAATGTTTCACGGCTCAGCAACAGGCGGTAAAATAAATAAAATACCGCCAGACAGACTGCCGACTTTACAATATATACAAAAAATGCTCCCATAGTATGTATTTTTAATTATTCTCTTTATCCGGATTATTCATGCGCCTTTTCCACATCCCGGATAAGCTGCTTCAATTCATCCAAAGAAATCTCCTCCTCTTTCACCAGTGAAGAAACCGCTCCTAAATAAGAGTTATTGAAATATTTACTGATAACCCCTTTCAACGTCTTCTTCTTAAAATCATCACAGCTTACCACCGCATAATACTGATAGGTATTTCCAAATACCTCATGACTGAGAAACCCCTTTTCCTCCAATCCTCTCACAATGGTAGACAGAGTATTGAAATGCGGACGCGGTTCATCATAAAAATCAAGTAACTGTTTTACAAACAACGGGCCTTTTTCCCAAAAATAACCCATAATTTCTTCTTCCTTTGCTGTCAACATTTTCATAATCTTTCTTTTGATTATCACAAAGAACTAAAACTTTTAGTTATAAAACTAATTTTCATAGTTAAAGTAAACTAAAAGCTTTAGTTACCTGCTGTAAAACAGTATATCCCGTTTTCACCTGCTGATGCAAACGGGATATACTTATCATAAATAATCCACCTATAAGGAGACTACAGATCTCTATATACTTATACTTCCCTGAACAATCTATTATTCGTCAATGACCGGTTTATTTTCCGTCAGCCTTTTCAAACGGAGAAGTGCCTCCATATAATAATAATCAGCATAAATGATGGATGCATCAATCTCTGATCCGGCAGGCAAGTGTCCTGTGGAATGAAGCAGGAAAGCAGGTTTACTTTTACCACACTGGTATTTGTCAGAACTCAGGCTGGCCAGCATTTTTACAGCCGCCTGTTTATATTCCAATGCTTTTTCAGCCGGCAGATAACCGGACAATTCTAATAAAGCAGAAGCTACCACACAAGCAGCAGAAGCATCCCGGGGAGCATCAGGAATGGACGGATCATTAAAATCCCAATAAGGAACATAGTCTTCGGCAGATTTTTCAGATATACATCCGTTACCTTTTGTACAAATCGAGGTAACGGACATCTTTTGTTTCCCGATAAACGACTGTATAACCATAGATAGCCCATGCCTGACCACGAGCCCACATACTGTCATCCGAATAACCTTGATGGGTCACTCCCTTGATAAATTCACCTGTCAGGGTATCATACACTGCTACATGATAAGAGGTATAATCCGGACGAAAATGATATTTCATCGTCTTATCCGCATGAGCCACGGCAATGTCAAACAAATAAGGATTACCTCCATTCTTGGCTGCCCAGAAAAGCATTTCCAGATTGATCATATTGTCCATGATGGTATTATGACCGCCAAACATTTTCACATTGCGAGGCCATGAAAGCATAGTACCTACACGGGGATTGAACAATGCTGATAACGAATCAGCCGTATTGATTATAACTTGCTTATATTCCGGATTACCGGTCAGACGATAACCATTACCATAGCTACAAAAAACCAAAAAACCCAAATCATGATCGTATGCAGGAATCTCCGAGAGAAATTTCAAAGAAGCAGTAAACTTTTCGGCCTCTTCCTTTATTTTCGGATCTTGTGTATATTCATAATCATACCACAAGATGCCCGGCCAAAAACCTCCGCACCATTCTTCCTTACTCACTTTACGATAGTTCCAGTCATACTGGCCATCCATTATGTTACGAGGCATCATAGTGTAATCTACCTCCCGCCCTTTTCCATGCATAACCTCCAAAGTACGATGTACCTGGCGATCACAATATTCCAAAGCCCTGTTCACCTCCAGTTTGTTGTCTACTTCAGTACAGGCTGAAAGCAGACATAACCCTATACCTACTAATAGATTTTTTGTATTCATAATTATCCTTTCTTTTTTTACTTATCGATACGAAACCAGTCGGCATCTACCCAACCTCTTTCCTTGCCATAAGGAGCTGTGCTGAATAATCCTACTTTCGCTCCTATCCACTTACCTTGACGAGCAGTAAAAGGCACACCGGCCAATGTATATTTCCTGCCGTCCAGACTGTAGCTGAAATAACAGATACCTCCCCCAGTTACTTTCACCTGCAAATAAATATCACGCTCATAATTGGGATAGAGCCCGGCTCCGAACCGGCGGCTTACAGGTAATTCCGCAAGATGGGTCACTGTTTCAGGAGACCGTTGCTCCGCATCCTTGCAGACCACTTGATTCAATATAAACTTATCACCTTCTTTTACTACACCCAGATAGCCATAATCCCACCCCATCACTATCAGTCCGGACTGCTGTCCGTCCGCTTTCGCAGAAACTTTCAGTTTGGCAGTCGCCGTAAATTCTTCGGCAGGGAATTTTTGTAACAAGAGATTCGGCACCTCCCAAAAATTTACAAAATCCTTGGACAAAATATGTCCATATATACGAATGTAACCCAAATCAGAGGTAAAGCCAAACGTATCCTGATAATTGGCATGCCATTCCCATTGCAAGCCCAATTGCCTTGTGTTGAATTCATCACTCTCAATCGGTGTCTCTATAGGATAAATCCTGCCTACATCCGGTTTTTTATAGCGTTTTACAGGTTCGCCGCATCCATCACCGTCCTTGTCCTCCCCAATTACGGCCAATCATTTTCCCACTTCACAGGATTCAAGTGCAAGACTCTGCCATACATGGCTTTATCTTGAAAATTGATAAACCAAGACTCGCCTGTACAGGTTTCCACCCATCCCCCCTGATGAGGGCCATTTATGTCCGTATCTCCTTGGGCCATAACAATTTTTGACTCGTATGGGCCATACACATTGCGAGAGCGAAGTGCCAATTGCCAACCTGTCACCACCCCTCCGGCTGGCGCCAGGATGTAATAATATCCGTTGCGTTTATAAAACTTAGGTCCCTCTATAGTATGATTTACACCATCATTGCCATCAAAAACCAATACAGGTTCACTAATAACTTTTGTACCTTCCGCATTCATCTCACAAACCGTAATCACACTATTGAATGCGGCGCGACTGCCCGCCCACGCATGTACCAAATACACTTTTCCATCCTCATCCCACAACGGAGTAGGATCTATCATTCCTTTCCCAGCCTTTACCAAGACCGGTTTTTCCCATTCACCCAGCGGATCTTTGGTCTTTACCATGAAAATACCCCAGTCGGGATCTCCCCAATAGATAAAAAACTCACCGTTGTGGTAACGGATAGAAGGAGCCCATACCCCTTTTCCATGTTGAGGAGCGTTAAAGAAAATGGTCGGCTCTATCTCCTTCAAGCATAGTTTGCCAAACGCCAGTTCACCAAATCCTTTGAATGAAGAATGGGCAATCCCGGGGTGCAGCCAAAACTGGAAGCGGTCATATAAAAATCATCACCTACGGCACAAACATCCGGGTCAGAGTAATCCGCATGAATAATCGGATTAATATACGTACCGTCCTTCTGATCGGACACCCATACCTTCGATACATACTGAGCATCTGCCTGTTGCCATGCACCGCATACTAAAGCCACTATAATCACTATTTTTTTCATTCTTACCTATTATAAAAATGCCCTGAAACAATCATTCTTACCTTAAAAAACATACCCCTTTAAACTTAAAAAATCACCTAACCTTCATTTGTTAACCTAATCTGTCTATAATACGGACAAGAAAACCAATACACTCAACGAAAGTGGTTATTTTTATAATACTTGTCCTTTATACTTTTTATATTCTTTTATTTCCTGATCCGTCACTGGCACGAGTTGCATGGCCGCACCGCTCCTGGCTTCAATGCAAACTGCATGATTTGAGAGGAATCCACCAACAGACGGGTACATTTCACCTGAGTACGGGTCTTTATCTTATCTCCCCCATCCGTATAAATACGGGCCAGATAGGTCTTTCCCTTATCTAAAAATGAAAGATTTACCGATTGAGCAGAACCTTCATTATTAGTCAAAGCTCCTACAAACCACTCATTACCCTTGCGACGCGCCATAGTTATATGCTTACCCGGAGCACCTTCCAATACTTTTGTATCATCAAATACGGTTTGCAGATTCTCGAACCATTCTATTTCGGGCTCCCCTTGATAGAATGAGGGGCGGTCATACCAGAAGATAGTTTGTAAAGGACTGTAAAAAATCAATGAAGCCGCCAACTGATGAGCATGGGTGTTCTTCAGACGTTTGTCGAAATAACAGATGGTATAATCCGCCGCTCCATTAATCATACGGGTAAAAGGCAGAATCGTATTATGCGTAGCGTCGGGAAATTCCTCATTCCCCCGTATCCCTTCCTGAGTGAGCAGGTTAGGATAAGTACGGCTGAAACCGGATGGACGGAACTCATCATGAATATTAATCAACAATTTGTTTTCGGCAGCCAGACGAACCATATCATGCAGCCAAGTAGCCCAACGATGACTGGCATACTGTACGAAGCCGGATTTCACACCTACGACTCCCCACTTATGCAGCAATGGAAAAAGCTCACGCATCTGTTTCATCAGGGCATGCTGATTGACATACACCCATACGCCTACCCCTTTTTCTTTGCCGTATGCAATGACACGCGGCATATCCAGTTTGGAAACCACCTTTGTGGCATCTCCATCATGAGAAGTACAAGGCATATACCATTGCCAGTCAAACAACATATAAGGAATATGATGGGTGGCACAGAAATCAATTGTGGCTATGGCCCCTTCAGTGGTAATAGTCGTTTCACGCATAATCTTTCCGGGCCTGATCCAGTCCGTATCGGTTATCTCACAAGGAGGATTCAGATTCTGGATGATATCATTGTGTTCCAGCAATTCTCCCGGTTTATCGGCTGCCATGATAACTTTCCATGGGGTAGCGTAATAAGTGACAATATCCACAGGACTGTACATGACCGAAGTCAGTGTATTCTGTTTAGTCGGAGAAGCTACCAATTTAGTAAGACACCAGTCATCTACATCGGCATCAGTCAAAGCCACCCACAGCCCGTTGGAAAGTTCCACAGTCAAAGCCCGTTCCACCGGCTGTTTAATATCGTTAATGGCAAGGTGCTCAAAAGGCGCTTGCGCCCATTGCTCCGCCACGCCATCGCACCGGGGGAAAATGTATATTCAGTCAGATCCCCCACCACTTTATGAAAAATGGCCTGTGGATGTTCAGGAAAAAAATAACGGAAAGCGATGCCTTCATCGTACGCGCGCACTTCAATATTCAAACGATAATTGGAACCATCTTTTTTGGAAAGATACATGGTTGCCTCATTATACGCCTCGCGAACCGTACTACGTTCTCCATACAGAGGATGCCAAGACTTGTTAACAGCAGCTGATAGATCACACTATCCACCTCCAAATTATCCATCCAACATTTTACCTGATTTATTTTACGGGCAAGCGCCAGTTCCCAAGTACGGTTATCCAGCTGAAGACCGGCACGGGAGTTTCCGATAACCTCTCTGCCTCTATACTTTACCTGATATACTATTTCATTTACTGAAGAAGAAATTTTCTCCTGCCTGAACATAACTTCATGAACTCCCTCCGGGGACGTCAATTTCAATTCTTTAGAATGACCTGCATAAAGCGAAGCCGTACAGGTCAACGCATATGCTATGAGTATTATTTTTTTCATAATGATTACTTTTTAATTAGTAGTACGGATGAATCGGAAAACTCACTCAACGAAAAGAAAAATAAAATCTATAGGATAAAACAATTCACCGCAGAGACCTTCAGCATTAGTCCCTGCGGTGAATAAGGATGCACAAAAAAATTATAATTTTTGATTGTAACCTTCATTCAGTTCTTTGGTTTCTTTTCCTATTTTCACCCGTACAGGACCGGTTGCTGAATAGTACCAAACACCATGCTGCATATAGATTGCAGCATATACGTCATGATCCGATTCTAAAACAAAGTTACCTTTCTTTAGTGAACGGCCACAGCCAAGATACATCAGTTGAATCTGACCTTCTTTTTCTCTTATCAATCCTAACCCGCCACAGAATGAAACACGTTTGGAAGGATGATGAGCCTGCATGTCCGTCGCACTGAACAGATAATCCGCATATCCGTCCGCCGTATTCACCTTCACCCCGGTACAGCCATCATCTCCCTGCAAGGCTTCTACACCGAGCACATTCGGACCACTCTTTTTATACGCTTCATAAACAGAAACAAAAGGATGAGTATGAGCATTATTACCTTCCTGACGGACAATCAAAGCAGGAGTCGGCATAGGAGCATACAAATATCGCCGGGAGTCAACCCTTTATTCATTGTAGTCGGGGGAGCATCCACCTGATAAATTTCACGTCCCTCACCTCCTGTCATCCATAAACGCGCCGTTATATCTTCGGGCATACTCCATGAAGCGATGAAATTCTGGTTATAATCGGATTTATGCAGATTGGAAAACCAATGATATCCTTCATGCCACGTTTTGTCAAACTTCTCCAAAGCCTCACCGGGAAGCTTGTTCCCTTCCGAATCAGTGATTTCCATCGAAGTACCTACATGATGGAACAAATAATCATTATCCGCCCTGTCCGACCGGAAAATATCCACATAATAACCACTATTCCCCGAAGTACGGACCATAGCGACCATTCTTCTTTTCTCACCGGCAGACACATCGGCAAAGTTGAGGTAAGGAGTTAATTCTCTATCATTTACGAATTCTCCCTCCTTCACCATAGGTTCCATAGCATGAATAGTGATATCTCCTTCCGTATATCCGGGTAAAACCGTATTAGAACCTGTAGGAGACTGATGGTATCCATGATCTTTGCTCCAATAGGACTCATAAGCCGCTGCATCCGGAGCCAACGCATAACCATACGCATAGAATTGTAAAGCCAACCCGTTCGGAGTGAGATGGTATCCTTTTTTACCACCATACAGAGTGAACATCATTTTATAATCTCCCTCCCAGTTCTTCATTGTAATAAAACGATGATGGGGAGAATAAGACGCACGCTCATTACTCTCTGCACGTACAGACGATGGTAGCTGTATAGGTACAAAGCCCTGTCCAACCGGCATTATTTCTGGAGTATTTCTTTTGAGAAATCCCTTTGTTCAAGGCACTTGCCACTTTTTCCACCCCCTCCTTATTATCTGTTCCGGTATAATAAGTCAGCAGATTTTCAAACGTCTGAAAATTAGCACTTCCCCCACGTGAATCACCGAACACCACCATATTGGCTGCATCGTCCATCCAAGGAAATACAGCCATTGCAGCTTTCTGCAAAATGGGGTTACCGGCTATGATATCTATCCCGGCACGTTTCAAGGGAGCCGCCCAATCAAGCAATGACTGCACTGTACCGAATGAATAACCGGGAGATTCCGGCCACAGCCCTGTCACCCGATCGTAAGTTTTCAATATATCGGGAATGGCATCATGATAGGGAGTAGATTCGTTCACCAGCAGATTCAAATAATACTCTTTTCCTTTACCGTCAGCATAAGCCTCATTATGATCGAGCACCAACATAGGACGCAGCATTATATTCCACCCGTTCACATTCCAGTTACCCGATTTGCCACCGCGTACCAGCCCTATATTGATAAAACGCTTAAAGACTTCGGCAGCTACCGTTTTTGTATCTTTCCCAATTGCTTTCAGATGAGCATGAGGATGCCGTATCAAATAATCGAAAGCAAAATCATACGCCATTGCCGCATGCATTACCAAATCATCATGTATCTGTTCGTAATCATAATAGCCGCAAATACCTCCCGGTTCCCAACCACCGACACTGCCACACGACTTTTCAGGGTCCAAAATAGGATTCATATAATACGTCCCTACCAACCACACATTAAATATATCTGTGGCAAAACGGGCAAACTTCTCTTCTCCTGTCACCCAATAAACAAAAGCGGCATTTTCTGCTAATGTCAAGATCTCGACATTATTCCCCCGTATCATGTGCCCGCTTTCCTTATAAGGCACTTTGACCGAAGGCTCCGAAGGATTTAATTTATTAATTCCCCACATATCACCTGTTTCATTATAAGAAGTGCGGTCCTCCAACGGAACATTGACATACTTATTCCAAGTACGCATTCCCGGCATTCTTACAGTGGGAACAGGAGCATTCCCCTCTCCATAGTCCCAATTCTGTTTTTTTAAATAACATTGAGTATAGCGCTCTCCATCTTTCCAATACATGGCCAGCCGGAAAGTTATCCATTCGGGATCAGTCTGATGACGATCCACATATTTTTCCACTTTGGAGCGGATAGCTGCAAAGGCTTCCCCAGCCCAAGGCTCATTTTTCACTTTTTGCAGAACAGACGCTCTATCCGCCGGAGAAACATATACACAAGGGTGTTGCTGCGCCTGAACAGCCGACATACACCCTATCCATAAAATAAAGGTTACTAAAATATTTTTCATACTCATTTATTGATTTACTATCTTGGTTACCGTTTCAGACAGGACAGGACTGCCATAAAAGAAGAGAAGCCGTCTTTTTTATTAGCTCCTCCCTGTACGTGAGCTATAAAGAAACCATACACGCTATCACGTTTATTTATCCACGGGTAAGCACCAGCCCATCCGGGAGAACTAATCTGATAAGCTTCTCCTGTAGTCTCATCAACCAGTTCACGCCATTCACCTAATCCATAGATACCAGTGTGGTGCTGTCCTAACGCTTTCTCAACATACTCACCAGGAGCAACAACAGCATTCCGTACCTGATCTACCTGCATAGTTTGAACTGTTTCCGGTTTCAATATCTCTTTGTTCCCGAAACGTCCGTTATGATAAATCATTTTCAAGAAACGGATATAATCATTCAGCGTGGTACACAATCCACCTCCCAACATAGGAGCATGTCCCCCGTCAGTATTAACCGGAGTAAAATGAGAGCCAGTCATTTCCAAAGGAACGGCAATTAATTTCTGAAATAAAAATTCAAACTCTTCCCCCATAGCTACTTCGGCCATACGTCCGGCTATTTGCATGGCCAATCCTCCATATTCAAATCGAATTCCCGGTGCAAAAACAGTATCCAAAGGCAATATCTCTGTGACAGCCGAATCCAAATGATTGTAATTGTCCACCCGGGGAGCAGGCAGGTAAGGACGTACACCGGAAGTATGAGAGAGTAATTGACGCAAAAGGATATCGCCTTTCGCATCGCCCCTGAACTGCGGTAACCACTTCTCTACAGGATCATCCCAACTCAAATCCGTCCGGTCCACTACCGCACCAATTACGGCAGCAGCCACCCACTTGCCGGCAGAAGCGACATACACTTTTGTATCTCCGGTGAAAGAGCCATACGTCTTTTCAAACAACACTGAATCATTCTTTATCACACATATTGCTCCCCCCGGATAGTATCCCTTATCCATCCAGGTACTGATTATGGAATCCAAAGGGGTAAAATCATAAGTTACATTCTGTTTACCTTGCCGTAAACAAGAAGTCACAACCAAGCCAACAGCCAATATCAAAATAAAAACGAATCCTCTATTCATATTCCTATATCATTTGATTAGTCAAACCATATATAAATACGAATCAAAGGATTCATTTACTCATCTAATAATGAAATTTATTCTTTCTCCAAATCCCAATATACCACATAACGCTGCCGATGAATATTGTACAACGGTTCTATCACATCTCCTTGCGAAGTCGTAAACTTTAATTCCGTACCGACACGCTGTACACTGCGTTCAGGATGCTTGACATCGAGTTTTAACGTAGTGCGAAGTCCTGCAGGGATATGATAATCATACGTATAATAATCATTGTACAAAGCAGGATTGGAATCGGGCGCAGGTGCCTGCATTCCTTCTGTTCCCCGCTTACCGGCCAACACTACCGGACCATAAACCAACGCTCCTTTTTGAGGATTATCCGGGGTCGTTTCCACACGGAGACACATAGGATAATCAGCCGTAATACGGTCACCGTCTTTCCATAGACGAGTAATGGCAATATATGAACCTGGCTTCTGTTTCACCGCTATCTTTTTGCCATTCACAAACACTTTCACTCCCTTGCTCCATGAAGGATAACGAAGATAAACCGTAGTCTCTACAGGATTTTGGGCTCTTATGGTCAGAACAGTGGTCTCCTCTGCCGGAAAATCCGTTTCCTGCCGGAGAGTCAATCCTTTCTCGCGCCAATTAACCACCGAGGGGATAAAAAGATTCACATAAATGCCTTTGTCATTGTGATAATAAATAGCTTCTCCATATTTAGCATGGTTCTCAAAACCGCTTCCCACACAACACCAGAAAGAATTTTCTTTCGTACTATACACCTTATGCGAGCCTGAAAGCAAGGGCAGGAAATATGTTACCATACCGGTCTGAGGATCTTGCTGTCCCAAAATATGGTTGTAAAGGGCCCGTTCATAATAATCCGCAATGGCAGCATCGGCTGTCCAGCAGAACAAATGACGGGACAGTTTCAACATATTATAGGTACAACACGTTTCCCCAGTATAACCTGACACATGCTTGGAGAACCGGGCCGGGTCAAAATAATGTTCCTTGTCACTACTGCATCCAGGGGCAAATGTATGATGGTCTATCATAGTATGCCAAAAGAAATCGGATAACTTTCTGCTGTTCTCATCCTCTGTCAATTCATAATTGCGAGCTTCGGCTATCACTTTCGGAATGAATGTATTGGTATGTTTAGTACCCAAATCATCACGTAGTTCCTTTAACGGATCAATCACTTCATTATGGTAAAAGAATTGAGCCAGCCACCGATGACGTTCGTCCCCGGTTATCGCATACAAATTATAAAAGGACTCATTCACTCCACCAAATTCATTCCGTATCATTTTTTGACGTGTAGTCTCATCCAAAGGTTTGAGTTTATGATATGCCCAGTCGGCCATACGGATAACAACCTCCAAAGCTTTCTGATTGTCACTGTAAAGATACTGGTCTATCAATCCAGAGAAAAGCTTATGAAGCGTGTACCACGGTGCCCATACACTGGTACCACGGATATTCCGATTGATCAATTCTTCAGGATAAGCACTCAGATAGCCGTTACCCAATGCGGTTTGTACCTCCGCCAGGCCATTCACCAGACTATCCCCTTTTTGTTTGAACTGTTCACTGCCGGTTGCCGCATACATCAAGCCGTAGGCAGAAAGCAAGTGCCCTGTGGTGTGTCCACGCAATTCACAGTCCAAGGACTCCCATCCACCTAACTTCTTTACTGTCATATAACCACCTTCACGACCTGCAAACACGCCAGCATTGGTACGAAAACTATGCAACAGCCTGTTCACCTCTATAGAAGCCATCCACATAGAATCACGCATCATATTTTCACGAAAACGGCTTGGAAGCAAACGAACATCTTTCAAATCAAAACTCTTGACTTTCATCGGAGCCACGGTTTCTCTCTTCAACTTTCCGGCATGTTGGCGGGATAAACAGACTGGGCCGTCAAAGCACCCGACATAGCCAATAACCCGGCTACAACTAAAATTTTCTTCTTCATTGTCTTTTTCTAATTAGTTCCTCAATCGACATTCAAACTTGCTACATAATACGATAAAAGAGAGAAAAACACTCAATGCTTTTCTCTCTTTTCATAAATAGGTCCAACTATAAAACAGTTTTTTATCTACTTTATCTTTATTCCTTCGATATATTCATTCGTGATAAAACCCTTTAAATCCTTTATCTTCTCTCCATTAACCACCACATTTTCAAACGTAATATTCCGCACCATCCTTTCTTTATCCAGCCCTTTTATCAACGAAGGATTCTCGCCTACTCCGTTATAAGTAATATTACGGAAAGTTACTCCATCAATGCTCTGTCCGGGCTGTTTGTCATATTTAGGATTGAAACGAATGTTGATATGGAACAATTTTCCTTCTTGAATACTTTCCACCCGAATATCCTCAAATAAAATATTCTTCACCCTGTTTCTATCACCGGCATCTATAGCCATACATCCCTGATAAGGCACATCATCTTCATCATGTTCCAAAATATCAATATTCCGAAAAATCAAATTTTCAATGGTCTCACCTATCAAGGACTCCGGATCACCATGACCACCTACATTGATAGGATGAGCAATATCCGCCCAAAGAATGGAATTCTGTACAGTGATATTATCCGAACCGCCCCACCAGTTCCAACGATGATTATATAAAGCAATGCAGTCATCACTATTACGCATAAACACATTGTCTATCAATACATCGTGACAGCACATCATGTCAATGCCATCACTCCAACCTTTGCAACTAAAAGATTTCAAATTTCTGATTGTCACCCCTACAGAACCTCCTCCGAATACCGTGTAATGATCCGGATTGATCACCGTTATGCCATCCACCACTACATTTTTAGAATCTGTTATTTCAATGCCACGAATAGGATGATCCAAGATACCTCTACCCACAATACGTACATTTTCGGCTTTATCCACCCATAGTTTTGCTTTCACAACTGCTCCCGGAGCCAAATAAACCGTCGTATTACTTGGTATCCTTATCTGATTGTTTGGCAAATCTTTAGGTCGATGCACTCCCGGCCCAAAATACATCACTCCTTTCTCTTCTTTCGAGTAAGTCTCCGTTTCCATCGGATTGGCAAACACATGAAGGTTATGCAACCTATCCCCATTAAACTCCACAGAAAGATATCGGGGTTTATCAAGCATAAATGTAATCACATTCTTATATTGTACATAGCGTATATCATTTACCTGCGGACGAATATCTACCTCATGAATCGTTCCATTATTCTTTTTTACCATTACCTCCACAAGACTGCCCATATCAAACTGTACCATCGAAGCATCTTGTACCCTATCCATATCCACCTGCACATTATATTCAAACAGGTCTTTCCATTCACCCCCCGGAACACGGACACGGACTGTATAATCATCATTATGAGGCATACCTGTTTTCAATCCTTCGGGATAAGTCACCAACTGAGCCTGTGCAACCGCACAACACACCATAAAACAAAAGGCTAATAACTTTTTCATTTTTATGCTTTTCTTTTTAAATACGTTTGATAAGCATTTTCCACTCAAAAATAAAAGCCTATTAACCATTTTCTCATCAACAATGATCTTATCTTCTAGAATTTATTCCGTTCCACCTCTTTTCCTTCCTGAAAGAATACCACTTCATACGATGCGTTATCATCTGATAGTAACATATCCGAATCAAACATCAGACACTCAATCTCATAAGGTTGCAATGTTTTCAAAGCAATCCTTCTTTGGCTGGAACCGTTGCATATCACCTCAACTTCCGTCGGTTCCGATGCAGACAAACCAAAGTTCTGTATCTCTACCTTCAACCCACCTTTTTCTTTATCAAACAGAGGGCGACGGGCGGAGAGCAGAGCCGGCCGATAATTCACGTATGGCAAACGGCATAACCATACAACATATTCCCTTTTTTATCTTTACCTATCATTTTAGGAGCAAATTCATCCGAAGTGATGCCACTGCCCTTCGCTTTAAAGACCACAATCAAATCTTTGCCCGACACCTTGGTCTTCACAGGCTTGCAACCACGTCCAAAATTCACTTCGGTAAATGAACCGAATCGCAACGACTTTACATCCACATCTGTCTGCGGATTAAAACCTGATTCGGCAGCAATCTTTACCTCAATAGTACGAGTAGACGGAGTGATCTCTTCTTCATTCAAAACAGACAATAGCATTCCTTTATTCAGAGGAATACTTATATTTTTGGAACTATGTTTATCGTTAGGCAGATCGTTCCATTTAATGGTATCAATCACGGCAAAATTCATTTGGACAGCACGCCCCTTCTCATCCTGAAAAACTTTAGGGCGCTCATATTTAAACCAATGTTCCACCGCTCCATCCTTATGGAATGATACACCCGGCACGTATGCTTCCCCTTGTCCTGTCACCCAATGCACTCCGTCCTTG
>ENA-OQDE01000426-OQDE01000426.1-human-gut-metagenome-genome-assembly--contig:-NODE-426-length-25694-cov-7.086674_pt1 | contig 25694 bp, 27 predicted proteins | sample MGYA00242768_ERZ504595 | MGnify/ENA primary metagenome ERZ504595 (study PRJEB26092, sample SAMD00036307) | human gut metagenome | host: Homo sapiens | study: EMG produced TPA metagenomics assembly of... | reverse complement strand
CCGTCCACGGAACTGCTGAACAGCCAGTTTTTTCGCCCCACTGCGAACGGACGGATCGCATTCTCACTGAGATTATTGGTAAAGCTGCACCGCCCGTCTTCCAGATAGGTTTCCGCTATATCACGCCTGTTGAGAACATAATTCACGGCTTTATCCAGCCGGGTATTCCGGACGGGCTTTTGCTGGTCAAGCCACGACCAGAAAGCCTCCAGAACAGGTTTTTCCTTCTCGAGACGCAGTTGTTTCCGCTTTTCATAATTACCGGGATACTTTTTGTTAATGGAGTCTTCCATGGCAAACAACCGATTGCAGTACTGGACTCCCTGTACTGCAGGCTGGCTGTAGTCATACTGCTTCCCTTTGGGAACAGCGTCGATAAAGTATCGGCGGATATGTGCCCAACAGGAGCAGCGCCTGATCCCAGGCAGACTGTTATAACCCTGATAGCCGTCCGTTTCCAGATATCCGCTGTAGCCTTCCAGAAACTCCTTTGCATGGCTGCCGCTCCTGGTCGGGGAATAGCCATACAGGATGATCTCCGCAAGTCCGTCCTCACCGCTTCGGAACAGCCACATGAATGACTGGGTCTGTGCCCTGCGTCCTTCCTCTTTCAATACCTGGACCCGCGTCTCATCTGCCATCACAAAACTACGTTTCAGCAGCTCCCGATGAAAGTAATCGTACATTGGCTGAAAATAGTTCTTTGAACAGTAGATGATCCAGTTTGCAAGGGTCGTCCGGCTGATCTGCACCCCATACTGCTTCCAGTCCTTTTCCTGCCGGTAAAGTGGAAGCCCGTTGGCATACTTCTGGTACATAGTCCATGCAGCTGCAGCTGCTGATGCAGGTCCTTTTCCAAGCAGAGCTGGCGGAACCTGAGACTTTACGATCACAGGCTTTTCTGTATCGCCGAGTCCTTCCTTGCAGGAGGGGCATCCATGGCTCTGGCTGTAGTATTCGATCACTTTACAGGTGGCAGGAATGAATTCCAGTTCCCGGCGGACATATTCCTCGCCGATCAGGACCATCTGCGTACCACATACCGGACAGATCTGATCCTCTTCCGGAAGTGGGACCACTACTTTTTCAACTTTCAGGCCTTTGAAGAGTTCCTCATGTGCTGCCTTCTTTTTACGGGTATGCTCCCGGATTACCGTTTCGCCTTCCAACAGGGATGGATCCTGTTCCACTTCTGCTTCATCGAAGAGATTCTGCTGTCCCGGAATATCATCAGATCTTCTCTCGCTGGAGGGACCAAAGAGTTTTTTTGTCAGATAATCTACCTGTTCCTGAAGAGCTTTCTCATGACTGGTTTTTTCGTCAATAATAAGACGGAGAGCTTTGATCAGTTCCGTCTGCTCCGCTATCATTGTTTTCAGTTGTGATACGGTATCTTTCAGCTCTCGAAGCTGGATATCTTTTGCACTGGAAGCCATCGTTTCTCTCCTCGGATTTGATTCCTTTATTATACCAGAAAGGGGGCTTTTACTAAAGGAAAACAACGCCTGAAAAATGCCGGATTTACAAGGGATTTCCGAATTTTTCCATGCAGGATTTCTGCCAGGATCCATGAGCTTTTTATTCTGCTTTGAGGGCTTTTGGCTGGTCAATATCAATTCCGGACATCAGCCAGTCAAACTCCCGCCAGGAAAGATTCCGGACCTCTGACTGCTTTCTGGGCCATTGATAACCGCCGCGGACAGACAATCGCTTATAGATCAGAACGAAGCCATCCGGTTCGCGGAACAAGGCTTTGATCCTGTCCCGTCTTCTTCCACAGAAAAGGAAGAGAGCACTGGACGACGGATCCATCTTAAGCTGGTCTTCGATAACGGTGCAGAGTCCGTCAATAGATTTCCTCATATCCGTGTAGCCACAGACAATGTAGATCTTCTCAAGTCCGGAAACATCACCTAACATGAAAACTCCTGAAGCATGCGAAAAGTCCTGGTGAGCAGAACAGGATCCGCATCATTGCTGATGCGGACTGTGATATCCTTCATAGAAACTTCAATCGTATGTGGATTGTCAAGGTTCGAATTTAGCATCTGCGATGCGGTATGCTGTTCCGGAACAATGTCAATGGGAACCACGTCCTGTTTCGGGCGTGGAACCTCAAGATGACCATAATTCGCCGCTGGGATCTGATCCGCTGCTGTTTTCCGACAACGGCTGACCCAGTTGTAAAAGGTGCTTACTGCAATGTCGTTTTCACGACACCAGTCAGCATCTGTCATGCCGCTCTGACGGCATTCATTGATAAGTCTGATCTGTTCCACCATCGGAACGCGGGTCTTGCGAGTACCTGCCATAACCTATCCTCCATAATTGTAGTGAAATAATCTAAGTATCTATCAGCTGCAATTATAGGGGAAATCTAAGGATTTGAAAATCCGCAGGAATACTTGGCGCTTACTTTACAGGGGAAACTCTATCGCTGGATATCCATTTTTGTGGGTTGACAAATGTTCAAATTAGAACTAAAATACAAGAAGTTCAAATTAGAACAAGAGGAAGGTGGAAGCATGTTTGATGAGCAGTGGCAGTTTGCCGTGGAAGTAGAACGGGAATATGCACAGTACCGCAAAAGGTGATGATGCGTTATCATTTGTCTGCCGCAGAAGTAGATATTTTGCTGTTTCTTGCAAATAACAGTCAGTTTGATCTTGCAACAGATATTGTACGTGTGCGGAAAATGCAGAAATCACACGTTTCGCTGGCCGTAAACGGGTTGTGTGAAAAAGGCTACCTGCGAAAAGAGGGCGATATGGCAGACCGGAAGAAAGTGCATTTGAAGCTGGAACCGGCTGCGGCAGAGTGCGTTTGTTACGGACAGAAATGTCAGAAGGAATTTGGAGAATCTCTGTTTTGCGGAATTTCAGAGGAAGATAAAAAAGAATTTTTGCGGCTCTGTGAGCTGATCCGGAAAAATGTAATCGGGAAATAGAATGGAGAAAGAATGGAGAAAGAAGGAATTTCATGACTATTACAGAATTAATCGTATGTATTGTGGCCGGCTCGGTGCCGGCCTTGGAACGGGTCTTGCGGGACTTTCTGCGGCGGCGGTCGTTTCGCCTATGCTGATCACATTTCTGCATATGCCGGCGTACCAGGCGATCGGGATAGCACTTGCATCGGATGTCCTCGCGTCGGGGGTCAGTGCGTGGACATACAAGAAAAACAAAAATATCGACATTCGCCATGGCGTGATTATGTTGATCTCCGTATTGATTTTTACACTGGTCGGAAGCTTCGTTTCCTCCTTGTGCCAAACGGAACAATGGGCGGATTTTCAAAAGGTATGACACTGCTTGTCGGACTCAAATTTATTATTCGCCCGATCATGACAACGAAGGAAGTGCAGGCAAACAAATCCGAGGAACAGAAAATCCGGCAGTCCATTCTTTGCGGCGTGTTAATTGGCTTTATCTGCGGTTTTGTCGGTGCCGGCGGCGGTATGATGCTGCTTCTGGTGCTTACAAGTGTGCTTGGCTATGAGTTAAAAACGGCGGTTGGAACGAGCGTCTTTATCATGACCTTTACTGCGCTGACCGGAGCTGTTTCACATTTCTATATCGGCGGAAAACCGAATTTTCCGATTATGATTGCTTGCGTGATCAGCACACTGGTGTTCGCGCAGCTTGGAGCAAAATGGGCGAACAGCGCAAACGTAAAAATGCTGAATCGCGTAACCGGAATCCTGCTGTGCGTGCTGGGAATGGTGATGCTGTTCTTCTGAAAAATCCTGTCCGATACAAAACCGGACAGGATTTTTTCTTACTATGAAAGCATGCAAATCAGGTTCTCATCGCTCCGTCCACGGAAAGAATTTCACCCGTTATATAGGAAGCCATGTCGCTTGCCAGGAAGAGAAATGCATTTGCGATATCTTCTGCCTCGCCGATTCTTCGAAGCGGGATGTGGCTGATCAGAGGATCGATCATTTCCTTCGGAAGTGCTGCAACCATATCAGTTCTGGTGATACCGGGGGCAACGGCGTTCACGCGGATGTGAAACGGTCCGAGTTCTCTTGCAAGTGACCAGGTGAGACCATTGACAGCATATTTGCTGGACGGATAGGCAACGCCGCCTGGCTGGCCACAGATGCTGACCATAGAGCTGGTGTTCAGAATACATCCGCCGCCCTGCTCTTTCATGATAGCAGTGGCCGGCAGGATTCCGTTCATCATGGCGTTCACATTCAGATCCATTACGTTGGCGAAATGTTCTGCGGTGTATTTGTCGAGCGGTGTGCTGTCGGAAACGCCGGCATTGTTTACGAGGATATCAATTCTTCCGTATTTTTCCTTGATTTTAGCAATCTCATCTGCCATGGCGGCCGCATCGGTCAGCTTTGGCTATGCGCCGGAAACGTCCCAGTCCGGGTTTTCTTCTTTCAGGGAAGTAACCGCTTTTACAACGGTCTCCTCGCGGGAGCCAAAAAGTACAACTTTCGCGCCGTTCTGTAAATTTTTGAACAATGGCATAGCCGATTCCCCTGGTTCCACCGGTAACAACTGCTATTTTATTCTGTAACATAAAAACCACCTCACAATCCATTTTCTTATTTCTATCATAAGGGATTCCGTTGGTGGACAGTCAATCCATATTTTTTGCCGGAAAAAACAGTGAATTTTTCTTAAAATCAGACGAGTTGTTACAGTGCGCCGGAGATCAGCAAACTGTAACGACGATTTTTGCGGGTAGATGAAATTGCGGTGTGGATTTCTTTGCCATAAATAGTTATAATAAAGCTAAAAAGTGTCCAGTGGGTGTACACTTTGAGCAGAATGTATCAGAAAAAGGTGTTTTGCGGGCTACGACGTTCTTGTTTGGGAAATGTTTTCTGAATGTGCCGGGAGCAAAAAAGACGGCGCGGCAGATGATAGGGTTCGCTTTGGAAGACGTTCGATGCTCCGGAAAAGATGAGGGAAACTGACAAAAAAGGGAAAATGATGTACAAGGTGTGAATTCATGAGAATACAGGAAGTAATGGGAAAAACGGGACTGTCCAGACGGACGATCCATTATTATATCGATCAGAAATTAATTATCCCCCCGGTGAATGAGGGCAATGGGTACCATGATTTTACAGAGGAGGATGTACAGAAGCTTTTTATTATCCGAAAGCTGCGGGAGGCGGGGCTTTCTCTTGCGGATATCCGTGCAATTCTGCGTAAGCCGCGAACAACGCCGTTTTATCTTCATAAGCAGATGAATGAGCTGCAGACGCAGATGCTTACGATACAGAAAACGATCAGCGAGATGGACCGCTTAAGCGGCCAGCTCCCGGTCTGTCAGTCGCTCGACCAGCTTGCGGGAATGCTGGAAGACACGAATTTCAGCCCCGATGAGCCGCCGCAGTTTCAGATGGAATCGAGAGATGCCAGGCTGCTGGCGCAGTATCTCCGGATGCTTATCTGGACACGCCGGTCACGGAGTATCAGCAGTTTCTGTGGCAGAAAATCATGCAGCAGACCATGGAACATGCGCGGACAGATCTGAAAATGATGTCCCGTTATCTGCAGTCTATTTCCCCGGAGCGGATTGATGCGACGAATATTAACCAGTATCTGCGGAACCAGAAAATCATTGCTCTCACGGGGGCGGATTATCCGACGTTTGTGGAAGAATTGAAAACTTCTCTCCTTGCGTTTGCCTCTGACCCGGTACAGCAGGAAAAATGGAGTCTCCTCTACCAGCCGCTCATCCATCCGATCGCCGTTTTCTGCGTCTCTGTCAGCGGCTGGATGCGCGAGTTCCACCCGGCATACCGCCGCTATTATGAAAACACGCACACCTGCTGCCGCATGCTGAAAGATTTCATGGACAGTCCGGAGGGAGCTTTACTGAATGCTGCGCTGAACAAAGCATTCAACGGAAACTGCGATGTGCGCACCGGTTACTACGGCGAACTCGAAGTGGCGGCAACATTTCACAAAAGCATTTATGCACTGCTGTCACCGGAACAGATCCGGGAATTTCTGGCAGGGGTGGAAGGGTGAGTATCTGACCTTGCTTCGGAAACAGGAGGGTCTTACACAGGCAGAGATGGCAGGGAAAATTTGTTATATTGGAATGGCACATTACGGAAAAAGAGTATGTGTCAAATGGGAATACAAAACAAAATAGACAATAGCCTCACAGGTCGGAAACATATGAGGCTATTGCGGTTTTCGAGCATGATAAAAAAGATTTTTCAATCATGTTCGGAAATAGAAGACAGATTTTTTGCGACGATGCGCGCGGAACGATCGTTACCGGAAGAATGATTTTTTCCGTCTCGGCGGCGGGATTTTTGAGGGCGGCAAGCAGAATCCGTCCGACTTCGCGTCCGATTCCGGCAAAATCCTGATGAATGGAGGTAATGCCGAGGCTTCGGCTGACATTTGTATCGTCGAAGCCGCAGAGGCAGAGATCCTCCGGAATGCGAAGACCGATCGTGCGGCAGGCGAGGAAAATCAGCTCGGCGATACGGTCGTTTTCGGCGATGATGGCGGTGATGCCGTCGCTGTGCATGGCAAGAAGCTTCTGCTGAAACGGTGTGCGTTCTGTGGAAAGTGCGGCATCATCGGAAAGCTCCTCGCAGCAGGTGACAAGCTGATGCGGGTCCGGCGCGATCCCGGCGGCTTTCATTTCATGCAAAAATCCGGCAAAGCGGTCGCGTACCGATGAAGTCTCAGAGAGTGGCGCCGCGGTGAAAAACGCGATGTTTCGGTGTCCCTGCCCGAGCAGATGGCGCGCTGCCTGTCGTCCGCCGTCATAGTTGTCGCAGACAACATTGTTCAGATACGGACAGTCCGTCTGCTTGTCAACGATGACGATCGGACAGCCGGAGAACATGAAATCGTTCAGCTTTTCCAGGTGAATGTTGTCGCGCTTCGGATAATAGACAAGCGCGGCAATATTTTGAGACCGGAGCAGTTCCAGTGTTGTGCGTTCCTTCGGTGAGGAAGAGCCGGTGACGTGAATGCTTAGAAAATAGCCACATTCAGCCAGCACAGCGCTTAAGCTTCCGATTGCCTCCGAAATATTTCCCTGTGTGGTGGCGAACGGAAGAAGAAGAGAAATCATTTTCGGCGTATCGGTTGCTTTGCTGTCCGGTGAAAGACTTCGCGAAACAAAGCTTCCAACACCGCGCTTCCGGTACAGAATCCCCTGCTGTTCCAGATCCTCGATAGCACGCTTTGCGGTAATCCGGCTGACGTGGTGTTGCTCCGACAGCATTTTTTCGGTACAGAAGGATTCGTCAAACGAAAAGTCTCCGGCGTGAATGCGTGCAAGCAGGGTTTCTTTGATCATTTCATATTTTGGTTTTGTTTTTCTGGTCTGTGAATCCATAAAATTCCTCTGGGATAAAAAGGTATAAAAACGTTGATTCCGTCTGCGTGTTTCATTTGCTATTATAGCGAATGTAAAAAACAAGTCAAATAAGAGCTGCGGCCTTTTCGGACACGATTTACTGCTACAGCAGACGTGGCACGATGAAAAACGATAAAATGATATATCATATAGAAAGCGAATGTAAAATGCTTGACAGAATATCATCTGATTTCTATAATATGATATATCAAACAAATTGGTGTCAAAAGGTGTTTTACCCCGTTTGATACCAGAATACTCGACAAAATGCCGTATCGGCAGAAGGACAGCAAGAAACCAAAGATTTTTAAAGAAACGAAAGGAAACAGATCATGATGAAAACAACCGTACATATTATTTCCCATTCCCACTGGGACAGAGAGTGGTATCAGTCTTTTGAAACACACCGCATGAAACTGATTGAGCTGGTGGACAATATTTTGGATAAGGCGGAAAACGATCCGGAGTTCGGAGGCTTTTTCCTCGACGGACAGGTCATCGCAATCGATGATTATCTGGAAATTCGTCCGGAGAAGCGTGCGCAGGTGGAAAAATGCATCCGCGAGGGCAAAATTCAGACCGGTCCGTGGTATATTCTGCAGGATGAGTTCCTGACGAGCGGAGAGGCATGTGTCCGCAATCTTCAGGTCGGCATGCAGGAAGCAGAACAGTACGGTGCAGTCGGGAATGTTGGTTATTTCCCGGATGCGTTTGGAAACGCAGGTCAGATGCCGCAGGTATTAAAGCAGGCAGGCATGGAGGCAGTTGTCTTCGGGCGGGGTGTCAAACCGATCGGACCGAACAACGAAGTTACCGGCGGACAGTATGAGTCTACATATTCTGAGATGATGTGGGAATCCCCGGATGGAACGAAGCTGCCGGGTATCCTGTTTGCAAACTGGTATAACAACGGCGTTGAAATTCCGGTAGACGAGGCGGAAGCGAAGGTTTACTGGGATAAAAAGCTGGCAGATGCGAGAAAATTTGCTGCAACGCATCAGCTTCTGCTGATGAACGGATGCGATCATCAGCCGCTGCAGAAGAACATTACGGAAGCAATCCGCGTGGCAAGAAAGCTGTACCCGGACATCGAGTTTATTCATTCTGATTTCAAAAAATATGTAGAAGCAATGGAGAAGGAAATCTCTGAGAACTTCTCTACGGTTAAGGGTGAGCTGACAAGCCAGGAAACCGACGGAAGATGGACGCTGGCAAATACAGCGTCTTCCTGGATCGGATTAAAACAGGATAACCGCGCGGGAGAGACGGCACTGGAGCGAAAAGCAGAGCCTGCGGCTGCAATGGCACAGGTGTTTGGGAAAACATATCCGGAGGACCAGATGACCTACAGCTGGAAGAAGCTGATGCAGAATCATCCGCATGACAGCATCTGCGGCTGCAGTGTGGACGAGGTCAACGAAGAAATGAAGACTCGTTTTGCAAAGAGCAGACAGGTTGCGGATGCAATTTACGAGGAGAGCGTGGAGTATCTGACGAATAAGGTAAACACGGCGGCACTTCCGGGGGACGGCGAGAAAATCCCGTTTGTGGTATGGAATACATCGGGAACAGCGAAAACACAGGTGGTGGAGAAAGAAATTCACCTGTTCCGGGATTACAATCTGTTTGTGTGGGATGGCTATGAGGCGGCAGAACAGGTGGAGCTTCCGGCAATGGTGCTGCGCGATGCGGACGGAAATGAAGTTCCGGCGAAGATTGCGGATGCGGGGATTGCGTTCGGATACGATCTGCCGGATGACCGGTTCCGTCAGCCATATATGGCGAAGAAGGTACGGGTGACGTTTGAGGCAGAGGTTCCGGCTCTTGGATACCGTACGTATTATTTGGAAACCGCAGAACAGCTGCAAAACGTGGACGTAGTTTCCGGTGACGCGAATGTGCTTGAAATGATGCAATGAAGGTTGTTGTGAACGAGGATGGTTCTTACAGCCTTCTGGACAAGAAGACGGGCAGAACGTATGAGAACCTGGGTTGCTATGAAGACACCGGGATATGGGCAATGAGTATATTTATATTCAGGATACCGGAAAACAGGTGATTTCCACGAAGGGCAGAAAGGCGGAGGTTTCCTGCGTGGAGCGAAATGCGTTCCGTACAGTGGTTGAAATCCGCCACAAAATGATGGTTCCGTCCGGAATGGGTGAAGAGCTGCAGCGGCAGCGCGAGATGTGTATTGATCCATATACGCGGGTGGCAAACCGCTCTTTTGAGCTGGTTGAAATGGATGTGAAGACGGTGCTTACGCTGGAAAAATCGGCGAAAGGGCTGCGTGTGGCTACCACCATCTGCAATCAGGCGAAGGATCACCGGTTCGTGTGATTTTTCCGACGGGACTGCATACATCGATGCATATGGCGGATTCTGCGTTTGAGGTGGTTCGGAGAAATAACCGTCATAACGATACCTGGACAAATCCATGCGGATGTGAGAGACAGCAGTGTTTTGCGGCGATGGAGGACGAAAAGGGCGGCCTCTGGTTGCCAACCGCGGTTTGTATGAGTATGAGATTCTGGAAGAGCAGGAGAATGCAATTGCGGTGACGCTGCTTCGCTGTGTTGCGGAGATGGGCGATTGGGGATATTTCCCGACACCGAAGGCACAGCAGCTTGGAACATTCTGTCTGGAGTTTGAGGTTGTGCCATATGCGGCCGGGGAGACCGGCACTGCATTTGAGGAAGGCTATGCGTTCCAGCAGGATCTGACGGTGGCACAGGCCGGGCTGGAGAGAGCGTTCCTTCGGAAACCGGGTCAGGTAAAGCCGGAGCTGATTGAAGGTAACTTCCGTTAGAGATGAGTTTTCTTGCATTTGAAGGCAATGGTATTCATATGACTGCATTTAAGAAAGGTCAGAAGAAGGACGATCTGTTTGTGCGGTTCGTGAATCATATGGAGCAGGGAGAGATCCTTTCTTTTAAGAAAGAAGATTGGATGAAAGAGGTTTATCGCAGCAATGTCATCGAAGAGAAGAACGATGTGCTGACCCCGGATGCGGACGGTATTTATCATGTGTCGCTGAGGGAATTTGAGATTGCTACGTTTGGGGTTGTGAGATAAGCGGACGCTTCGGCAGGAGGGCGTGCGATCGTTGCAAAAAACGGGGAAAAAGCAAGAATAAGGTGGACTTTAGGGCAGACAAGTTATATGCTTTTGGTATAAGTAAAAAATGATTTTTTACAGGAGGGTTTTTACATGAAAAAATGGACAGACCGAATGGAAACTCCGATTCAGGCGGAGCTGATCTGTTATGATGTGAATGGAATTCACATTGTGTTTGGGGTGACAAAAGAGAAGGCGTTAAAGCTGTTTCATTTTTCAAGTGCACCGTTTGATGCAGAGAATCTCTGCCGGAAGCCGGATAACTGGTGGCCGATGGAGGGAATGCGGGAGGCTCAGATCGAAGAGAGCTTCCAGCTGGTACAGGTGAATTTTTCCGGTTATAACGGCCGTATGAAAAGCACGGAAATAAGTACATTGTGACAGCGCCGGGCTTTATGCTGAAATTTGACTCGATTTCGGAAGAAAGAAACGAAGATGGCGATCTGCTTCGCATTGTACAGAAGGATGATGTGACGGGCGCGAGGGTAGAGTCGGTCATGCAGTTTTATGACGGTCTTCCGGTTGCAAGAATGTACAATACCGTGACGAATGAGGGCAGTGAGAACCAGACACTGGAATATATCTCAAGCTTCAGCTACTGGGGCATCGAAAAAGAGCAGAAAGAGGGCATTCCGGAGTTTATCAGCTCAGATGATAAGATGTCGATGATAGTGGTTCACAATGGCTGGCAGAAGGAGCTGACGGTGAAAAAATACCGCTTTGCAGATCTTGGCATGGCGCAGACGCAGCCGCACAACTATCAGAGAACATCGAAGACGATTGAGATTACAAATACGGGTAACTGGTCGGCGAAGGAATATGTTCCGATGGGATATATTGGGAACAGCGCAGCAGATGCGAGCCTGTTTTTCGAGATCGATCACAGCGGTTCCTGGCATTATGAAATTGGAGATCAGAACTGCCACTTTTACCTGGCTGTGAGCGGCCCGACGGAAATCCAGTCGCACTGGTCGAAAAACCTGAAGCCGGGAGACAGCTTTACAACCGTGCCGGTGGCTGTCGGTGTCGGTCATGATGATTTTGAGGAGGCAATCGGTACCTTAACGAAGTACCGCAGAAGAATTCGCCGTCCGAATAAGGACAATGAGAACCTGCCGGTTATTTTCAACGATTACATGAACTGTCTGTTTGGAGATCCGACGACAGAAAAAGAATTTCCGCTGGTGGATGCTGCCGAAAAAGCAGGATGTGAATACTTTGTCATCGATGCCGGCTGGTATGCGGACGGCAACTGGTGGGACAGTGTCGGCGAGTGGCAGGAGAGCAGAAAACGTTTCCCGAACGGCGTTCGTGAAGTGACAGATTATATCCGTTCCAAGGGTATGATTCCCGGCGTATGGCTGGAGCTTGAGGTTATGGGTATTAACTGTAAAAAGGCTTCTATTCTGCCGGATGAGTGTTTCTTCCTGCGCCATGGAAAACGTGTGTATGACAGAAGCCGTTATCAGCTTGACTTCCGTCATCCGCTGGTCGTTGAGCATGTAACGGAAGTGATCGACCGCGTGGTCAGAGATTATGGTGTCGGCTATATTAAGATGGATTACAATATCGAACCTGGTATCGGTACGGAAGTGGATGCAGACAGTTTTGGAGATGGTCTCTTAGAGCATGAGAGAGCATATCTGGCATGGCTGGATGGTATTTACAGAAAATACCCGGATCTCGTGATCGAGAACTGCTCAAGCGGCGGTCTTCGGATGGATTATGCGATGCTGGCAAGAAACAGTATTCAGTCCACCAGTGATCAGGAGGATTACCGTAACTACGCGACGATTTCGGCGAATGCGGCGATTGGTGTAATGCCGGAGCAGGCTGCGATCTGGTCGTACCCATTGCGGGACGGTACCGAAGAGGAAGTTATTTTCAACATGGTCAACGCGCTTCTGCTTCGTATTCACCAGAGCGGTCATCTGGCAGAAATTTCGCCGGAGCGGTTTGCACTGGTAAAAGAGGGAATCGACTGCTACAAAGAGATCCGCAGCGGAATCAAGGATGGTGTTCCGTTCTGGCCAATGGGATGGGCGGATAATGAGGACAAGCATCTTGCAGCCGGAATCCGGGTACCCGGAGATGTGATTTACCTTGGTGTATGGAGACGCGGCGGAGAGACGGATTTTGAAGTTCCGCTTGACCGTGCCTTTCCGGGAAAAGAGCTGGAAGTAAGCTGTATTTATCCGAAAGCGTGCGGAGATGTATTCCATTACGATGATTACAGCAAAAAACTGAAGGTCCATTTTCCGGAGACGTATATGGCGCGGCTGTTTCAGATTAAAGTGAAATAAAGTAACGATTGAGAGCCCCATTTCGCATGGCGCTGAATCGTTACGAAATAAAAACATAAATCCCCACCCACGGAATAAATTGTATGGAGTGTATCTTCAGCAATGTTTTCCGGGGAGGGGATTTTTTGCGTATTCTTACGGTACTTTCAGATCTTATGGTTCCCCTGCTGATCTTTTATGTGGTCGGATTGGGGCTTTTGATGAAGCAGGATGTGTTCGGAGATTTTTTGAACGGGGCAAAGGATGGCATGCGGACTGTGATCGGGATTGTGCCGAGCTGATCGGGCTGATGGCGGCGGTCGGGGTTTTGCGGTCATCGGGATTTCTGGAGGATTTTGGAAACCTGCTCGGAACTGTGCTGGAACCGACGGGAATCCCATCTGCGCTGGTTCCGCTCAGTGTTGTGCGTCTGTTTTCCAACAGCGCGGCGGTGAGCCTTTTGCTGGATCTTTACAAGGAGGCGGGCTGCGACTCCTTTGCCGGACGGGCAGCTTCCATTATCATGTCGTGTACCGAGACCGTTTTCTATACGATGACGGTTTACTTTGGTGCGGTTCGGATCAAAAAAACGCGGTATACTCTGGCTGGCGCCTTGTTTTCTTCTCTTGTTGGAATGACAGTCGGTGTTTTGCTTGCACGGTTGATCTGACCATTTTTCTGATCATACCAGTGAAATGTGTTGACATTTCAAAACGATTGGAATAAGATGGAAACAACTTAAAACATACAAAATCAATAGGAAATAAGGAAATAAAAGGTGCAGAATAAGGAGGAAATGAACGATGGCAAAGGTATATGACAGCATTTTAGATCTTGTAGGAAAAACTCCGCTGGTAGAGCTGAAACGGATCGAAGAAAAAGAAGGACTGCAGGCGAAACTGATCGCAAAAGTAGAATCCTTTAATCCGGCAGGAAGTGTCAAAGACCGTATTGCAAAAGCGATGATCGAGGATGCGGAAGCAAAAGGTCTCTTAAAGGAAGGCTCCGTTATCATTGAGCCGACCTCCGGAAATACCGGAATCGGACTGGCAGCGGCAGCAACGGTAAAAGGCTATCGCATGATCCTTACTATGCCGGAAACGATGAGTGTAGAGCGCCGGAATATCGTAAAGGCATACGGCGCAGAGGTTGTTCTGACGGATGGAACAAAAGGAATGAAGGGCGCTATCGAGAAAGCCGATGAGCTTGCAAAAGAGATTCCGAACAGCTTTATCGCAGGACAGTTTGTGAACCCGGCAAACCCGGAGACACACAAAAAGACAACCGGACCGGAGATCTGGGAAGACACCGATGGAGCAGTTGATATCTTTGTTGCGGGCGTTGGTACCGGTGGAACCATTACCGGAACGGGTGAGTACTTAAAAGAGAAAAAACCGGAAGTAAAAGTGGTAGCGGTAGAACCGGCATCCTCACCGGTGCTGTCGGAGGGTGTTTCCGGACCACATAAGATTCAGGGAATCGGTGCAGGCTTTGTGCCGGAGACGCTGAATACCGGCATTTACGATGAGATTATCAAGGTAGAAAATGAAGACGCTTTCAAGACCGGCAGAGATCTGGCAGCCGAGGAAGCTATTCTTGCGGGAATTTCCTCCGGAGCAGCTCTGTATGCGGCGATCCAGCTGGCAAAACGTGAGGAAAATAAAGGAAAAACCATCGTTGTGCTCCTGCCGGATAACGGAGACAGATACTATTCCACAGCTCTGTTTGCCAAATAAAAGGGAACAGCCTCAGATTTTAAAATAATAGATATCAGTGAACACTGCCATCCGCGGCACTTTCTCTCCACCGCGAATGGCAGTTTCGCATATTAATTTATACCAGAAAGGGAACTTTACTTATGACACTACAACAGCTTCGCTACGTAATTCAGGCCGCAGACTCCAGATCCATGAATGAGGCGGCAAAGGCACTCTATATTTCACAGCCGAGTCTCTCTGGAGCAATCAAGGAGCTGGAAAAAGAGATCGGAATTGAGCTGTTCAAGCGCAGCAGCCACGGAACAGTACTGACCCCGGAGGGCGAGGAGTTTCTGGGTTACGCACGTCAGGTCACAGACCAGTATCAGCTTCTCGAAAACCGCTATATTTATCGCACCAAGGGAAAGAAAAAATTCAGCGTGTCGATGCAGCATTACAGTTTTGCCGTAAAGGCGTTTGTGGAGCTGGTGAAGCAGTTTGGTATGGATGAGTACGAGTTTGCGGTTTATGAGACGAGAACGTATGATGTGCTGATGGATGTAAAGAACTTCAAGAGCGAGCTTGGGATCTTATATCGGAATGACTTTAATGCGAAGGTGCTGAACAAGCTGCTGAAGGATAATAACCTCGAGTTTCACGACCTGTTTTCCTGCGGAACGTACGTCTATCTATGGAAAGATCATCCGCTTGCGGATCAGGCGGAGATCACAATGGAGGAGCTGAAGGAATATCCATGCCTGTCCTTTGATCAGGGAAGCAACAATTCGTTCTTCCTGGCAGAGGAAGTGCTTTCGACGTATGAATATAAGAGAATCATTAAAGCAAATGACCGTGCGACCATGCTGAATCTGATGGTCGGACTGAATGGTTATACGCTTTGCTCCGGCATTATCTGTGAGGAATTAAACGGCAGTGACTACCGCGCTGTGCCGCTTCACGCGGAGGAAAACATGATGATCGGTTATATTTCCAGGAAGGGTATGTCGATCAGCGCACTGGGACAGCAGTATTTGGAAGAAATTCGGAAATATAAGGAGCTTGTGCTGTAAAAAAGGAGAAACAAGAAGACTTTAACGAATCAAGTAAGTCCCCTGCTTCCATTGCGAAAAGCAATAAGCAGTGGGTGGGGACTTGCTGTATCAGGAGTGGTACAAGCCACTCCTGATAAGCTGCGAAGCAGCTATTCGGTTATGAGCAAGTAGCGAAGCGGATTGCGAATATCCGCTTTGACTCTCTGGAGTGTGTTTGAAAAAGGCTTTTCGCAAGCTGCGAGTCCCATCTTGTGGGAGATGAATTGCATTTGTTATCTTGTTTTATGTAGCATGATTGGATATAGAAATTTCAGAAGAAAAAATATTGGCGATAAAGAATAGCTATAGGGAAACCCTATAACCAGCCATCAATTTTCTATATTGGACAAAGCAGAAGACTGTCGCTATAATAATCCTTGTAAACAGATAGGAAATATCACAAAAACGAGAGGAAGCGAAGAGAATGAGAGCAGTTTTCGCAGAGAATCGAATCGTGATCTATGATGTCATGTGTTGCAGCGTAAGCAGATAAAACCGAAAGAAAACGGAGCCGCATTGCAGCATAGACAGAACAGGATGACAACCGGTTCCGATAGATAATAGAAAATCGAACATGAAAAGAAATAGAAAAACGAAAAACAGAACAGGAGAATACAATCATGAGCAAAAAAACAAGAGCAGAAAGAAATCTTAAATTTGAAACCTTACAGCTTCACGTAGGACAGGAAAATCCGGATCCGGCAACCGGAGCAAGAGCAGTTCCGATCTATCAGACCTCTTCTTTCGTATTCAATAACTCCGATCACGCGGCAGCAAGATTCGGACTTCAGGATGCAGGAAACATCTACGGTCGTCTGACTAATCCGACAGAGGACGTCTTCGAGCAGAGAATGGCAGCACTGGAGGGCGGCGTTGCGGCACTTGCAGTAGCTTCCGGAGCAGCAGCCATCAACTACACCATCATCAACCTGGCTCAGAAGGGCGACCACATCGTATCCGCAAAGAACATCTACGGCGGTTCCTACAACCTGCTGGCACACACCCTTCCACAGTACGGCATCAGCACCACATTTGTTGATGTATTCGATCTGGATGAGGTTCGCGCAGCCGTTCAGGAGAACACAAAAGCCATCTACATCGAGACCCTCGGAAACCCGAACTCTGATGTTGTCGATATCGAAGCACTTGCAAAAATTGCACATGAGAACAAAATTCCGCTGGTTGTCGATAATACCTTCGCAACTCCATACCTCGTTCGTCCGATCGAGTACGGCGCAGACATCGTTGTTCATTCCGCAACCAAATTCATCGGCGGCCATGGAACTACTCTTGGCGGTGTGATTGTAGACAGCGGTAAATTCGACTGGGAGGGATCCGGAAAATTCGCATCCCTGACCGAGCCAAACCCGAGCTATCACGCATCAGCTTCACAAAAGCAGTTGGACCGGCTGCATTCGTTACAAAAGTACGTGCCATCCTTCTTCGTGATACCGGAGCTACGCTTTCTCCGTTCAACTCATTCCTGCTTCTGCAGGGACTTGAGACTCTGTCTCTCCGCGTAGAGCGTCACGTTGAGAACGCACTGAAAGTTGTAAAATATCTGGAGAGCCAGCCGCAGGTTGAGAAAGTACATCATCCGTCTGTATCCGACGATCCCAAGCAGCAGGCACTGTACGCAAAATACTTCCCGAACGGCGGCGGTTCCATCTTCACCTTCGAAATCAAAGGCGATGCACAGAAAGCAAAAGATTTCATCGACAATCTGGAACTGTTCTCCCTGCTGGCTAACGTTGCCGATGTAAAATCTCTGGTAATCCATCCGGCAACCACCACTCACAGCCAGTGCACCGAGGAAGAACTGCTGGATCAGGGAATCAAACCAAACACCATCCGTCTTTCCATCGGTACCGAAAATGTCGATGATATTATCGAGGATCTGGATGAGGCATTTAAGGCAGTTCAGTAATTGGAAAACAGGTTATAGTAAATAAAACGTACGCCTCTGGCACAGTTCAAAGTGTCAGGGGCGTATTTTTCGCGTGCAATGAGGAAAAGTCCGTGCTTGCATGAGACCTTGACGAATGCCGCGATAACGAGTGAAGCGAGTTTTGGTTATGTGGGATCTTGAATGAAAGAGGAAAAAGATTTTAATGCTGGTTTTTTCATTGTTTCCGTTCGGAGCGGATACGCTGCACCGATTACAAGCGGTGGTGCGTCGAGAAGAGGAACGGCGGTGACATTTGGATGGCGGAAAAGTTCAAAGTTGCTCTCGGCAAAGAGACTGAAAGCCTCGCCGATTTCCACAGAGCTGATCGTGGATTCCAGGCGGGCCGTGCGCAGGATCTGCGGTTTTACACCTGCCTTTTCAAATAGCTGCATGCAGAGCTGATAAATCGAGGTATAGGGGTGCATGAGAATCAGCGGTTCGGCGGCAAGATCAGCGATGGTAAGAGCAGGCTTTTCGGCAAGTGGATGATCGATGGGCAGCATCACGCAGAGGCGGTCTTCTGTGATGGGTTCGAAGTGGTATTTCTGCAGTGAAATCATGGAATCCCGCGCGATCACAAGGTCAAAATGGCCTGATTGCAGGCCGTCCATCAGCTCAGTCTCTTCGCATTCTTCCAGAGTCAGCCCAATTTCCAGATGCGCGTGCGTGAAGGCACGGATGCGGGAAGTGAGATGATACTGCGTCAGAAACGGAAGAGAGCCAACGCGGAGCGGCTGGCGCGTGGTTTCCTGGAAGTGATGCATTTTTTGCAGCATCTGGTGATACTGGAGGGAGAGCTCCGCGGCTTCCTGCAGAAATAGTTCGCCTGCCGGAGTCAGTACGGCCTGGCGGCGGGTGCGGTCGAAGAGGGGAAGATTCAATTCAGTCTCGAGCTTCTGGATCTGTTTCGAGAGCGTGGACTGTGCGATATGAAGATTTTCCGCGGCCTCTAAAAAGGTGTCGCATCAAACGGCCATCAGAAAAAAGTCGATCTGTTCCAGAGTCATAAGGGGAGCCTCCTTTTTGTTTGATTCATTCCATTCTGGAAACAATTGTACCACAAATCGAATTGATTCCACAAAGGTTTCTTTTTACAATAAGGGTAGAAAATGAGGATGAAAAGGCATCCTTCGGGGCGCCGTCGATAGAATAAAAGGAGAAGAACTATGGCTGAAAAAGTAAGAGATCTGCGTAGTGCGCTGGAACGATTGAGAAATATGCCGGGACAGCTTGCCGAGACAGACGTTGAGGTTGATCCGATGGCGGAGCTTGCCGGTGTTTACCGTTACGTCGGTGCGGGCGGGACCGTAAAGCGTCCGACGAAAGAAGGCCCGGCGATGATTTTTCGCAACGTAAAAGGGCACCCGGACGCCAGCGTTGCGATTGGTGTTCTGGCAAGCCGGAAACGCGTGGCTGCCCTGCTGGACTGCGAGCCGGAGAGTCTTGGAAAAATGCTGTATCACAGCGTAGAAGAGCCGATTGTACCGGTTGAATTTCAGGGCGCGCCGCCATGCCAGGAAGTGGTACATCTGGCGACCGATCCCGATTTTGATCTGAACCGTCTCGTCCCGGCGCCGACGAATACGCCGGATGATGCCGGCCCGTACATCACGCTCGGCATGTGCTACGCCTCCCATCCGGACACCGGACTGCATGATGTGACGATTCACCGTCTCTGCATTCAGGGAAAAGACGAGCTTTCGATTTTCTTCACCCCGGGCGCACGCCACATCGGCGCAATGGCAGACCGCGCGGAGGAACTGGGACAGACACTTCCGATTTCCATCAGTATCGGTGTTGATCCTGCGATTGAGATCGGTTCCTGTTTCGAGCCGCCGACAACACCGCTCGGTTACGATGAGCTTTCCGTTGCGGGTGCACTGCGGAAAGAGCCGGTAGAACTGTGCCGCTGCGTTTCCGTGAAGGAGATGGCGATTGCAAATGCAGAGTACGTCATCGAGGGCGAGGTCATCCCGGGTGTGCGTGTGCAGGAGGACCAGAACAGCCATACTGGCTATGCGATGCCGGAGTTCCCGGGCTACACCGGCCCGGCAAGTGATCAGTGCCGTCTGATTAAAGTAAAAGCCGTGACACACCGCCGCAGTCCGATTATGCAGACCTGCATCGGACCAAGCGAAGAGCACGTTTCGATGGCTGGTATTCCGACCGAGGCGAGCATCTACGGCATGGTAGAAAAAGCGATGCCGGGACGGCTCCAGAATGTGTACTGCGGTTCCGCAGGCGGCGGAAAGTATATGGCGGTTCTCCAGTTCAAAAAACTGAGTCCCAGCGACGAGGGAAGACAGCGTCAGGCAGCATTGCTGGCATTTTCGGCGTTCAGTGAGCTGAAACACGTTTTTCTGGTGGACGAGGATGTGGACTGCTTTGATATGAACGATGTGATTTGGGCAATGAATACGAGATTCCAGGGTGACGCGGACATCATCACAATTCCAGGCGTGCGGTGCCATCCGCTCGATCCGTCGAACGATCCGACGTGTTCACCGTCGATCCGCGATCATGGGATTGCATGCAAGAGATTTTCGACTGTACGGTGCCGTACGATCAAAAAGAACGGTTTGTGCGGGCGAGATTTATGGAAGTCGATCCGAAGCATTGGCTGGATGAGGAATAAAGAATACGTTTTTGGGAAAGGGAGAGCATTGTGATATGCTGAAATTTAAGAAAAATCATTATACCATAGAAGAAGTAACACTGTGCGGGGAGACGGTCCGGTTTCGGGCGTTCCGTGACCTGGTTTATGTGGAAAAACCGGTCAATGTGGAGTTTCAGAAAATGAATCTCTTTGTGCCGGAGAGTTATTATGAGGGAACGTCCATCAACGGTTACGATTTACTGAGCGCGCCGGTTTTCATGCCGAATACTGTTGGCGGCTATATGCCGGGTCCGGCGGACGAGCCGGGAGCGAATCCGTTTTTACAGGGAAAACCGAATACGATTTTCCGCGCCTTACAGCACGGCTATGTCGTAGCATCTCCAGCGATCCGCGGCAGAGTGCAGAAGGGTGAGGACGGTCATTATAATGGGAAAGCACCTGCGTGCGTAGTGGATTATAAAGCGGCTGTGCGGTATCTTCACTTTTTGGCGGATGAGCTGCCTGGCGATGAAAATAAAATCATCACCAACGGAACGAGTGCCGGCGGCGCACTGTCATCCCTGATGGGAAGCACGGGAAACCACCCTGACTACGAGCCGTATCTGCAGGCGCTCGGCGCAGCGGATGCTGGGGATGATGTGTTTGCGGCCTCCTGTTACTGCCCGATCATCAATCTGGAGCACGCGGACATGGCGTATGAGTTGGAGTTCTGCAGTGTGAATGATTTCCACCGCGCAAACATGAAAATGGACGAGGGCGGCCGCCCGGTTTTCACACCGGTGGACGGCGAGATGACGGAAGAACAGATCCGCGTGTCCGTTGAGGAAAAAGCCCTGTTTCCGGCGTATGTGAGCAGCCTTGGATTAAAAGACGAAAACGGAGCTCCGCTGACGCTCGATGCGGACGGCGAAGGTTCTTTGAAAGAGTATGTCAAACACATTGTGATGGAATCCGCACAGAGAGCGCTTGACGGCGGCGTGGATTTAGCGGATAAAACGTGGCTGACCATCGAAAACGGCAAAGTGCAGAGCATGGATTTTGCGGCGTATGTCAAAGACATCACCCGCATGAAAACCGCACCGGCCTTCGATGCGCTGGATCTGGAAAGCCCGGAGAATGATCTGTTTGGAAATGAGATGACGAACTGCCGTCATTTCACGGAATACAGTGCGGCCAACACCAAAGTGCAGGGTGAGCGCGCAGAAAAAAAGATCGTGAAAATGCTGAATCCAATGGAATATGTCATGGATGAAATGGCGCAAAAGGCACACCATTTCCGCATCCGCCACGGCGAGTGCGACCGCGATACCTCGCTGGTGATCTCGGCGATGCTGGTATTAAAACTTCGTGAGGCAGGCTGTGAGGTGGATTATCATTCCCCATGGAATACACCGCATGCGGGCGACTACGATCTCGACGAGTTATTCGCATGGATTGACGGAATCTGTGGATAAAGGGAGGCGTGTGACGGATGGCTGTGGAAAAACAAATTGTAGTCGGCGCATCGGGGGCGAGCGGAATGCCGCTGCTGATCAAATGTCTCGAAATTCTGCAGGATAACGAAGAATACCGTTCCCTTCTGGTGATGAGCCGCAGCGCGAAGCTGACGCTGGAGCAGGAGACGGACTGGAGCGTTTCGCAGGTGGAAGCGCTGGCGGACGAGGTGCTCGATCCGGACAACATCGGCGCAGGCCCGGCGAGCGGGTCGTACCGGACAGAAGGCATGGTGATTGTGCCGTGCAGCATGAAAACAGCGGCAGGAATTGTAAGCGGATACACCGACAATCTGCTGCTGCGTGCGGCGGATGTGACGATCAAGGAGAAACGCCCGCTTGTACTGGCAGCACGGGAGACACCGATGAGTGAAATTCATCTGCGGAATCTGTACGAACTGTCGAGATTGTCAAATGTATGGATTGTTCCGCCGATGATGACCTTTTATCAGAAACCGGAGTCCATCGACGATATGGTGACACATCTTGCGGCCAAACTGCTTTCGCCGTTCGGCGTGGAAGTAAAGGAGTACCGGAGATGGAAAGAATGCTGACAAAAAAGGCAACAGCCGCAGGATGCACGATGGAAGTGACGGTAATGAAGCTCGGTGAGGACTTTCAGATCTGTCTCGCCGGAGGAGAAAAGCCGCATATCGGCTGTGTGGTGCAGGCCGTACCACGAGAATCGCTGACCGGAGACGGGAGCTGGAGTGCGACTTCCTCGGTGTGGAACCGCACCGGACATAAAGATGAGGTACTGTGCCGGATGCTGGCGGAAAAAATCTGTTGTGCCTGCCGTACCGTGACCGTCTGCACCGGTGGCGTGCATATCAATGAAATTACCGGAGAGCAGATCCGGGAGATTGTGGATGCGGTAGAGAAGATGGGAGAAGAGATTGCGCAGGATTTGAGATGATAAGTAAGCATGGAAAGCGGATAAAAAGTCATTGCATTTTTCGGACATGCTTTGGGTTTGTGTTATATTTCCTATTGAATATGTAGAGAATATGGAATAAAATAAAAGAAGGTATTTTTATCATGACATATATTCGGAGGAAATAAAATGAAAGTTTCGACAAGAGGACGGTATGCGCTTCGTCTGATGCTGGATCTGGCACTCAACAATACCGGCGAACCGGTGCGTTTGAAAGATGTGGCAAAGCGGCAGGAGATTTCGGAAAAATATCTGGAACAGATCATCTCGATTTTGAATAAAGCTGGTTTCGTAAAAAGTGTGCGCGGCCCGGCGGGCGGTTATTCCCTGAAACGAAAGCCGGAAGAATATACCGTGGGCATGATCCTGCGTCTGACCGAGGGCAGCCTTGCGCCGGTGGACTGTGTAGAAGACGGCGCCGACTGCGGCAGGGAAGATCAGTGCGTTACGGTGATGCTCTGGAAAAAACTGAACGATGCCATCAACAGTGTGGTGGACAATATTACGCTGGCAGATCTGGTGGAATGGCAGATGCAGAAGTCGAATGAGTATGTGATCTGACGGCAGACAGAATAAGCGATAACGTCCAATGAGGGAACAGAAGAGGGAAAATGGTGAAAACATCATTTTCCTCTTTTTTACCGGTAAAATCTGGGAGCACGGCATTTACAAGCAAAAAAAAATTTGTTAAGATAAAAAACAGGGCGCATTTGGAGAAGAAAAAAATCAGGATGCGCAAAAGTGAAGAAAATAAAAGATAAGGAGTTTCCCCTTATGAAAAAACAACAGGAAAGCCTTAAAAATATGGTATATCAGGCCATTTTGAACGGCATTTTTACCGATGAATATAAACCCAATCAAATTATCAACGAGCAGGAGCTGGTACAGAAATTCGGCTGCAGCAAGACGCCAATCCGTGAAGCACTGGTGACGCTCTGCAACGAGGGAATTCTCCACAGCTTCCCGCGCTTCGGCTACCAGGTTGTCAGCGTGTCCCGCGAAGAGGCACAGAATATTCTGGATTTCCGCCTTGTTCTCGAGGGCGGATATCTTCGTCAGTCGATCGGACATATCACCGAAGAAAATCTGGCGGAGCTTGCCGAGATTGATGAGAGATGCAAGCAGAGCACCGACAGCGTCTGGGATCACTGGGAGGCAAATACGGCATTTCATCTGAAATTAATCTCCTTTTCCGGAAATGCTTATGCATATCAGGAACTCGAGCGAACCATGAACGTTTAAAACGCGCCTATGCCCAGTTCTACTGGCAGACCTGGTCCAACGTGAATCCGGCGCTGGATATTGCGCATCATACCGATATCATGCAGAACATTCGGGAAAAAGATCTGGAGAAAACGCTGAATTATCTGAAAGAGGATCTGGCGGATTTTTGCGGGTGAGAAAACGTAATTATATAGAAAAACAGTCGTCGGCTATGATATAGCTTGGACGACTGTTTTTGTATATAGACTATTTCTTTTGCAAATTTCCAGTGTTTCTTTGTTTGGAATAAATACTTCCCGTGTCTTTTTATCATAAGCGAGATACCCAAGGTGAACGAACAGCGTCAGCACATCATCCTTGCTTTTTAAAGAGGTCATGTCATTTTGAAATTATGAGGTATAATTCCGAATGGAATAGCGGAAGAGTAAAATAAAACAGGATAAAGACAAAAGATCTAAAAAAGAACGAAAAAACGTCAGAAGTCAAGATTCTATTATATACCAATGATATCTGGAAAAATAGAATTGTACTTTTGACGTTTTTGATAGAGACCTGTGCATGCTGTAAAGAAAACTTTTCTGCGGGAGAAGAGATCTTTCACAGTACCTTTTTTACCAGACAGCGTTTCTTAAAAAATGAAATTCCATAACAGAAAATCTGATCGTAGTCATCCTCGTATTCCTTTGCGTACAGCTTCTCGTTCATCTGCTGTAAGGCGCTGTCGCATGCGGAACTCAGATTTTCCAGAGCCTTCGTATATTTTGCTTCAAAAACTGCCACCCGGCCGTTAATGGAATCATACAAAACGACATCGCTGCGGCCTTCGCCGTGTTCTTTGTTAGAATCTACCATGTAACCGGCCCCGGTAAAGATTCCGGCAAGAAATGCATGGTAAAAGTCTTCCCGATAGTCGTGATAACTGATCGTTCTTCGAAGAAGAGCCGTCAGTTCTTGCGTAATACGATCGCAGTCACCACTCCAGATGGCATCAAACAGTGTTTTCCGGTTCCAGGTTTTTGCACTTTCATCAAACCAGCGGACCACTGTTGTCTCAAAGATTTCTTTGATTTCAGCATTCGGAATTTTCAGCTCCATCATTCCTGGAGGCAGTTCATCTGTATCAATCGTAGTTTGGGCTTTTGTAAGATATCCTGTCAGATACAGCAGGCTCCAGAGATTATCTTCCGAGGAATGTAGATAATCATACGTTAGATTTTCATCCACACGCTGCAAAATGGATCCGCCAGCCATTAGAGTTTCGAGCTTTTTTGTGATGCTGCTTCCGGCGTAGTCAATGAAAGACCGGATGATGGCATTGTCACTCGTGTTTTTCCAGTAGCTGACAGGACTTGCCTGGGGATTTCGCTGCAATTCCAGAAGATAATTCATCACATCCCAGGGGCAGTAAACATCGAAAGTACCAAAATGATAGCCGTCATACCACTCCTTCATGGCAGATGCTTTATCTGTAAAATCTGCAGAAAGGAGAAGCTGGTCGACTTCATGCTGAACAAAGCCAAAATATTCATTCAGTCGGGAATTGGTAATTGTATCCGAGACAAAGTTATTTGTTCCTGTAAAGATACTTCTTTTGCAATTTTCAGACATCCTGTGATAACAGCAAAGTGAAGAGATGGATTATCTTTTAATGCCTGCATCAATCCCTTTATAACATCCATCATTTCATTATAGTATCCGTGACTGTTCGCCTTGGCGATTGGCACATCATACTCATCAATCAGCAGGATCACTTTTTTTCCATAATGCTGTTCCAACAGCCGCGTAAGAAACTGGAGGGAACGCATAATATCCGTTTTTCCGGCTTGTCGTTCCTGCAGCTGTTTAAAAAGAAACTTATCCCGATCACTTAAAGCTGTACTTTTCAAAAGGTTATCATGCTGCTGATGAAATAAGGGAAATTTCATAGAT
>ENA-OQDE01000424-OQDE01000424.1-human-gut-metagenome-genome-assembly--contig:-NODE-424-length-25737-cov-7.906326_pt1 | contig 25737 bp, 30 predicted proteins | sample MGYA00242768_ERZ504595 | MGnify/ENA primary metagenome ERZ504595 (study PRJEB26092, sample SAMD00036307) | human gut metagenome | host: Homo sapiens | study: EMG produced TPA metagenomics assembly of... | reverse complement strand
TCGGCTGGGTCTGTCCATGTAGGCAGAAGCGGGACTTCGTAAATCCGCAGGGAGTTGATGACGATATGCACATGGATATTGCCGCTGTGGTTATGCCCGTCCGGTGGGTGCATACAAGGGCTTGGTGTCCGGGGAAATGCTCTTTGCAGAACTGCTCGCCCAGCTCCTGCGCCCGGTCTACGGTCAAGCCGTTGTCTGTCCCGTCCCGTGGGTCAAAACTGATGATATAGTGGTGGCTTTTCACATCTTCCCGTTTTTGGTTTTTCTCATAGCGGAGATTGGCTCGCATACAGGCAACGGCGAAATCCTCGCCCCCGCAGTTGAGGGAAGAAATGCGGTAATCCTCCTCGGTATCAGCCGCCCGTTTTCATCAAGGGTGGGCTTCATGGTAAACTCGTCATGCTCAAATGTGAGGTAGCTTCCGCTGCGCCATAGTCGGCATTTTTAGAGCTGATATGTTTGAATGTTGCCAACAGCGTCACCCACTTCTGCAAGACTTCAAACTTTAGGGCAGCAAGGTCGGAAACCGCCGCCCGTACCTCCCGGCAAGCTGCGGGTAGGGACTGTGCCACTCGTTCAGCGTCCGGGCTATCTGGTTTAAGTTGCCGCCGATCCTGCCGTATTCGGCAGTCAACTTCCCGACAGCGGCAAGCAGCTCATCGTTGACGGGGGAAACGGTTATGATGGGGCGTATGGCTGCCCCGGTTATGGCTTGCCGGATAAACTCGGCTTGGCTCATGTTGCAGGCAGAGAGCCTTTCCGCAAACTCGGCGTATTCTTCCTCGGTCATGCGTGTCTTGACTATCCGGCTGCGGTGCGGCGTGTTGTATCGTTTTCGCATGATAAAAACCTCCTTTCGACTGCCGCATGGCTGCGGCGGGATAAGCGGCGTAAGCCGCATAAGCAGGGTTTGGGGAAGGCACTCCCCAACAAGATTCCCGCAGGGGCAAAATGAGCGAAAAGCGAATTTTGGTACTGCGGTAGAATCTTGCTCTAAGAAACTGCCGGACTGCCGTTCACTTGCTACTGCCACTTTTTCAGAAAATCGCAACCAGCTTTTTTATAAAAGGCTGCGGGCTGGCGTTCTTCCCTTACTCCCTACAACACCGCAAAAAGCAAAAATGACGGACTTTCCGGCAAGAACTTTTCCGGCGGCTCGGTCTTTCCCGACAATAAGGCGTTTCGGAAGCTGCGTTTTGCCCGCTGTCTAAAAAACGGCAGCCTTTTTTGGTTTCACTATCTAATACGGAACTTTTGGAAATTTGCCAAAAATGGGCGCAAAAAAAGCAGCAAATCTTTTTCGGATTTACTGCTTCATGTGCCGCTGCGGGGCGGCGGGATATTCAGTTTCTATGTTATCGGTCAAGCCGGAACTTGAACAGGCTTTCAATCAGCTTTGTTCTGATGTAGTCCTTCATATCAGAGTTGTAATAGCCGTTCATCTTAGAGAAGTAGCGGATATATCCAGCGTATCGGTCAAGGACGGCTTGTATCGCTATGGGGTCGCCCTCATGTGCCTTTATGATAGTGTCATAGGGGAGAAGTCGGTTACTCATGGGACAGCACCTCCATTTCCTCTTTCAGCCGCTTCAAGGCAAGCCGTATATGCCGCCCGATTGTGCTGCGTGTCCAGCCGCTTTGTTCTCCGATTTCTTTCTGCGTCAAGTGCTGGAAGTAGTACAAAAAGATTTCTTCCTGCGTCTGTTCCGGCAATCGGGCAAGAGCAGCCGCAAGAGAACAGCTATCTAAAAGTATCGTCTGCCCCCGGACAGAGAACGGATAAGTTTCGCCATAGTCCTGCACTTGAAAATACTCGTCTGTGGTGCTTAGTTGGACAAACTTTTCTTCGGTCAGATATTCAAGGGAGATTTCCCGTTTCCATCTCGCCGCCAGCATACGGGCAGCGTCAAAGGACGCATGGCGAATAACAATCCGGCAATAGGTATCATGGGTATAGCGGATATGTTCTTGATAGGCTTCGTATTCAGTCATGGAAAATCCCCCTTTCTTCGATTATGGGAAAGGGCGGCAGCACTCCTTGCTGTCGCCCCTTGATTGCCTATCCGCAAAGGCAGGCGGGGCTGTCAACGGCAGCGCAGTATGCGCTGTTTATCTTGACCGTTGACTGGCTCGGCTGGCTTTGCTACTCGCTGATAATCGGTTTTCCGTCTTTGTCAATCAAGGGACAAATACCCCCGCCAGTTCCAAACTTTGCCACAAGGTAATTGACCCCGGTTTCTCTGTCCACTACCACATAAAAGCCTTTCACACTTCCTGCAGTTTCAGTAATTTCAAATCTTCTGCTTCCCATATAGATACCTCCCAATAGAAATCAAAGCTCTTGCTTTACAAAAATGCGATAACTGATTTGATACATCACATAGCACCATGCCAACGCCAGAAGCGGTGAGCAGCAGAGAAGAATAAATACAATCTGGTCTGTCAATGCAACTCCCAGCATAGTAAGAAGCTGATATATTCCAAAGCAAATCCCTGCCGGAATGAGGAATGATACTAATAGCAGAACACGGCCTTTTTCTGCGCCAAACTTGAACACAAGAGGAATTGACATACTTCCAAAAATAAGGGAGATTACCCATGCACCGAGTGTCAAAAACAGAAGCTCTCCAATCCCTACTATGTCGAGTACGATTTTATGTGTGATTAGGCCACCGATAAAACCAATAATCAGCCAAAGAGGCTGCCAATGGCGCAGAAGATAGCCAGCACCATAAATTTTCCAGCAACCAATTCTTTCTTGGAAACTGGCATTATCATAGCATACCGTGTCCATTTAGAACTGTCATCAAAAGAAAAGGTTGTTACAATCATCATGCTGCACAAAATCGCACATACAAAAATATAGCCTTCTACGCCGGAAAACGGAATAAGCGCAACGGCAAAAACCACAAGGATGAATAGCATAGATTTCGCATTGTGGCCGATATTAAATAAATCTTTCAAAACAAGACTTTTCATTTTGCTTGCTCTCCTTTCACATACAGCAGCAGAATATCGTCGATTGTTGCGTCGTCCACTACGGCATTTTTATATTTCCTCCGGGCTTTTTCCTTGTCAGCTACCAGCACATTCCATTGATAATCATCTTTGCGGTAAGCCAGAATTTCCGCTTTATCGAGCTGGTCGAACAGTGCTGCGCCACAGCGGATAATACCATAGTTATAACGAAGTTCATCTTTCGTTTTACAAAAAAGAACCTTGCCCTGATGAATAAATGTAATGTAATCTGCGACTTTTTCTAAATCTGTTGTGATATGCGAGGACATCAAAATGGAATGATTTTCGTCCTGAACAAATTCAAGAAATACATCAAGAATATCATCACGCATTACAGGGTCGAGGCCGCTTGTCGCTTCGTCCAAAATCAGTAGCTTGGGGTTATGGGAAAGGGCGACGGCAATACACAACTTCATCTTCATTCCCTTGGACAGAGATTTAATTTCCTTATCCGCTGGAAGTTGAAACCGCTTTAGATAGTCTTGAAACAGATGGCCGTCCCACTGTTTGTAGGCAGCACCAGCAATTTTCCCGACTTTGGCCGGAGTGAGCGTTTCATAGAAGTTAATTCCGTCAAACACTACGCCAACATCCTCTTTGATTTGTTTTGTGGACGATAATTCCTGCCCCCAAAAAGTAACTGTTCCATCATCTTTATGAATTAAATCAAGAATAGCATTGATAGTTGTGCTTTTTCCGGCTCCATTTTCGCCAATAAGCCCCATGATTGTTCCTTTCGGAACCGAAAACGAAACATGGTCTAACTTGAAATCGGCGTATTGCTTTGTCAAGTTCTCAACCTGCAAAATAGCGTTCATAGTTAATCCTCCTCTTGATAAAATATCGTCAGTAATTCAATCAGTTTTTCCAACGATATTCCACTTATCCGCCCAATATCGGCGGCCTCTTGCAAATGTTCTTCGGCCAATCTCTGCTGTTCTTCCTGATAAAAGTCTTTGTTCTGTGCCGACACAAAACTTCCTCGGCCTACCGTCGTTTCAATAAAACCGTCCCTTTGCAAATCTTCATACGCTTTTTGAACGGTAATAACACTCACATGAATGGACTTTGCCAGCGCCCGCATAGAGGGAATAGGATCGCCGGTTTTTAACTCGCCACTCATAATCATGGCTTTTATCTGTGAAGTTATCTGCTCATAAATTGGCTTGCTCGTATTACTGCTTATGATAATTTCCACAACGCCCCTCCTTTGTTCTTTAATGTACTTATCGTGCAAGTACATTATATTCAAGGCAAACGCTTTTGTCAATAGGGTATTAGAAAATTTATCTTTGCTTATTAAGCAAAAGAAGCCACACAATTTGTATGGCTTCCATGAAATTCTACTTTGAAATTTTTACGGAATAACGGGCTGTTGTCTATCAACTTCTTGTGTGTTACTTTATGGCACATGAGCATTCGCGCCCGGATTGTCGTTGCCGTAGCCTTCCATGAGGTTAATCACGCCCCAGATACCAAGCCCGGCTCCAAGTGCTACAACAAGGGTCTGCAAAACGTCTACTGCGCTATTGAAAAATGCCATAAATATATCCTTTCTGCCGCGTCTGCGGCTGTCCGGCAAGCGGACAAAAGGCGGTCAGCGTATGGTCGCCGCCGCATAAAAAACCGCCCTCTGGTAAAGGCGGCTGTCCCCGCGCTGCGTAAGTCCTGCGGCGCGGCGGTATTCAGTTGTAAGGGGTGCGGCTCCTGCCGCTGTGTACTGCGCCGGAAAGTGGGGGCGCGTATCATGTAGCCGGTATGGATAGATGTGATTGCTTCAATCGCTCCTTTCTGTGTCCCGCTGTGCTGCCGGACGTTTTTTTCAGACTTGCGGGAAGTGAATAGCTTGCGTAGCAAGGTGTTCGCTTCCCGCAAGTTCACAAAGGGGTAGCTGCCGCAAGGCAGCGTAGGGGAAGTGTAGCTTCCCCTGTCCCCCGGCGGTCTGCCATGCTGTCACTGTTGCGGGATAAGCCCCCGGCGCGTGACATACTCCGTTGCAAAACGGCGGTGTTCCGCTTCCTTTTCCCGCCAATACTCCCATAATGCAGCGTCGGCGGCTTCCGCAACATTCATTAAAAACCGTTCAAGCTGCTTTTGTTTTTCCTCTGCGCTACGTTTCCTCATGGTCTGCGTCCTCCTGTAAGTCTGCTGCGTCAATCTCGTAATAGTCAAAAACCTCGTCGGGCTTGACAATGGCGGGGCGGCGTTTAAGGTGCTTTTCCATGTCAAAGGCGTTCTTCGGGTCTGCGTCGGATAGGTACTTGTATTTCGGGTGTTTCGTTATGTCGAATTTGTCCGAAAAGAACGGGCGCACCCCGCGTAGCTGCAAGATACATTTCCCTCCGTCCATGACTGCGATTTCATCTTCCGTCATAAGCTGCTTTCCCAATTTCTGATAGTTCAGCCCATGCGAAAGCTCCCGCCCTCTGGTTTCGGAAGTGTTGAAGCTGTCTATCGTTTCCTTGCCTAAAATCTCCGATATTTCTTTGAGGGTGGTTTTCTCCTTGCCGCCCAAGAAAAGCGTGGTGTCGCAGTTGCCGACTATGGTATCGGCGTTGTCCTTGTAGATTGCCTTTAGCTGTGACTGGCTCTGCAAGATGATTGACGCGGAGATTTCCCGGCTCCGTATCGTTGCAATGAGCTTTTCAAACTTTGGTATCTGCCCGATATTCGCAAATTCATCAAGTAAGCACCTAACATGGACGGGAAGCCGCCCGCCATATTCATCATCTGCTTTGTCGCATAAAAGGTTGAATAACTGTGTGTAGAGAATACTCACGACAAAGTTAAAGGTGTCGTCGGTGTCGCTGATAATCACGAAAAGGGCTGTCTTTCTGTCGCCTATGGTGTCAAGCTCCATTTCGTCGGTTCCATAAGCTCCCGCAGCTCCTTAATGTCGAATGGGGCTAACCTCGCGCCGCATGAGATAAGTATGCTTTTTGCGGTCTTGCCCGCCGCAAGTTTGTATTTTTTGTACTGCTTGACTGCAAAATGCTCCGGGTCTTTTTCTTCCAGACGTTCAAACATGAGGTCAACCGGGTTCTGGAAGTCCTCGTCGTCCTCGCGGGCTTCCGACGCATTTATCATTTCAAGCAGCGTCGTGAAGTTCTTCTCGTCCTCCGGGGCTTCATACCAGATATAGCCGATTAGCGCGGTGTAGTAGAGCTTTTCCGCTTTCACCCAGAAATCCTCGCCGGATTTTTCCCCGTCGCCTTTGGTGTTGGCGATAATGGTATTGACTAACTTCAAAATGTCCTTTTCGCTCCGCAGATAGGCAAAGGGATTGTATTTCATGGATTTTTTGAAGTTAATCGTATTTAGCACTTTGATACGGTATTTGTACCGCTGTAACATTTTCCCGGTTTCCAAAATCAGTGTTCCTTTCGGGTCAGTGACGATATACGACGTTGGAAAATCCTTTGACGTACATTGCATGAGCGACGGTTTCACAAAGAACCGGGTCTTGCCGCTGCCGGAACCGCCGATTACAAGGATATTTTTGTTTCTTGCGTATTTCGGCTGCTTCGGGCGGCTGTTCATGGTAAGCCGTTCCGTCTGCGTTAGGGGGATATTGTTCTCAAATACCGGGTCGGTGTACGGCTTTATGTCGTCAGCCCCGCCCCAACGCGCCGAACCGTATTCTGTCCCGCGGCGGTATTTCTTCGCGTTCTTGCCTTTGGTGTAGATAATCAGCCGGACAATGACCGCCCCCGCAATGCCTAAAGCTAAGTCTGCCGGGTGGAAGCTCGGCGCGATACTGGAAAAGGCGGCGGTAAAACCGTCCCCAAGATGTAGCAGCTTTGCGCTCGCGTCCGCGCCGGGGGAGAGCCGGACAGCCGCGCCCACTTTATCAAAGAGCCAGACAAAGAGCAGATACGGGAGATTTAAGATAAGCAGCTTCTTGATTTCCGGCTTCATAGCGATACCTCCCTGTCTTTGTTCTTGACCTTTGCCCGTTCCGCGTTCTTGCCCTGTGCAGCTTCTTTGAGGGTAGAGAGCAGCTTTCGGATTGAGGGCTTTTTCTCCTGTGTCAGCTTTTTTGCGGAAAATTCCTTAAAGGCGGCGGTCAGCACGTCCGCGTCCCGCCCCTTGAAGAAAACCAGATAGCGGGGCGGGCTTTCCGTCGCGTCCTTTTTCAGCGCAAAGTCGATACCGTACTTTTTCGCCGTACTCTCAAAGGCTTTGATATTGCCCTCGGTAATCTCAATGTTGGAAACGCCCGCGTTCTGCTTCATAAGCTGCTTTAAGCTCTGCTTGCCCTGTGGCGGTTTTGCAAGCTGCTTTTTGCCCTTTGACAGTATGGCTTTCATTGCCTTTTGGAGCGTCTGCGCGGTCAGCTTCCCGGTCTTGATGTAAAGGGCTATGGTCTTTTCGTTTACTTCGTCCTGCAATTTGTCGCGTCCTCCTTTCGCGTTTCTTTATGGGGCGGCGGTCAGATACGCACCCGCAGCCCGTTCAAGTCCTCGGCTCTGATACCCACAAGATACCAGTTGTCGCCGTACTCAATCCGGGTCGGCTTCCACTTGCCCCGCACGAATACGTCAAAGCACTCGCCGCAATGCAAGCCCCCGTAGTAGCTGTTTAAGTCAAAGCGGATGTCGTAACGGTCGGTGCGCTCGTCAAATACCAATGCTCCTGTCATTTTCTGTGCCATAATAAAATCCTCCTTTTGTGGTTGTGGGTGGTTACAGCTTTCGCCCTCGTTGCATGAATAATAGTCCGGGTCGCCGTACTGCGGCTTTTTCGGTGACAGTGCGCCGCTTGCCATGTCATGGGCGACAAGGGAAGTGTAATAATTGCCGATAGTGGACGGGGCGTTGAAAAGGGCTGCTTTCAGATATTGCTTGATGTTGCGGATTTTCGTTGTGTTCTCCCGCATACAGTCAAGCACAAAGCGGATATGCTCGCCGTCCAGTTTCATAAACTTAGATTTCACAAGCTCTGCCGGGTAGTCGTCCCCCGCAATCCGTACCCGCTTTCTGGCGGTGCATACGGTTTCAAGCATGAGGTCTACAATCTCGTCAAGCCTGTCACTGTCAAACTTCATGTCCTGTTTGAGAATGTCGTAGTCGATATTGTCCTTGATGATTTCCCGGTATATATCAACTGCGCTCTGTGCTGTCGCTTCCGTTCCTTTCCGTTCCGGCGGCGTAGCCGCTTCTCTGCAAGGAGAGGGGTTAGGGGAAAGGATAGGAATGGAATGGGTACTTTGTTCATCAGTAATTATTTTTTCTTTTTTTGGTAAGTCAGTTCTTTGTATATCTTTATTTAATTGCGTTGGATTTTCCAACGTAGGTTTTTCCAATGTTGGTTTTTCCTGTGTTGGATTATCCAATGTTGATTTTCCAATGTTGGTAAATCCGGCGTAGGCGGCTGCGGCTGCTCGAATATCACATAGTCCGCGCCCCGCAAGCGTCCTTTCTCGTCGCGCTCCCTTGAACGGACGATATACCCGGCGCGTTCAAGCTCCTTAATGGCTTCGCGGATAGCGTCTATCTTCTCCCGGTTGATAAGGGATAAGCCTTTCAAGGTGTAGTCCCAATCTTCGGGGAGTGACAGCATTTGCGACAACAGCCCCTTTGCCTTTAGGGAAAGCTCCTTGTTGCGTAGGTGGTGGTTGCTCATTACGGTGTAGCCCTTGTTCCGTTCCACTCTGAAAACTGCCATAGTTCATAGCTCCTTTGCTTTGGATTTGTTACGCAGTAGAAGCGCGGTTTCGGGGAATAAGGTATAAATCCCTTGCCGCGCCAGATACACACCCGCAAAACCGCTTGTAGCAAGGCTTTTTCTGCCCCTACTGCGTAACAAAGGGCATGAAAAAGCGGCGTTCCTGTTCTCCCATGTAGAGAGTAAGAAACGCCGCTTCTGCGTCGTATTCAGTTTTTAGTACAATACCCTGCTTGTCCGTCGCTCGAAAAACCTTGATTTTCCAGTGTTTTCAAAAGTATCGTTATCTAACGTCAGCTTTCCAAAGACCCGGTTTTCAAGCCATGCTTGCGGACATTGAAGCCGGAAAAGTCGGCACCGTTATCGTCAAGGATATGTCACGGTTAGGGCGAAACTATCTGCAAGTGGGAATGTATACGGAAATGATTTTCCCACAGAAAGGCGTCCGCTTTATCGCTATCAATGACGGAGTGGACAGCGCACAGGGCGACAATGATTTTGCCCCTCTGCGGAACATTTTTAACGAATGGCTGGTGAGAGATACGAGCAAGAAAATCAAAGCAGTAAAACGGTCTAAGGGTATGAGCGGGAAGCCCGTCACGAGCAAACCCGTATACGGCTACTTTATGGACGAGGACGAAAATTTTATCATTGACGGGGAAGCCGCCCCTGTTGTGCGGCAGATTTACAGCTTGTGCCTTGCCGGGAACGGGCCGACCAAGATAGCCCGTATGCTCACAGAGCAGGAGATCCCCACGCCGGGAACGCTGGAATACCGTCGGACGGGAAGCACCCGCCGCTACCACCCCGGCTATGAGTGCAAGTGGGCGACCAATACCGTGGTACATATCCTTGAAAACAGGGAGTACACGGGCTGTCTGGTAAACTTCAAGACGGAGAAGCCGTCCTACAAGACCAAGCACAGCGTAGAGAACCCCATTGAGAAACAGGCGATTTTCGAGAACCACCATGAGCCTATCATTGACACCCAGATGTGGGAGCGTGTGCAGGAGTTACGCAAGCAGCGCAAACGCCCGAACCGCTATGATGAAGTGGGCTTATTCTCCGGCATACTCTTTTGTGCCGACTGCGGCAGCGTCCTTTACCAGCAGCGTTACCAGAACGCCACCCGCAAGCAGGATTGTTATATCTGCGGGAGCTACAAGAAGCGTACCCGTGACTGTACGGCGCACTTTATCCGCACCGACCTGTTGACCGCCGGAGTGACCGACAATCTGCGGAAAGTCACCAGCTATGCAGCGAAGCACGAAGCCCGGTTTATGAAGCTGCTGATCGAGCAGAACGAGGACGGGGGCAAGCGCAGGAACGCCGCAAGGAAAAAGGAGCTGGAAGCCGCCGAGAAGCGTATCAGCGAGTTATCCGCTATCTTCAAGCGGCTGTATGAGGACAGCGTGACCGGGCGCATTTCAGACGAGCGTTTCACGGAGCTGTCGGCAGACTATGAAGCCGAGCAGAAAGAACTGAAAGAGAGAGCCGCCGCTATCCGGGCAGAGCTTTCCAAAGCGCAGGAAGCCACGGTAAACGCAGAAAAGTTTATGAATGTTGTCCGCAAGTACACCAGCTTTGAAGAACTTACCCCTACCCTTTTGCGTGAGTTTGTGGAGAAAATCGTTGTGCATGAGTGCAGCTATGACGAGAACGGCACACGCAGACAGGACATTGATATTTATTACTCTTTCGTTGGCAAGGTAGACCTGCCCGAATGACCGCCCGACCTATCCGGCGCAATGCGCAAACGCCGGATAGGAACGGCAAAATTTTTTACACTTCTACTACTTCTTTATCACACATCAGCAAAGAGCCAGGGCATGAAGCAGCTCATGGCTGGCGCTGGTGTAGCCGTTGTTGGTATGGTTCTTGTACCTCTGCTCTCCGGGCTGTTCTCTGTCTAAGCGTTCCTGCATGAAATCCTTGCCGCTCCCGCAGTTCTGCGGGGGCGGCGGAAAGGAGGTTGACACCGTATGGATTTCTTACTTGAAGCCCTGACAAATTGGCTGAAAGAAATGCTGGTGGGCGGTATTATGAGCAACCTTTCGGGGATGTTTGACAGCGTAAACCAACAGGTCGCGGATATATCCGTACAGGTAGGACAGACCCCACAGGATGGAATGGCAGTATTTTCAGTATGATTGAGAATCTGTCCAACTCCATCATGGTGCCGATTGCAGGCGTGATCCTGGCTATCGTGATGACCGTAGACCTGATCCAGATGATCGCAGACAAGAACAACCTGCATGATGTGGACACCTGGATGATTTTTAAGTGGGTGTTCAAATCAGCCACCGCCATCCTCATTGTCACAAACACATGGAATATCGTGATGGGCGTCTTTGATATGGCACAGAGCGTGGTGGCACAGGCGGCAGGGATCATCGGTTCGGATGCGTCCATTGACATTTCCTCAGTTATGACCGATTTGGAACCGAGACTGATGGAAATGGATCTGGGACCGCTGTTCGGGCTTTGGTTCCAATCCCTCTTTATCGGCATTACCATGTGGGCGCTGTATATCTGTATCTTTATCGTCATTTATGGCCGTATGATCGAGATTTACCTTGTGACTTCGGTGGCTCCCCGTCCCAATGGCTGCCATGATGGGCAAGGAATGGGGCGGTATGGGACAGAACTATCTCCGTTCCTGCTGGCGCTGGGCTTTCAGGCGTTTCTCATCATCGTCTGCGTGGCAATTTATGCTGTGCTGGTGCAGAATATCGCTCTGGAAGATGACATCATCATGGCGATCTGGAGCTGCGTGGGCTACACCGTACTGCTGTGCTTTACGCTGTTCAAAACTGGCAGTCTCGCAAAATCAGTCTTTCAGGCGCATTAAAGGAGGGTTCTGTATGAAAAAATATCAAATCATTTATGCAGATCCGCCATGGAGTTATCGAAGCGGAAAGGTTCAAGGTGCTGCACAGAATCATTACCCTACCATGCCGGACGAAGAACTGTACCGCCTGCCAGTATCCGATCTGGCAGACAAAAACTGCACATTGTTCCTCTGGTGTACTTTTCCGAAGTTGCCAGAGGCAATAAAACTAATAAGTGCTTGGGGATTTTCCTTTAAGACAGTTGCCTTTGTCTGGGTGAAGCAGAATAAATCCGGGAATGGATTTTTATGGGACTTGGCTGGTGGACAAGAAGCAATGCAGAAATCTGCCTTTTGGCTGTGAAAGGAAAACCCAGGAGAAAAAGCGCAGGGGTTAGACAGCTGATAATCTCGCCACTTGAACAGCATAGCAAAAAGCCCGATGTTGTTCGGGATAATATTGTAACGCTGATGGGTGATCTCCCGCGCATAGAACTGTTTGCTCGTCAACCCACAACCGGTTGGGATGTGTGGGGAAATGAAGTGGACAGCTCTATTTCATTCCCATAAAGGAGGTGGATAATATGGCTTATGTACCCGTACCCAAAGATTTAACCAAAGTCAAAACCAAGGTCATGTTCAACCTGACCCGAAGGCAGTTGGTCTGCTTTACCGCCGGGGCGCTTGTAGGCGTACCGCTGTTCTTTTTGCTCCGTGAGCCTGCGGGAAACAGCATGGCCGCCATGTGTATGATGTTGGTCATGATGCCCTTCTTCCTGCTGGCAATGTATGAAAAACATGGACAGGGCCTGGAAAAGATCGTCGGCAACATCCTAAAAGTGGCTGTGATCCGTCCCAAGCAGCGTCCCTACCAGACCAATAACTTTTATGCCGTATTAAAACGGCAGGAAATGCTCGATAAGGAGGTGTATGACATTGTTCACCGCAATGAAAAGCTGGCTGCGCCGTCTGCTGGGAAAACCGGAAGAAAAGACCGTGCAGCCGGTAAAGACAAAGAAAAAGCTGTCCCGCGCCGATAAGAAGCAGATCGAAGCGGCCATTGCCCGCGCCAACCGCACGGACAAAAAAGGAAAATCGGCACAGGACAGTATCCCCTATGAACGGATGTGGCCGGACGGGATCTGCCGTGTATCGGACAGCCACTACACAAAGACCATTCAGTTTCAGGACATCAACTATCAGCTCTCCCAAAATGAAGATAAGACCGCGATCTTTGAAGGTTGGTGTGATTTCCTCAATTATTTCGACAGCTCGATTCACTTCCAGCTGTCTTTTTTGAACCTTGCGGCATCGGAGGAGACCTTTGCAAACTCCATTTCCATCCCGCCCCAGGGGGATGCCTTTGACAGTATCCGTGAGGAATACACCACGATGCTGCAAAATCAGCTGGCCAGAGGCAACAACGGTCTCATCAAGACCAAATACCTGACCTTTGGTATCGACGCTGACAGCATCAAAGCTGCCAAGCCCCGTCTGGAGCGTATTGAGACCGATATACTCAATAACTTCAAGCGTCTTGGTGTAGCTGCCAGAACACTGGACGGTAAGGAAAGGCTTTCTCAGCTTCATGCGGTATTCCACATGGATGAACAGCTCCCGTTTCAGTTTGAATGGGACTGGCTGGCTCCTTCCGGTCTGTCCACAAAAGATTTTATTGCACCAAGCTCCTTTGAGTTCCGCACCGGCAAGCAGTTCCGTATGGGCAAGAAATACGGGGCTGTTTCTTTTTTGCAGATTCTCGCACCGGAGCTGAATGACCGTCTGCTGGCTGATTTTCTGGATATGGAAAGCTCGCTCATTGTGAGTATGCACATTCAGTCGGTGGATCAGGTGAAAGCCATTAAGACGGTAAAGCGCAAGATTACCGACCTGGACCGCAGTAAGATCGAGGAACAGAAAAAGGCAGTTCGTGCCGGATATGACATGGACATCATTCCCTCTGACCTTGCCACCTACGGCAGTGAGGCGAAAAAGCTGTTGCAGGATTTGCAGAGCCGAAACGAGAGAATGTTCCTGGTCTCCTTTTTGGTGCTGAACACAGCGGACAATCCCCGTCAACTTGGCAATAACATCTTTCAGGCAGGCTCTATTGCCCAGAAGTATAACTGCCAGCTGACCAGGCTGGACTTCCAGCAGGAAGAAGGGCTGATGAGCTGTCTGCCTCTGGGACTCAATCAGATCGAGATCCAGCGAGGGCTGACCACCAGTTCTACGGCTATCTTTGTACCGTTCACCACACAGGAATTATTCCAGAACGGCAAAGAGGCGCTGTACTACGGCATCAACGCCCTGTCCAACAACCTCATCATGGTAGACAGAAAGCTGCTGAAAAACCCCAACGGCTTGATTTTGGGTACGCCGGGTTCCGGTAAGTCTTTCAGCGCCAAGCGTGAGATTGCCAACTGCTTTTTGCTTACCAATGATGATGTCATCATCTGTGACCCGGAGGCGGAGTACGCACCTTTGGTGGAACGCCTGCATGGCAGGTCATCAAGATTTCGCCCACCAGCAGCAATTACATCAATCCAATGGATTTGAACCTGGATTACTCGGACGATGAAAGCCCACTGTCCCTCAAGTCTGACTTTATTCTCAGCTTGTGTGAGCTGATCGTGGGCGGTAAGGACGGATTGCAGCCGGTGCAGAAAACCATCATCGACCGCTGTGTGCGTCTGGTCTATCAGACCTACCTCAATGACCCGCGCCCGGAGAATATGCCCATACTGGAGGATCTATATAATCTGCTCCGTTCACAGGAGGAAAAGGAAGCCCAGTATATTGCCACGGCCCTTGAAATCTATGTAACCGGCTCCCTCAATGTGTTCAACCACCAGAGCAATGTGGACATCAATAACCGCATTGTCTGCTATGACATCAAGGAGCTGGGCAAGCAGCTCAAGAAAATCGGTATGCTGGTGGTCCAGGATCAGGTGTGGAATCGTGTCACCATCAACCGTGCCGCTCACAAGTCCACCCGCTACTACATCGACGAGATGCACCTGCTTTTGAAGGAGGAGCAGACCGCCGCTTATACGGTGGAAATCTGGAAGCGATTCCGTAAATGGGGCGGTATTCCGACAGGTATCACCCAGAATGTCAAAGACCTTTTGAGCAGCCGCGAGGTAGAGAACATCTTTGAAAACTCCGACTTCGTGTATATGCTCAACCAGGCAGGCGGAGACCGTCAGATCCTTGCCAAGCAGCTGGGTATTTCCACGCACCAGCTTAGCTATGTGACCCACTCCGGTGAGGGCGAGGGTCTGCTGTTCTATGGCTCCACGATCCTGCCGTTTGTGGATCACTTCCCGAAGAATACCGAGCTTTACCGCATTATGACCACCAAACCCCAGGAACTGAAAAAGAAGGAGGATGAATGATGATGGACCCCAACATTTTGAATAAAAACCCGCTGATGTTTTTTGACAGGGCGGTAAATGCCCAGCGTAGCCAGCTGCTCACGGTCATGGCCGATGCGGTAAGTGAGTGCCGCACGGCGGCAGATCAGGCAGCCGAACTGAATGAGACCGGTCAGGTGGGGCTTCTCCGTCTGGCAGAGGTCTGGAGCGCCATCCGTGCCAAGGAAGGCATGGGTGGTCTGGTTCTGGAAGGAACCGAAGCGAAGATCCTGTCCGATGTGGTGGCACAGTTTTATGCCTACCTGTCCGGCTGTATGTTCAATGATCCTGTGGGGATGGCCATTTATGCAGAGCTGCACTACATGATGTCCTCCCTCATGTTGGGAGAATGGTTTGAATAAGGAACCGCGCCTGCGCTTTACCGATGAGGAACGGGCTGACCCTGCACTGGAAAAGCCGATCCGTAAAGCGGAGAAAGCTGCGGCTAGAGCAGATCAGGCGCAGGCCAATATCCCAAAGAAAAAGGTCAGGCAGACGGTCATTGACCCGGATACCGGAAAAAAGACCTCGAAGCTGACCTTTGAGGACAAGAAAAAGCCACTCTCCAAAGTTTCTCAAGGGGTCAAGGAAGCTCCTGTCCATCTGGTCGCGGGCAAGCTCCACAAAGAAATCCGGGAAACAGAACAGGACAATGTGGGCGTGGAAAGCGCCCACAAGTCCGAGGAGGCGGTGGAGACCGGCGCTTATCTGGTGCGGGAGGCTATCGCAGCCACAAGCTGAAGCCCTACCGCAAAGCAGCCCAGGCAGAGCGCCAACTGGAAAAGGCAAATATAAATGTCCTGTACCAGAAATCCTTGCAGGAAAATCCTCAGTTTTCCAGCAATCCTCTTTCCCGCTGGCAGCAAAAGCAGGCCATCAAAAAGCAGTATGCCGCTGCCAAGCGCACCGGTCAGACTGCCGGAAATACCGCCCAGGCTGCGTCCAAAACCGGAAAAGTCGCAAGGACGGTAAAAGAAAAGGCACAGCAGGCAGGGGCATTCGTCATGCGCCACAAAAAGGGCTTCCTGATCGCAGGGGTTTTGTTCCTCATCGCCTGTATGCTGATGAATACCATGTCCTCTTGTTCCATGATGGCGCAGAGCATAGGTTCCGTTCTCTCCGGCACCACCTATCCGTCGGATGACCCGGAAATGCTGGCGGTGGAGGCAGATTATGCAGCCAGAGAAGCCCAGTTGCAGGAGGAAATCGATAACATCGAAAGCAGCCACCCAGGGTATGACGAGTATCGCTATGACCTTGGCATGATTGGCCATGACCCTCATGAACTGGCGGCATTTCTCTCTGCTGTCTTGCAGGGCTATACCCGACAAAGCGCCCAGGCAGAGCTGGCGCGTGTGTTTGCAGCACAGTATCAGCTGACGCTTACCGAGGAAGTGGAGATTCGCTACCGCACGGAGACCTCCACCGACCCGGAGACCGGCAAGACCACCTCAGAAGAAGTACCCTATGAGTATTACATTCTGAATGTGAAACTCACCAGCAAGCCCATTTCCGCTGTGGCGTCGGAGCTATTGACCCCGGAGCAGATGGAAATGTATCAGGTCTACCGACAGACCATGGGCAATAAGCCGCTGTTGTTTGGCGGCGGTTCCCCTGATACCAGCGGCTCGGAAGATCTATCCGGTGTGCAGTTCATTAACGGCACCCGCCCCGGCAACCCTCAGCTGGTGGAACTGGCGAAAAGTCAGGTGGGCAATGTGGGCGGTTATCCCTACTGGAGCTGGTATGGCTTTGACAGCCGCGTGGAATGGTGCGCCTGCTTCGTATCCTGGTGCTATAACCAGGCAGGAAAAAGTGAACCGCGCTTTGCAGGCTGTGAGTGGCAAGCGTTCCGTGGTTCCAGTCTCATGGACAATGGGGCGCAAGAGGATATGAAAACATCGCTCCCGGCGATGCCATTTTCTTCGATTGGGATCTGGACGGTACTGCTGACCATGTGGGAATCGTTGTCGGCACCGATGGCAGCCGTGTTTATACCGTGGAGGGAAATTCCGGCGATGCTGCAAGATCAAGAGTTATGACCTGAATTATCAGAGTATCAAGGGCTACGGCCTGATGAACTGGTAACAGAGATTTTTTAGAAGGAGTGATAGACAATGGCAAAGAACAAAATTGAACGAATTGACCAGGAGATTACAAAGGTCCGCGAGAAGATCGCAGAGTATCAGGAAAAGCTCAAGGCGCTGGAGGCACAGAAAACCGAGGCAGAAAATCTGGAGATCGTCCAGATGGTGCGCGCCCTGCGTATGACACCGGCTCAGCTGAGCGCCATGCTGTCCAGCGGCACAGTTCCCGGCAGTATGGTGGATGACAACAACGAACAGGAGGAAAACAGCTATGAGGAATAAACGATTGCTCCGAACACTTTCTGCCCTTTGCCTGACGCTGGTTCTGGCATCGGCTTTACCGTTCCCGTTTTTGCCCAGGGCGCAGCGCCGCCCCCGGCAGAGGATACCACCAATGACAGTAATGTGGTGGTGGAAGAACCCGAAAAAGCGCCTCCGCTGACCCCGGATGGCAACGCCGCTCTGGTAGATGATTTTGGTGGCAACAAGCAGCTCATTACCGTTACCACCAAGGCAGGCAACTATTTTTATATCCTGATCGACAGGGCCAACGAGGATAAAAAGACTGCTGTTCACTTTCTGAACCAAGTGGATGAAGCGGACCTGATGGCACTGATGGAAGATGGAAATGCCAAAGAGGAGCCGCCTGCTGTGTGCAGCTGCACGAAGAAATGTGAAGCAGGGGCAGTCAATACGGCCTGTCCGGTCTGTGTAACTGATAAGAGTAAATGTACGGGAAAAGCACCGGAATCTCCGGCAGAAACACCGGAGCCGGAAAAAGAGAAGCCTGCCGGACTGAACCGGCTGCCCTGATCCTTCTGCTGGCTCTGCTGGGCGGCGGTGGCGTATTTGCCTACTTGAAGCTCATTAAGAATAAGCCTAAGACCAAGGGCAATGACAGTCTGGACGCTTATGATTATGGTGAGGAAGATTCCGAGGAATGGGAAACCGAGGAGGAGTCGGACGAGCCTGACGCTGACGGGGGCAGCGCAGAAGAAGATGACGAGGACAGCGTGAAATGACCCGTTTCACAGACAGTCCTATGAACGCATGATGACACGCAGGCCGGAGGGCGGGAAGGAAACTTCCCGTCCTCCCTCTTTACCCCAAAGCCACCCCTGTTATGGATGCGGGAATTATGGAAGCCCCTGCGTAGGAGTCTGCCACCGTGAGATGGAACGCTGGCTCAAAGAAAGGAAACGAAAAAAATGAGTGTTCTGATTACATTTATCAAACTGATTGCTGTTTTTGATCTGCTGGTGATCGCCGTGTATTTTGGCGGCGACATTCTTTCTACCATGTTAAACAAACTTCGGAGAAAAGCAAAACAGGAAGATTCATTTGACTTTTCTCAGGATGCCATGACAGTTTCATTATCCATAGATTCCATTCGTCAGCTCTGTTCCGGCGATGCGGCAGATTTTGTGGAAGAAAAGATCCTGCCAAATGCGGAGAAAACGATGGCTGTTTTGACGGACCAGGAACAGACAGCAGCCCGTCTGCTCTTATCTGCCCTGATCGGTTTTCTTGCAGCAGAAGCTCCTATGGATGAACAGAGCTTTCCTATGGTAATGGAACTTCTGAACTGTATGGAGGGTGAAAAAGAGGATGGTTGTCAGGATGCAGTAGAAAGTTTGCTTGAAGATGCTGTCCGCAATACCCACCGCCATGAAGAATATTACAGCAATTATCAACGCTACCAGCTGATGCAGGTGGATAAAACTCGTGTCATTTTGGCTTGCCGCATCATCATCAATGACCTGCTGGGGAAACTGTACCGCTATGACTACCGGTTTGGCTATAACCTGCTTCTGGATGAGGAAAACAGCATAGAGAAAAAACTGCACACGCCTGTGCGGGAAGAATGGGAGGTTGAAGAATATGAAGCTGGTGATTGCTGAAAAACCATCCGTTGCCCAGAGTCTGGCTGCGGTGATCGGAGCAACTGCCCGTAAGGACGGGTATCTGGAAGGCAGCGGCTGGCGTGTCAGCTGGTGCGTGGGCCATCTGGCCGGTCTTGCGGATGCAGACAGTTATGACCCCAAGTACGCCAAGTGGCGATATGATGACCTGCCGATTCTGCCGGAGCATTGGCAGATGGTGTTGGGAAAGGATAAGAAAAAGCAATTTGATATTCTCAAAAAGCTGATGAACGCCCCGGATGTGACGGAGGTGGTAAATGCCTGCGATGCCGGACGCGAGGGCGAGCTGATCTTCCGCAGCGTCTATGAGCTGGCAGGCTGCCAAAAGCCTATGAAAAGGCTCTGGATTTCTTCGATGGAGACTCCGCCATAAGGGAGGGCTTTGCAAACCTGCGCCCCGGTGCGGACTATGACGGACTTCGGGATGCTGCCCTCTGCCGTGCCAAGGCCGACTGGCTGGTCGGGATCAATGCCACAAGGCTTTTTTCCGTGCTGTATCACCGCACCCTCAACATCGGGCGCGTTATGTCCCCAACGCTGGCGCTCATTGTCCAGCGAGAAGCTGAGATCGACACCTTTAAGCCGGTTCCCTTTTATACCGTGGCGCTGGAGCTGCCTGGTCTTACCGTATCCGGGGAGCGCATGGCGGATAAGGCTGCTGCCGAGCAGCTGAAAGAAGCCTGTCAGGGTGCGGCTGTCACGATCAAAAAGGTGGAGCGCAAGGAAAAGTCAGAAAAGCCGCCTGCCCTCTATGACCTGACTACTCTGCAAAGGGATGCCAACCGCCTGCTTGGATTTACAGCCCAGCAGACCTTGGACTATCTGCAAAGTCTGTATGAAAAGAAGCTCTGCACCTATCCCCGTACCGACAGCCGCTATCTGACCGGCGATATGGCAGACAGTCTGCCGGTGCTGGTGAATCTGGTTGCCAATGCTATGCCGTTTCGCAAAGGGATCGCCATTACCTGTGATCCGCAGACGGTCATCAACGATAAGAAAGTAACCGACCACCACGCAGTAATTCCTACCAGAAATATCAAGGATGCAGACCTTTCTGCCCTTCCTGCGGGAGAAAAGGCGGTGCTGGAGCTGGTGGCCCTGCGTCTGCTGTGCGCCGTAGCCCAGCCCCATATCTATTCGGAAACGGTTGTGATTGCAGCGTGTGCCGGTGGGGAATTTACCGCCAAAGGAAAAACGATGAAGCACCCCGGATGGAAAGCACTGGAGGACGCTTACCGTGCCAAAATGAAAGATACAGAGCCGGAAAAAGAGGGCGCAGAGAAAGCCCTGCCGGAGCTGACCGAAGGACAGACCTTTTCGGTTGCTGCTGCAATCGTCAAAGAAGGCAAAAGCAGTCCGCCCCAGCACTTTACGGAGGACACCCTATTGTCCGCGATGGAGACTGCCGGAAAAGAGGATATGCCGGAGGATGCCGAGCGAAAAGGTCTGGGGACACCGGCCACCCGTGCCGGTATTTTGGAAAAGCTGGTATCTGCCGGTTTTCTGAAACGAAAAAAGAGCAGGAAAACGGTGCAGCTTCTCCCTTCCCACGATGCAGTCTCCCTGATCACCGTCCTGCCGGAACAACTGCAATCGCCGCTTCTGACTGCCGAGTGGGAGTACCGCCTGGGCGAGATCGAACGCGGGCAGCTGGCCCCGGAGGAGTTTCTGGATGGGATCAGCACCATGCTGAAAGAGCTGGTGGGGACTTATCAGGTCATCAAGGGAACCGAGTACCTGTTTACTCCGCCCCGTGAGGTGTTGGGCAAATGCCCTCGCTGCGGCGGTGAAGTTGCAGAACTGCAAAAAGGCTTCTTCTGTCAGAATGATTCTTGCAAATTTGCAATCTGGAAAAACAACAAATGGTGGGCTGCCAAGAAAAAACAGCCGACCAAGGCTGTGGTGTCTGCACTGCTGAAAGATGGCCGTGTCCGTGTAACGGGCTATATTCGGAGAAAACCGGCAAGACCTACGATGCCACTGTGGTTTTGGAGGACGATGGACAGTACGCCAACTTCAAGCTGGAATTTGACCAGTGGAAAGGAGGCAGCCGATGAAGCTCTCTTTAGTGGAACGGGAAACCATTCTCCTCTATAACCAGGCGGAACCAATAGCTGAGGTCTACACCCACGATCCCCGTCTGATGGAGAAGCTGGAACTGCTGGCAAAAAAGCACCCCGACCAGATCACCCGAAAGGACGCCCATAACTTTACCGTACCCAAGCGGTGTGTATCAGTCAGGGAGCCATACAGCGCCGAGCGCCGCAAAGCTGCCAGTGAGCGGGCGAAAGCTGCCGGATACCAGCCCCCTGTGAGAAAGTCCAGCAGTTAAAGGCACATGGCAGAGAATGTATTTGAAGCAGTCAAGCAGTCGGTCAGCACCAGAGAAGCGGCAGCGTTTTATGGGATTGAGGTCAAACGAAATGGTATGGCCTGCTGTCCCTTTCACGATGATAAGAACCCCAGCATGAAGGTAGACCAGCGGTTCCACTGCTTTGGCTGCGGTGCAGATGGGGATGTGATCGACTTTACCGCAAAGCTCTTTGTCCTCTCCCTAAAAGAAGCGGCGGAGAAACTGGCACAGGACTTTGGCCTGATCTATGACAGTCAGGCCCCTCCCCGCAGGAGGTATGTCCGGCAGAAAACCGAGGCACAGAAGTTTCGGGAGGACCGGCAGCGGTGTTATCGCATACTGTCCGATTACTACTATCTGCTGAAAAAATGGGAGGCCGACAATTCTCACAGGACAGCGGAGGAGGAACCGCACCCCCGTTTTGTGGAAGCGATCCAGAAGAAAACCTATGTAGAGTACCTGCTGGACCTTTTTCTTTATGAAAGTGAAGAAGAACAAAAGGCATGGATTGCAGAACACACAGCAGAAATCACACACTTGGAAAGGAGATTGAAAATCATGGCTGAGAATAAACCCACCAACCGAGAGCGGCTAAGGGAAATCACGGATGGCATCGAGCAGGGCATCAAAGAACTGTTTGAGAGCGAAAAGTATATGCGCTATCTGTCCGTCATGTCCCGCTTCCACCGCTATTCGGTAAACAATACCATGCTCATCTATATGCAGAAGCCGGACGCCACTTTGGTAGCCGGATACAATAAGTGGAAAGACCAGTTTGAGCGTCATGTAAAAAAGGGCGAGCATGGCATTACCATCATCGCCCCCACACCGTACAAGAAGAAAATCGAGGAGCAGAAACTGGACCCGGATACCAAAGCTCCGATTCTGGATAAAGACGGAAAGATCGTCACAGAAGAAAAAGAAATCGAGATCCCCATGTTTCGCCCGGTCAAGGTCTTTGATGTGAGCCAGACCGATGGGAAACCTTTGCCGGAGCTTGCTTCCTCCCTTTCCGGCAATGTGCCAAATTATGAGGCATTCATGGAGGCCCTGCGCCGCAGTACGCCGGTGCCGATCACTTTTGAAGCAATGGCCGCCGATACGGACGGCTATTTTTCTGCCGATCATCAGAAAATCGCCATTCGTCAGGGCATGAGTGAGGTGCAGACGGTTTCGGCCACAGTACACGAGATTGCCCACAGCAAGCTCCACAATCAGAAAAAGATTCAAATTGCCAATGACGAGCAATATCAGGAGATCGAGTTGTTTGATAAACCAGGTCTGTTCTCCAATGGGCGGATTGCCCGTGATAATCTGCCGGAGGGCGTTTATTGCTATGACCTGCGCGGTTCTGACTACGACCCCGGAGAGCCGATTTATGTGGAGAACCGAGTTGGTGTAAACCATGCGGGTGCTGTGATTCTGGCGGAACCATTAGAACTTCCCAAAGAAGGTTATCTTCGATTGACCGAAGAAGAAGGTTTGAATTTTGTTGGCGGCTTTTCTACCCTCGCCCGGTTTTTGCAAGAACAGAGGAAAGACCGCCACACGGAGGAAGTGGAGGCTGAAAGCATCTCCTATGCGGTCTGCAAGTATTTTGGCATCGAGACCGGAGAAAACAGCTTCGGCTATATTGCAAGCTGGAGTCAGGGCAAGGAACTGAAAGAGCTGAGAGCCAGTTTAGAGACCATCAATAAGACCTCCGGCACTTTGATCTCTGACATTGAGCGCCACTATAAGGAAATCTGCAAAGAGCGTGGAATTGACCCCAATGCAAAGGCAGAGCCGGAAACCGTCCCAATAGAGCAGCCAGCAGATGCCGCTCAGGTATCTGACTCCGAGCCAACCGGCAATCTGACCTACTATGTAGCAGAGTGCATGGAGTTTCCAAACCTCGGAGAATACCACGATAACCTGTCTTTGGAGGAAGCGATCCGCATTTATCAGGAAATTCCGGCAGAGCGAATGAACGGGATCAAAGGAATTGGTTTTGAGCTGAAAGACGGGAGCGACTATGAAGGACCTTTTCCGATTTTGACAGGGCGGACCATTGACCTGGACACCATTCAGGCAATCGACTATTACCGTGACAATCCGCTGGTACAGAAAGCGGTAAAGGAACTGGCTGCGGTCATGCCAGAAATGGAGGTGCTGGGGGCGGACGCCAACCAGCAGGAGGCTTTGTTTCTGATCGACGATGCCACCTATCTTCATATCCAGCCCTGTGACAGCGGATGGGACTATACCCTTTACGATGCCGCATCCATGAAAGAGCTGGATGGAGGACAGCTGGATGCACCGGAGCTTTCCCGCATGAAAGCAGTTCTCCAGATTTGTGATGATAACGATCTGGACAGCACTTCGCTTAGACACGCCCCCCTGTCCATAGTTGAGACCTTGCAGGAAGCTGCCTATCAGCAGATGCAGGCAGAGGTCAGTCAGATGACTGCTTCTTCCCAGCTGCCGGAGGCACAGGAGCAGGCGCTGGATGAATACCCCATGCCCGATGAGCAGGTATCCACACCGGATATGCAGGAATACGGCTACTCTTATGACGGGATGCTCCCTGTTACCAGAGAACGGGCGTTGGAACTGGATGCCGCCGGTTTAACTGTCTATGTGCTGTATGAGAACAATACGGAGAGCATGGTGTTTGACCCGCAGGAAATCATGGATCATGGCGGTCTTTTCGGTGTGGACCGTGAGGAATGGGAGAAAAGCCCTCAGTTCCGTGAAAAGGTCATGGAGCGTGAGGAACATCAGCAGGAACGGGAACAGGCATTTCTCTCCCAGAACAGAGATTGCTTTGCCATCTATCAGGTAAAGCATACCGATGAATTGCGTGACATTCGCTATGAAGGGATGGACTGGCTCCGATCCATCGGACAGACGGTAAAGCGTGAAAACTATGATCTGGTCTATACTGCGCCGTTGGAACCCTGCAAGTCTCCGCAGGCTGCTGTTGAACAGCTTTATAATCAGTTCAACAGCGATCATCCGGCAGACTACCACCATCCTTCCATGAGCGTCAGCGACATCGTTGCGATCAAGCAGGACGGTAAGGTATCCTGTCATTACTGTGACAGCGTTGGTTTTACCCAGATCCCTGGATTCCTGCCAGAAAATCCGCTGAAAAATGCAGAGATAGCCGTGGAGGACGATTACGGCATGATCGACGGTATCATCAACAATGGCACAAAAGAGCCTACGGTGGCAGAGCTGGAACAGCAGGCCCGAAGCGGTCAGCCCATTTCCCTGATGGACTTGGCTGACGCTGTTCATCGGGAGGAACGGGAAAAGAAAAAATCCGTTGTGGATCAGCTGAAAAGCCAGCCCAAAGCAGAACACAAAAAGACAGCACCCAAAAAGAGTGCGGAAAGGGAGATTTGATATGGGAAACTTTACTTTTGAGGAAATGAACCTGATGTGCATTTACAATACCGGCAGCGTACCGGATTGATCGACAGCCTGTGCGAAATGCGCGGCGAGCTTTCGCCGGAGGAAACGGAACTGAGGGAGCTGACTGACAGCGCCCTTATGAAGCTCTGTGCGATGACCGATGAGGACTTTGCCCAGCTGGAACTGTACCCGGATTTTGACCAGTAAACACCATAACCGCAGGGATGGGGTGGCAATTTGCCACCCCACCTCTTTACCCCAAAACCGAAAGGAGGACAGAACACCATGCCAACCAAAGCTGAACTATATGCACAGATGGCGGACAAGGTGGCAACACAGCTCACGGGGAGCTGGCAGGAATGGGCAGGGTTTCTCACCACCGCTTCCCGCCTTTACAAGTACCCGTTCCATGAGCAGCTGATGATCTATGCCCAGCGACCGGATGCCACCGCCTGTGCGGAGTACGATTTGTGGAATGAAAAGATGGGCCGGTATGTAAGGCGCGGTTCCAAGGGAATCGCTCTGGTGGACGATTCCGGGGACAGACCTCGCCTGCGCTATGTCTTTGACATTTCCGACACCGGAACCCGTGAACATTTCCGCACTCCCTGGCTGTGGCAGCTGGAGGAGCGCCATCTGGATTCCGTGCAGGCCATGCTGGAGCGCACCTATGATGTTTCTGGTGATGACCTCACCGGACAGCTCACTGAGGTAGCCGGAAAACTGGCTGAGGAATACTGGACGGAGCATCAGCAGGACTTCTTCTATATCGTTGACGGTTCCTTTTTGGAGGAATATGATGAGTATAACATCGGAGTGCAGTTTAAGGCAGCCGCCACCGTCAGCATCACTTACGCTTTGATGTCCCGCTGTGGACTGGAGCCGGAACGCTACTTCGACCACGAAGATTTCATGGCGATCTTTGATTTCAACACCCCGTCCACCATCGGGGCGCTGGGAACAGCGGTCAGCCAGATCAACCAGCAGGTGCTGCGGCAGATCGGCGTTACCGTCCGAAATGCAGAGCGCGAAGCCAACCAAGAAA
>ENA-OQDE01000423-OQDE01000423.1-human-gut-metagenome-genome-assembly--contig:-NODE-423-length-25770-cov-4.001911_pt1 | contig 25770 bp, 30 predicted proteins | sample MGYA00242768_ERZ504595 | MGnify/ENA primary metagenome ERZ504595 (study PRJEB26092, sample SAMD00036307) | human gut metagenome | host: Homo sapiens | study: EMG produced TPA metagenomics assembly of... | reverse complement strand
GTCACGGAAACATCTTGCAAGCTGAATGTAACGGTCAAGCCCGAAAGCATAAGGAGCTGTTTGTAAATCTGCGGTGACTGAGGAAGAGCATAAAACTTGCCGTTGTGGATTCTTGACGGAACAAGGTAATCTCTTGCGCCTCGGGAGTTGACTTGATCATCATAGGAGTTTCAATTTCAACAAAGCCGTTGTCGTGGAAATAATCTCTTGCAACCTTTGCAATCTTACTTCTCATCATAAGATTGTTGAGAAGAGGACGGCGGCGAAGGTCAAGATAACGATATTTAAGTCTTAACTCCTCGTTTGTGTTTGTATCGTCAATAATTTCAAAAGGCGGCGTCTGTGCCTTTGAAAGCACACGCATATCGCTTACAACAACCTCGATATCGCCTGTGGGGATTTCGCTGTTTTTTGAACTTCTTTCGCAAACAACACCCTTTGCGGCAAGAACAAATTCACTTCTGCATGAAAATGCCTTATCAAAAATTTCTTTGTCTGTTTTGTCATTGAATGCAAGCTGAACAATGCCTGTGCGGTCACGCAAGTCAATGAAAATGAGCTGACCGAGGTCACGGCAACGCTGTACCCAACCGCAGACAGTTACCTCTCTGCCGACATCACCGATACGCAAATCTCCGCAATAATCGGTACGCTTCATTCCTGTCATAAATTCTGCCATTGTATATGCTCCTTTATATGAATCGGTCGGCATTTTTAATGTGCCTGACCGACCGAAAATTTTCTTTTATTACTTATTTTTCTGTTCGTCCGAAAGCTGAATTTCGATGAACTTCTCCATGAAATGCCCGTCAAGAGTAACATCGGCTGTTTCGCCTGTTTCCATATTCTTGACCTTGGCTGTGTTCTGCTCGATTTCGTTGTCGCCCAAAACGATTGAATATCTTGCGTCAATCTTGTCGGCATACTTCATCTGAGCACGAAGTCCTCTGCCGATAACATCGGTTTCGGCAATCATTCCGCAGCTGCGAACCTGTTTGATAAGCTCAAAAGCCTTAACCTTTGCGGCATCGCCCATTGTTGCAATGTAGAGCATACACTCGTCATTGTCGGGAATCTCAATGCCCTGCTTATCCATTACCATGAGAAGCCTTTCCATACCCATTGCGAAACCGAGGGAGGGAAGGTGCTTACCGCCGAGCTCCTCGATAAGACCGTCATAACGACCGCCGCCGCAAACAGTACCCTGAGCACCGATACAATCGGTTACAAACTCAAATACTGTCTTTGTATAGTAATCAAGACCTCGTACAATTGTGGGATCAACCGTGTATTCAATGCCTGCGGCATCAAGATATTTCTGAACTGCGTCAAAGTGGTTTCTGCACTCGTCACAAAGATAGTCTGTAATCTTAGGTGCGTCCTTTGCAATCTCGGAACAGATAGGACTTTTGCAGTCGAGAATTCTCATCGGGTTTTTGTCAAGACGGGAAAGACAGGTGTCGCACAGCTTGTCCTTATAACCCTCAAAATATGATTTCAAAGCCTTGTGATATTCCGCACGGCAGGTCGGACAGCCGATAGAATTAATCTGAAGATGAACGCTGTCAAGCTGAAGTCTGTTGATTACGGAGCTTACAAGGCTGATAAGCTCTGCATCGGCAACAGGGTCCTGTGTGCCGTACTCCTCAATACCGAACTGGTGGAACTCACGAAGTCTGCCTGCCTGTGGCTTTTCATAGCGGTAGCATGAAACAAAGTAGCTTGCCTTAATCGGAAGTCCTTCGTTTTCAAGAGCGTGTTCAAGAACGGCTCTTGCCGCACCGGCTGTACCCTCGGGGCGAAGTGTTACGCTTTCGCCGCCCTTTGTGTCGAATGTGTACATTTCTTTCTGAACAACATCGGTTGTCTGACCAACGCCACGGGCAAAAAGCTCTGTATGTTCAAACACGGGAGTTCTGATTTCTCTGAAACCGTAGGAGCGAGCCTCCTCACGCATAATCTTTTCAACGAACTGCCATTTGTAGCTTTCCTTCGGAAGAACATCTTCCGTACCCTTGATTTTCTTGGTTATAAGTGCCATTTTTTCCTCCGAAAATTACAATCTTTTATAGAAAAGGGAAACGAAAAAATTTCCCTAAAAAACACAACAATCGGGCAGTATTACACCACCCGATATGTAAAGCAAAAATAATTAAATTATTTGAGAATATTTCTCCAGTCAAGGTCGCCTCTTTCAAGACCGTGGATAAGCACCTCGGCAGTTGCAATGTTTGTTGCAACCGGAATGTTGTGCATATCGCAAAGACGGAGCATATTCATATCGTTAGGCTCGTTCGGCTTTGGATTGAGCGGATCTCTGAAAAAGAGAAGCATATCAATTTCATTGCACGCAATTCTTGCCGCAATCTGCTGACTTCCGCCCTGAGAGCCTGCAAGGAATTTCTGAATTGTAAGACCTGTTGCCTCTGACACCATTTTGCCTGTTGTGCCGGTGGCGCAAAGGTTGTTGCGGCTGAGAACACCGCAGTAAGCAATGCAGAACTGCACCATCAGTTCCTTTTTTTCATCATGAGCTATAAGGGCTATATTCATATATATTTCCTCCAGACATTTATTTCATATCAAATTAGTTTCAAAACTTTAACTCAAAATACCCCGCACAAACTACCCTTTGAACGCAAGGGGAATATGTTTTCCCTCAAGCCTCTGTGCAAGACAGTCAAAAACGGACGCCGCCGCACTCCAGTTAAGTCCGGCAACACCTCGCTGAACAATTACCGAAATACGGATGTCAAACGGCACAAGCGCAATAAGCTGTGTCTGTGTTGCGTCAATAACGCTGTCGAGGTCTTCATAAAAACCGAGCTGTGTAAAAAGCTTTCGGTCAAAGCGGTTGATAACAAGTCGGATATTTGTTTTTCCCATTGACTCAAGCTTTCTTCTCACCTTAACCGCACCACGCACACCCGTCGGCTCTGCATTGGTAACAATCAAGGCTCTGTCGGCAGGAGCCGCCGCAGTTTCAAAGCCCGAACCGATTCCGGCAGGGGAGTCGATAAGGACAAAATCGAAGCTGTCCTTTACTGAGTTGACAAGTTGAGTAAACACCGAGGGACTGAGTTCGTTTTCGGTGTCAAAGGGAGCCGCCATAAGGTAGAGGTTCTCATTGTTTTTGCTTTTGTAAACAGCCTCACCGAATGTACAGTTGCCGCATACGGCATCCGACGCATCAAAAATTATGTCCTGCTCCATATCGAGCATAATGTCAAGACCACGCATTCCGCAGTCACAATCAATAAGCAAGACTCTTTTGCCCTGCTTTACAAGAGCAACGGAAAGACAAATGCAGACGGTTGATTTACCCGTTCCGCCTTTTCCCGACGCTACAACTATAACATTATCCATAATAAATTCTACCTCTGCTATATTCTATCACAAAATCCGTTAAAGAGCAAGAAACGAACATTATTTTTATCAGCCAAAATTTTTGTTGATATTTTAGTGATAGTTAATAAAATTATTCTTCATTTTTAACGGTTTGCACAATAATTTCATTGATTTTTAATGCTAAAAGCAAAAAATAAGTTTTTATTGTTTAGGCAATCAGCCACATTATGCGGTCAAAAATTCTTGGTTTTGTTTTAACACAGTGTATTTACAACCGTAATTTCAATTTTTATTTAAAATATGCGTCCAGTAAATCCTTTGCAACCTGCATTGAATATCTGCCCTTTGCACCGTGTTCGATTACAACGGCAATTGCTACCTCGGGCTTTTCATACGGAGCATAGCAAATGAATGTTGTATGGTCTGAGCCCGAGTTTTCAGCCGTACCTGTTTTGGCGGCAACCTTAACTTTATAATCACCGAACATATAATTTGCCGTGCCGTTTTCGTCCTGAGTAACACCGAGCATCGCCTTGCGAACAATATCAAGATTCTTCTTTGAAATTCCGCAATCACCGTAGCTTTCAACATCTGTCGATTTTACGGTTTTCGTCCGCTCATAATTTGTAACTTTATCAACAATGTGTGTTTTGAGCCTCTCACCGTTGTTGGCGATTGTCGCAACATAGGTTGCAAGCTGAACGGGAGTAAATGCGTTGTCGGACTGACCGATTGCGGCTGAAACCGTGTTGCCAACCTGCCAATCTGTGCTGTCTCTGCCTGCAAGAGTTCCCTTTGATTCCTCAATTTCAACACCCGTGTATTCACCGAGCCCGAACTTCTGCGCATACAGATACATCGGTTCAATTCCGAGCCTTCTGCCCGTGTCGGCAAAAAAGTAGTTGCACGATTGTTCAATTGCGCCCGTAACATCAAGACTGCCGTGATAGTGCATACACCTTACCACATTGGTAGGGTAAAAATCATAGTCCTGTTTGCAGTAGATTTTCGTTTTATCGGTTATGATTTTCTCCTCAAGAGCCGCACCCGCAACACACGGCTTGAACACCGAACCGCAGGCGAATGTTCCGACTGTTGCACGGTTGTACATCGGAGAATTTTTGTTTTTGGAAAGTTTGACATAGTACGAGCCGTATTCGCTGTACCTGTTCAAATCGTATGTAGATAGCTTGCCGCCGCAAGTACCGAAAAATCCTTGACCGACAGCATTACAACTGCACCTGTTTCACAGTCCTCACCGTTATTTTTCTGTCCCGATTCCTTGCCTGCCTGTTTTGCCGCTTTGACATTTTCTTCAAGCGATTTTACAGCGGTTTTCTGCAATTTTGAATCAATTGTAAGGTAGACCGTGTTACCTGGTTTTGCACTCTCGGTTTCAATGCTTTCAACAAGAGTTCCGTCGGCATTTCGCTGAATAACCCTTGTTCCGCCCTTGCCTTTGAGGTCATCTTCACAGGCAAGTTCAATTCCGAATTTGCCTATCTTATCATCATAGGAATAGCTCTTGCCCTGTTTTTTTAGCTCATTGTATTCATCTTCCGACAACGAACCGAGTGCGCCGAGGATGTGCGGCGCAAGGTCGGGATCAGAAGCACCTCGTGTGAGATAGGTCTGAATTTCAACACCGCTCACACCCTGAGTATTTTCGCTGACGGCATTCACGGCACTTCGGCTGATATTTTCGGCAAAAACATACGGGTTTGAATTTGAATAATTTTCAAGTTCCATATTGTAATGAATTGAAACGAGCGTTGTTTTTTGACTTAGACTTAACCTGTCGGAAATTTTGTAGCGTTTTAAAAGTGTGTCAAAGCAATCATCGGCACTTGTGTTCCTGTCCATATCAAGAAAATCCGATGACAGAAGTTTTTCCGCATCTTCTTCACGGCTTGTTTTATAAACGCAACTGCCGTCCGAGCCGACCGAAATCGGCAATGAATCTGTTCTTGCATCTCCCGTTTTTGTGAGAATATCAGCAAGCTCAAGTAAAATTCCGTCAAGCCTGTCCTCCTCAATATAAAGCTTGTTAAGGACTATTTTATACTTTGTGGTGTTTACAACAAGACCTACACCGTTGCGGTCAACAATTTCGCCCCTTGTTGCGTCGGTTTTTTCGGTATATCCCGTTGATTTTGCGGCAAGACTCTTGTAGCTTTTTCCCTGTACAAGCTGCCAATCGACAAGCCTGATTGCAAAGCCTGCAAAAATTGCGGCTGTTATTATTATGCAGACTGTTGTTCTGCTCTTTTTACTTTTTTTGCCGTTTTTTCTGCTTTTGCCGAATCTCATACCGAACCTCCCTTTCACAAAGATTAAAGATTTTTGTTTAAAAATGCCGTAAGAAAATACAGCGGAATTGTCACGGCGAATGTGTAAAGTATTCTTGAAATGTAGTGCCGTACAAACAACACGCAACCGCTGTCAAGCCCTGCAATCAAGACGAACAGCAGATAATAAATCAACATTACCGTCATCACCGCCGCAAGTGAAAACACGATAACGGTAACAAATGACGGTACAAAATATTTGCTGAATACAAAGTTTTCCGCATAGCAGACAATCGTAAGTGCAAAGGCAAAATAGCCGATACTGCCGTCAAATGAAATATCCGTCAGCACACCGCACAACGCACCGAAAATTACCGACGGCAAAGTGTTTTCAAAAGAAGCAATGCAGAGTGCAAGTGAAATCAACATAAGCGGTCTGCCGCCGAAAATTTCGGGAATTATAAAACCCGAACCCTGAAAAACATACAGAATTATTAACAGCAGGGAATAACCGAAAAATCGAAAAAAAGTTCTTGAAGCTCTCATCATTTTTTAACCTCGCCCTTGCCGTCAAAATCGGTAATAATTGCAGCAGAGGTCACGGTGCGGATGTCCTCATACGGCTCAACAACAGCATAACGGGTTGTGTCATAAGAATTAAACTTCAGTTCTTTAACCTTGCCGATTATGAGATTTTTCGGATAAACTCCGCCTGTTCCCGAGGTTACAACAATGTCGCCTACTTTGATTTTGTTGTTCTCTGCAATCTTTGTCAGACAGGTGAGATTATCGTCACAATATTCAGCGTTTCCGCTTATGATTCCGTTGTCGGAAGTCTTTTTGTCAATTGCAGACGCTTTGGTGTCGGGCGAAAGAATTGTTCTTACCCGACAGGTTGTGAGTTCAACATCACTCACCCAGCCGATAAGACCGTTTTCCGTGATTACGGGATCATTTTTTTCCACATTGTCTGTTGAACCCTTGTCAAGAGTGAACGAGTAGAAATCATCGTTCGCATCCCTTCTCAGCACACCTGCCGGAAGAATGTCGTATGACGGATTTTCCTTTTTAAGCTCATAATATTTCCACAGCTTTGCATTTTCTTCCTTGGCGTCAAGGTAGTCAACAAGCTGTTCACGAAGTTCGGCATTTTCCTTTTTAAGCTTTTCGTTTTCTTTTTCAAGTTCTTCCTTTGACTTGTCGGAAGACGCCGCACCTGCGGTCAGCGTTGAAAGTCCTTTTGTAACCGTGTTTACCGCACCCGAAAAAATGTTACTGCTGTTATGAGAGAAAACACTCATCACAGTTAGTATGACGAGTGTAATTATCAAAATTTTTGAGTTTTTATTATGTAAAAATTTTCTCATATCTCATATTTATATTACAAATACGGTCGGGCGGTGTTTTTTCAATCTGCCCGACCTTACTTTGTCGATTTTTATTATCTGTCATGCTTGTACTGAACACCGAGCGGTTTGCCGAGTCTTTTTCCTGCACCGTCAACAACACAGTCAAGCGGTCTTTCGGCAATGTGAACAGGCATACCCGTCTGTTGCATAACGAGCATATCAAGTCCCTTGAGTAACGCACCGCCGCCCGTGAGCATAATACCGTGGTCGATTATGTCGGCAGAAAGCTCAGGCGGAGTTTTTTCAAGAGTGGTTCTGATTGCCTCAACAATTGTTGCAAGCGGATCGGCAAGAGCCTCTCTGACCTCGGCTGAGGAAATTGTAATATCCTTTGGAAGTCCGTCAACAAGGTTTCTGCCCTTGACAACAAGGTTTTTTTCTTCCTCACCCGGATATGCGGAGCCGATTTTCATTTTGATGTCTTCGGCAGTTCTTTCACCGATGAGAAGATTATATTTTCTTTTGACATAGGTTGAAATCGCCTCATCAAACTTATCTCCGGCAACTCTTACGGAACAGGCTGTAACAATGTCACCGAGAGAAATTACGGCAACCTCGCTTGTGCCTCCGCCGATGTCAACAACCATACTTCCGCACGGTTCGTCAACGGGCATACCTGCGCCGATTGCGGCAGCCATTGGTTCTTCGATAAGACAACGGGAGGCTTTGCACCAGCCTGATATGCGGCGTCCTCAACAGCCTTTCTCTCAACCTCGGTAACACCCGAAGGCATACAGATTATAACTCTCGGCTTGCTGAAAATTCCGGGTTTCACCGCCTTTTTGATAAAGTGCTGAAGCATTTTTGCGGTTATTTTAAAATCGGCAATAACACCGTCCTTGAGCGGACGAACCGCAACTATGGAACCGGGAGTTCTGCCAATCATTTCTTTTGCCTGTGAGCCGACTGCAAGAACCTCGTCGGTACGCATATCAACTGCGACAACGCTCGGTTCACGCAAAATTATTCCCTTTCCTTTAAGACAAACAAGAGTGTTTGCAGTTCCAAGGTCAATTCCTATATCCTTTGAAAACGAAAACATCCCACAGCCTCCTTTTACGCTGTAATACCCAAATGTATTTTACTCAGGCAGTATACTTTTATCATATATCTTTTCACAAATAAGGGCAATGATAAATTGTCGAAATTCTTTTATTTTTTACCCGTTGAGCCAAAACCGCCCTCGCCACGCTCTGTGTTGCCAAGCTCCGTAACTTCTTCAACATCACACGGAACAACAGGAGCGATGACCATCTGACAGATTCTTTCAAACGGCTCAATCTCATAAGGCTTGTCCGAAACATTGCAAAGACCTGCGCAGATTTCTCCACGGTAGTCGCTGTCAACAACACCCACACCGTTTGAAAGGCAGATGCCGTGCTTGATTCCCAGACCGCTTCTTGCATAGAGAAATGCGGCAACGCTGTTGTCAGGAAGTTCAATTGCTATACCTGTCGGAACAAGCACAAGCTGACCCGGATTGATTGTGATTTTTTCGTCAATGCAAGCATATAAATCCATACCGGCAGAACCGTTTGTGGCTCTTTTCGGGATTTTTGCATTGTCTTTTACCTTTTTTATTTTAACAGTCATAGTTACCATCCTTCATTTCCTGCAAAAATTTGCAAGAATTATTCATTACTGTTTTTATTTTTCTCTAAAAAAATTATTTATTGCAAAAATGTAATTACAAATCTCTGTTAAACGGAAAAATCACTTTTTCCACAAAACAATAATGATTATTTTAACATTTTCAACAATCTAATTAACACCTCGGCGGTACAGTCCATATGTTAATTTATCTTTCAACATCGGATAAAGGCTTGATTCGTTAAGACTTTCCACGGTTTCCACATAGTTTTCAACACTAAATCTTAAAATGTTGAAAGATGTTAAAAGTGTTAAATTTTGTTTATCAGGAACGAAAAGCAAGTCACAATTCAGAACCTCGGTACAGTTTCCGTCGCATTTCAGTAAAAATTGTTTACCGAGTCGGTCTTTCATTTTTGAATGATTTTTGCAAGTTTTGCAGTCTATACCTGCACCCTTGACAGGACAACTCCTGCAAAGCATAAGAGGAAGGTAGCCGTAGCTGATAATTCCCCTCGGGATGTTGCCTCCGAGTGCGTTAATTCGCTTAAAATCGAGTTCAAAACTGAGTTCTGCGTCCTTGATTCCGTATTCCTCCGCCCACAAAAGGTCGAGAGTATTTACAAAATTCATTCCGAAACCCGAATGAAGTGTGAAACCGAGATTTTTGGCAATGTATAATGCTCCGAGATTGTTGCACAACACATCGGATATGCCGATTTCTTTCATCTCGGAAAGCTTTTTTGCAATCGTATCTTCCCGTCCGAACATTCCTCTCGGAATTTCAACACCGATGCTAAAGCCCTCGTTTTTGAGCCTTACAAGCTCCCTTTTGTCGGCAAAAAGCGGAACAAAAACAAGCTCGCATTTTTTAAAAGCATCGGAAAGCTTTGTCTGAGGCACTCTTGCACGAGTGGATTTTTCCACAGGCGGTGTGAATTTTGGAAAAGTTATTTCGTAATCACGGTTGATTTTGTAGTTGTGAACAACACTTCTCGCCGTATCGAGTTCGTCAAGAACATCTCTGCGCAAGGAATTGATAATTGAAAGCGGAATAGAAATGTCATCATCAATATTTATGTTCACATTGGTGGGATTATATGCCGTTGAGCCTGTTTTTTCAAGCTGTTTTCTGCACTTTTCCGCATCAATCGGTCTGTTGATTGCTTTTTCGGTTACGGTATCCGCAATCTTTTTTACGGTGTGAACTCCGTCAGAAACGACTAAAACGGGATTTTCGCCGAGTTTTGCCGTAAAATCAAAGGTTATTTCAACATTTCCGATTTCGTCCTTGTAGGAAGAACGGATTGCCGAAAACAGCTTTTCATCGGCAGAAACAACATCCGATTTTGTTCTTGTGCCGAACATATGACTTCCCGTTTTGCCGATGTAATAAGCGTCTGTAAAGCCTGTTCGTGAAAAAACCCCTCTGAGCATCTTCTGAGTTTTGTCGCTGATAAAGCCAAAATCACGCCGTTCAACACACGCTCTTACTGCGGCTGAAACATACTCGGGGCGTTTCATTCTGCCTCAATTTTAGCCGAGGCAACTCCCATATTTTGAAGTTCGCCGAGGTAATTTACAATACTGTTGTCTTTAAGACTTAAAGCATGACCGCCTTTTTGATTGTTTACGGAAAACGGCAGTCGGCACGGCTGGGCACAGGAACCACGGTTTCCGCTCCTTGCGCCTATCATTGCGCTGAGGTAGCATTGTCCCGAAACGCACATACACAATGCACCGTGAACAAAAACTTCGAGTTCAACCGGAATTTCACAGCATTTTTCAATTTCTTTTTTGCTCATTTCACGGGCAAGAACAACACGCTTGAAACCCATTTCATAAAGTGCCTTTACACCGGATGCGGTGTGAATGCTCATCTGGGTTGACGCATGAAGTGCAAGGTCGGGAACAAGCCTGTGTGCAAGCCTTGCTACACCCATATTCTGAACAATGAGTGCGTCAACATCAGCCTTTGCGGCTGAAATTATGGCTTTTTTCAGCTTTTCAAGCTCGTCATCAAACACAATCGTATTGATTGTGACATACACCTTTACACCGTGAATGTGACAGTATGCCGTTGCTTTCTTTAGTTCTTCATCATCAAAATTTTTGGCAGAGGAACGGGCGGAAAATGCCTTTTCGCCAAGATACACTGCGTCTGCTCCGCTCCTTACGGCGGCAATTACACTGTCAAAGCTTCCTGCCGGAGCAAGTATTTCTATCTTTTCATTTCTTATCTTCATCAAACAGAGAGAACTGCGTCATTGGAACATAACCGAGAAGTTTTTCATTACGCAATTCCTGTTCTGTTTTTTTAGCCTCGTTTGACAGAACATTCACGGGTATATCATCTGACTGCTCTGTCATGTTATTTTTTGCATTTGAAGTCTTTTTTTCCTTTGAAACTGAATTTTTTTCAGGCTCTGATTTTTCCGATTCGGCTTTTTCTTTGCCTTTCTCAACACTTTCGAGCTTTTCTTTAAGCTGTGAAACCTCGTGTCCGAGAACAGCGAGTCTTTTTTCAAGCTCTTTATTATTATTTATAAGTCGAGTGTTATCGTTCATGGCCTCCGTAAGCTTTTCTCTGTATTCCTTGCAAAGCCTGTTAAGATCATTTGTCTGCTGAATAATTTTGTCGGCTTTTTCAACATAATCTTTGTTCTTTTTAAGAGCCTTGTTGCGGTCATCGCAGAAGTTAAGTGCCGCAAGAACCGCACAATCACGGGTATCAAGCTGCTTTGTGCTTTGGGCGGCCTTTCTTATGTGAGAAAGCACCTCGTTTGCTACCTTTTGAACATACTTTTCATCATCTGTTGTGATAAGTGAATAACTTCTTCCCTCAATCTGAACGCTTACTCTTTTTTTCTCCATAGGAAATGCATCTCCCTTTTATAGCTTTTTCGTCCTCGTTTGACTTCTTTGCATATATAATCATTTTACATTATAATATAAAATCGGAAATAATAAAAGAGCAAAGAGAATATTGTTTAAATATTTTTTTATTCGTAGGCAAATTTGGCGATTTTATGCTGTTTACAACTTAATATCGGTTGAAATATTTATTCTCTTATGATAAAATAATCTTTGCGTCATTTTGGCGGATTTGTCTTAATTTCCGATTAACAGGCATAACCGCCAAAACAAAATTGACATTTCGGAATATATTATTATGGGAAGTGATTATATGCCCGTACCGTTTGATTCACGAAAAATTTACTATCGTTCACCGTTTGGTGCGGTTGAAGAGGGTACCGAGATTCATTTCAGAATTCTTTTGCCTAAGGCGGAGCATACACAAAAAGCACACTTGTGTGTAAAATATGATTATGACTGCAACTGGGAATTTACCGAGCTTATCTGGTGCGGTAAATTTGACGAGGATACCGAAATTTGGGAGTGCGATTTCACCCCGAAAAAAATCGGACTTTATTGGTATAACTTTAAGCTTACTGCCATTGATAAAACAAGATATGTTATTCCGTCCGATCCGTATAAGGTCAGCACCATTGAAGACTATATGGGCAGAAGCTGGCAGATTACCTGCTACAAAAAAGGCTTTAAAACTCCCGGCTGGCTTGTCGGCGGAATTATGTATCAGATTTTTCCCGACCGTTTTTATTTCAGCGGTGAAGAAAAGAATATAAAGCGTATCGACTTCAAGCGCAACAAGGATTGGTATGCTCTCCCCGAATGGAAACCCGATGAAAACGGAATGATTAAGAACAATGATTTCTTTATGGGCGACCTCAAGGGAATTACAATGAAGCTTGATTACCTTGAAAGCCTCGGTGTAAGCTGTATTTACCTTAATCCTATCAGCGAGGCATACTCAAACCACCGCTATGATACGGGCGACTACTCAAAGGTTGATCCGATTCTCGGAACGGAGGAAGATTTTAAGCACCTTTGCGCAGAGGCTAAAAAGAGGGGAATACACATCATAAATGACGGTGTGTTCTCTCATACGGGAAGTGACAGCGTTTACTTCAACCGTTTCGGCAGATACGGCAAGGGCGGTGCGTATAATGACAAAAACTCACCGTATTTCAGTTGGTACAAATTCAACGAATGGCCGAACAATTACCAAAGCTGGTGGGGCTTTGATACTCTGCCCGAGGTTATTGAGGAAACTCCGTCATTCAACGAATATATCAACGGCAAAGACGGCATTGTCAGAAAATGGATGAAATGCGGTAACTCGGGTTGGCGACTTGATGTTGCAGATGAACTTCCCGATGTGTTCATTGAAAATCTACGCAAAGCCGTTAAGAACGAAAATCCGAACGCCTTTCTTGTAGGTGAAGTGTGGGAGGACGCAAGCAACAAGGAAAGCTACGGTGCAAGAAGAAGTTCTTGCTTGGCGAACAGTTTGACTCCGTTATGAACTATGTGTTCAGGGATGCAATTCTCAACTTCTGCAAAGGTCAGCACGGCAAATACACAATGGATCTGATTATGAGCGTAATCGAAAATTATCCCCGTCCTGTTCTCAGAGTGCTGATGAATTCACTTTCGACTCACGATACCGAAAGAGCAATCACAGTTATGGCAGGCGAACCGCTTGACGGCAAGGACAGAGAATGGCAGGCTAACACCAAGCTTGATGACGAGCATAAAAAACTCGGTGTAAAGCTGCTCAAGGTTGCAAGTGCAATGCAGTTTACTCTCCCTGGATTTCCGTGTATTTATTACGGTGACGAGGCAGGATTGGAGGGATATCGTGATCCGTTCAACCGTTGCTGTTATCCGTGGGGCAAAGAAAATAAGGAACTCATTGAATGGCACAAAAAACTTGCCGATGTTAGGAAAAGCTGTTCGGCATTGTGGGACGGTGATTTTATAAATGTTCTTTCGGAGGAAAGAAGAATTTCATACATCCGCCACGACAAAGATTCCGCTATTTTCTGCACATTCAATCTCTATGATTATGAAGTCGAGGCAAAAATGCCGCCCGGATATGCAGACGGCAAACCTGTTTTCGGTTCAAAGCTTGAGAACGGTATACTCACAATTCCGCCCATGTCCGCAGAATTTGTAGTTCTTGAACTCGGTACATGATATATGTAATGTAAAACAGAATAAAGTAAAATTACAAGCGACAAGAAATTAAACTGTCGCTTGTTTTGTTGCGGTATTTATTATGTTATTTACCGACTTACTCGCCTTCCGTTATCGGCGGAATAAAGCATTCTATCGCACTGCGAAGCTTGGGGTGACACTCCGCAGGCAACGACTGTTGACAGAAAGAAAAAGTAAAACAAATAACAGAAGAGATTAAACTATAAGGCGGCTATCGAAAACGATAGTCGCCTTGTCTTTTTGCAAAATTCATTTTTAATTTGCGTTTGTTGTTACCTGAGTTGCGTTTGCCACATAGCTTTCATACTCGTCAATGCCCCAGTTTTCTTTTACTTCATCAGAGATAGGAAAGGTGCGAAACAGCATTGTACTGCGTTCACTGTCTGCCTTATCCTCATTGGTGCTGAGAGCATAGACATTGCCGTTGTACCACAGCTCATTTGTATTTTCAAAGGTTGTAAGATAGAAAATATCCTGAATTGTATCAACCTTATTAATGCCCATTCCGCTTACTGCGGCAGCCATTACGGCACTTTTCATCAGGATTGTATCGCTGTTATTTTTCTCGTTCTCAATCGAAACAAAGTTGCTCATTGTTGTTCCGAGACCGATATTCATAATATAATTTGTCTTTGTTTCAACAGAGGCTGTGAAGCTGATTTTATCGGCATCGTAGTAATAATACTGATACTCCGTTCCGTTTGCATCATTCTGAGGACTGCCGAGCATTTTCCAACCCTTTGGATTAATCATATCAAGATTACCCGCCTCTTTGAGCATTTCGTTGTAATTATATGTAAATTCTTCAAGAGTGATTGCGTAGCACATTCCGTTTACATTTTCACTTTCTTTGCGAATATTCGGATTTTCTGTTACCTTTGCCTCATCAAGAGTAGAAAATTTATCGGGCGCATCTACTACACCCGAAACATCGGCATTCTTCTTGTCAGAACAGCCGAAAAGTGAAAGCATGAGGATTGCCGCTACAATCAGAACTAAAGATTTTTTCATCAAATCACCAGATTTTCGTATGTGTCAAAAACTCCACTTAAAAAAGTGGAGTTTTCTTATTTTTATCAATTATTCTTCCGTATTTTCTTCGGTTGAATCAGAAGTTTCACCCTCGTTATTTTGGAAAACTTCTTCTGCAACTGCTTCTGACGGTTCGCCGTTTTCTGCATTATCTTCGCTCTCGGCTGATTCATCATCTTCACCGTCAATGTGAGGAACACGGGCGATTGTTACAACCCTGTCGTCACCGTTTACTTTCATTACGGTTACACCCTTTGAAGGACGGGCGCAAACACGGATTGATTCGGCGGCAATTCTGATAATAATGCCTTCTTCCGAGATGATAATAATATCATCGTCAAGGTTAACCACCTTGATAGCGGCAACATCGCCGTATTTTTCCGTGTGGTAGTTGGTAAGACCTTTACCGCCACGGCTCTGAACACGGTAATCATCGGGACTTGAAAGTCTGCCGTAGCCTGTTTCGGAAACTGTGAGAACAAGACCGCCCTCACGGACAACGCTCATTCCGACTACGCAGTCGCCCTCTTTGAGAGCCATTGCCTTAACACCTCGAGCCTGTCTGCCCATTGCACGGATGTCGGTTTCGTTAAAGCGGATAGCCATACCTTTCTTGGTAGCGATAATAACCTGACTGTTACCATCAGTCATTCTTACCCACGTAAGTTCGTCACCCTCGTTGAGTTCAAGAGCGATAAGACCGCCCTTTCTTGAAGTGTTGTATGCATTGAGTTCAATACGCTTGATAATGCTGACGGGTGACCATAACAAGGTATTTTTCCTCGTCAAATTCAGGCACTCTTATCATTGAAGTTACCTTTTCGTCGGGTGAAATCGGGATCAGATTTGCAATGTTCACACCCTTTGACTGACGGCTTCCCTCGGGAACTTCATAGCATTTAAGGCGATAAACTCTGCCCTTGTCGGTAAAGAACAGAACATAATCGTGTGAATTGATTACGAACATTTCAGCAGCAATATCTTCTTCACGGCGTGACATACCCGATACACCACGACCTCCTCTGCGCTGAATTTTGTAGGTATCGGCAGAAAGACGCTTTACATATCCAAACTGTGTAAGTGTAAGAACGCACTCCTCCTGCGGAATAAGATCCTCAATATCAACCTCACCGCTGACAGCACAAATTTCTGTTCTTCTCGGGTCGGCATATTTATTACGAATCTGCATAATTTCTTCTTTTACGATTTCAAGCTGTCTTGGCTCGCTTGCAAGAATTTCGAGATATTCTTCAATCTTTGCGTGGAGGGCTGCGATTTCATCCTCAATCTTAGTCTGCTCCATATTTGTGAGCTGTCCGAGACGCATCTGAACGATAGCCTGAGCCTGAACATCGTCAAGACCGAAACGCTCCATAAGACCTGTTTTTGCGCTTGCAGTATCCTTGCTGTTTCTGATAATTTTGATTACCTCGTCAATGAAGTCAAGAGCAATCTTCAAGCCCTCAAGAATGTGAGCTCTGTCACGGGCTTTTTTGAGGTCAAAATCAGTACGACGACGAATAACCTCAGCCTGAAATTCAATATAGCATTGGAGCATTTCCTTGAGTGAAAGAATTTTAGGCTCGCCGTCAACGATAGAAAGCATAATTGCACCGAAGGTTGTCTGCAACTGTGTGTATGAGAACAGCTGGTTAAGAACAATCTGCGGTGAGGCATCTCTCTTGATGTCAATTTCAATGTGCATACCCTTACGGTCGGAATGATCCTCGATATTTGAAATACCCTCAATTCTCTTATCCTTTACGAGGTCGGCAATGTTTTCAATAAGTCTTGCTTTGTTGACCTTGTACGGAAGCTCCGTAACGATAATTTTATATCTGCCGTTTTAGCTTCGATAATTTCAGTCTTGGCTCTTACAGTGATTTTTCCTCGACCTGTTGCATAGGCGGCACGAATACCGCTTCTGCCATGATAATACCGCCTGTCGGGAAGTCTGGTCCGGGCATACACTCCATAATCTCTGCAAGCTCGGCATCGGGATTGTCAATGAGAGTGCAAACTGCGTCAATTGTTTCACCGAGGTTATGCGGAGGAATTTCGGTTGCCATACCAACGGCAATACCGCTTGAACCGTTTACGAGAAGGTTTGGAAAACGGCTTGGAAGAACAGTCGGTTCTTTAAGACGGTCATCGTAGTTTGACATAAAGTCAACCGTGTTTTTCTCGATATCCGTGAGCATTTCAAGAGAAATTTTACTCATTCTTGCCTCTGTATAACGGTAAGCGGCAGGCGGATCACCGTCAACCGAACCGAAGTTACCGTGACCGTCAACAAGCATATATCTCATGGAAAAATCCTGCGCAAGACGAACCATTGCGTCATAAACCGAGGCGTCACCGTGAGGGTGATACGAACCAAGCACCTGACCTACCGTGTCGGCACACTTGTGTACGGCTTTGACGGATCAAGACCGATTTGATTCATTGTATAGAGTATTCTTCTGTGAACAGGTTTCAAACCGTCTCTGACATCGGGCAACGCACGGGAAACAATAACGCTCATGGAGTAGTCCAAAAAGCTTTTTCTCATTTCATTTTGCAGATCGACATCAATAATTCTCGAATTCTTGTTCTGATTCTGTTCGTTATCCATATTCTTTCCTCGCTTTTCAAGCTCTTGTTACTGTCTGTTCAATAATTTATAATAATGTTATTTTGGGTGCAGCGACACGCTGCTGTCAACTCGCTGTTAGAAGTGTTTTACTGCGGCTGAAATATCTTCGTAGAGTTTTGGAAAGCGTTTTTTGATGCTTGTGGGACGGAATGTTTTGGAATCTACAAAACCGTGTTCGGTTGTACCGTAGCCAAGTTCGGTTTCCGAACCGTCCTTTTCAATACGCTTTACCGTGTATGTAAAAATAATTCTTGCGGCTGTGATAGTCTGCACCCAAGTGCGGATAATCAGCTCGTCCTCATAAAGAGCAGGAATTCCAAAATGACAACTCAGGTTCAAAAGGGGAGTCATTACACCTGCATTTTCCATGTCTGTGTAGCTGATTCCGAACATTTTGATATAGTCATTTCTAGCTATTTCGTACCAAATCGGATAATTTGAGTGGTGTACAATTCCCATTCTATCCGTTTCTGCGTAACGAACTGTAACTTTTGTTCTTGCGTGCATAAAATCACCCCGTTTTTAAAATTTTGGTTTATCGTAATATATCAGACATCGAGATTCTGTACATATTTTGCATTTTTTTCAATGAAATCTCTTCTCGGCTCAACCTTATCACCCATAAGAATTGTGAAGGTTTCGTCTGCCTGTTCTGCATCGCTGAGATCAACACGAAGCATAAGTCTTGTTTCGGGATTCATTGTTGTTTCCCAAAGCTGCTCGGAGTCCATCTCACCAAGACCTTTGTATCGCTGAACTTCGGTTTTACCCTCAATTTGAGCCAGAATTTGGTCACGCTCAAGGTCCGAATACGCATATTTATGCTCTTTGCCCTTTGAAATTCTAAAGAGAGGCGGCTGAGCAATGTAAACATGGCCTTCTTCGATAAGCGGACGCATATATCTGAAAAAGAAAGTTAAAAGAAGGGTTCTGATGTGCGAACCGTCAACATCGGCATCCGCCATAATGATAACCTTGTCATATCTGAGCTTTGCAATATCGAATTCATCACCTATGCCTGTGCCGAGTGCAGTGATAACGGCATAAGCTTGTCATTTCCGTAAACTCTGTCAATTCTTGTCTTTTCAATATTGAGTCATTTCACCCAAGAGAGGATAGCCTGAATTCTTCTGTCACGGCCGCCCTTTGCTGAACCGCCCGCAGAGTCACCCTCGACTATGAAGATTTCTGTTTCGCTGCTGTCTTTTGACTGGCAGTCGGCAAGCTTACCCGGAAGCTGTGCGGAGTCAAGCGGAGATTTTCTTCTTGCATTTTCCCTTGCTTTTCTTGCAGCCTCTCTTGCTCTTGACGACGCAAGCGCCTTTTCAAAAATTACCTTTGCAACAGCAGGATTTTCTTCGAGATAAACAGAAAGCTTATCCCTCATAAGGCGGTCAACCATTGCTCTTACCTCGGTATTACCGAGTTTTGCCTTGGTCTGTCCTTCAAACTGAGCCTCTTTGAGCTTTACACTGACAATTGCGGTAAGTCCTTCACGGACATCTTCACCGCTGAGGTTCTTATCATTGTCCTTCAATTTTCCGAACTTTCTTGCATAGTCATTCATAACATAGGTAAGTGCTCTTTTGAATCCTTCTTCGTGAGTACCGCCGTCGGTTGTATGAATGTTGTTTGCAAAAGTGAGCAGATTTTCGTTGTAGCTTTCGTTGTACTGGAGTGCAATTTCAACCGCAATCGTGTCATCTGCGTTTCTTGACGCAAAGTAAATTACATCGGGATGAATAACTTCAAGAGAACGCTTTTTGTGAATATACTCAACAAAGCTCTTGATACCGCCCTCATAGACAAAGTTATTCTGAATAATATTTTCAAGGTCACGCTCGTCACGAAGCTCAATGTGAACACCTGCATTGAGAAATGCCTGTTCACGAAGTCTTCTTTCCAAAACGCTGTAATCGTAAACCGTGGTTTCTTTAAAAATTTCAGGGTCGGCTTTAAAGCGTACCTCCGTACCCTTAACATCAGACTTGCCGATTTTTTGAAGGTCGGTTACAATTTTTCCTCTTTCATAACGCTGGAAGTAAACATCCTCGCCGTCACAAACCTTGACTTCGAGCCACTCGGAAAGTGCGTTTACAACAGACGCACCTACGCCGTGCAAACCGCCCGAAACCTTGTAACCGCCTCCGCCGAATTTTCCGCCGGCGTGGAGAACTGTGAATACAACCGTTACGGCAGGGAGTCCTGTTTTGCTGTTCACGCCGACAGGAATACCACGACCGTTATCGGTTACTCTGATTATATCGCCCTTTTCGATGACAACATCAATTTTTGTACAATAACCTGCAAGTGCTTCGTCAATTGAGTTATCTACGATTTCGTAAACAAGGTGGTGAAGTCCTCTCGGTCCTGTTGAACCGATGTACATGCCGGGACGCTTTCTTACAGCCTCAAGTCCTTCAAGAACCTGAATTTCATCTGCGCCGTATTCCTGTTCAACCTTTGAAAGCTCCATACCCTCGGATTCGCCGTCAAATTCAACCAATTTTTCAGCCTCAATCTCTTTTTCGTAGGCTTCATCAATGGCTTCATCGTTTATATTTTCGTTGGTTTCATCAATATTTTCATTCATATTTTCGTTGTTTTCAAGATTATCCAAAACACTTACCTCCGTTTATTCGATGAACGAACAGCGTTTTTGTTCGTTTGTTTTTTCTGCTGCTTTTTTGATATTTGAATATTTTCGCTTTTTTGAGCGTCTGCTCCGAATTTCTGAATTTTGTAAAAAACGGCACAAAAAGCAGAAAAAACAGTATAAGTACGATATTTGTAATCATCAACGCTATCACATTTGTGCCTGAAAAAGCCGTCATTTCAAAGATATTGACGAAAATTCCTATCACAACTGCAATCAAAAATAAAATCCAAAGTCCCGAAAATGAGGTTTTGAACTGCTTTTTGCAGTGATAGCAGGTGTGAATTTTTGTATTTAAGCTCTTCCTTACATCACCGTAACGATAAATTGCGTGACAATGCGGGCATACGGGCAGTCTGAACACAATATCACCCGTTAAAACTTTCTGTTCACGGAATAACGGTTGCCGTCATCCGTTTTTTTATTTTCCAAAGCTTCCTCGGAATTTATGTAGTGTCTGCTTCTGTTCACCGTATGGTGCTGGGGCATTTCGGAGTGAATCTTTTTGAGTGTTGCTCCGCTTGACGCATGATTCTCACTTGTATTGTTAATCACGGAAACATATTCCTGCTTTTCAAAAGACGATGAATCGGAAGAAATCTCATTTGAATCAAGTCTTTGTCTTGCGGCATTTCTTTCGGCTCTGATTTTGTTAAATACATCCGTGTTAATTTCAAAATTATCATCGGTATCATTCTGCTGAGGAGTGATACTCGGAAAAGTATAGTTTTCATCCTCGTCAAGTTCCGAGGTAAGAAGATTGTCTGAATAAGCGATACCTGCTTTTTTTGCCTCCATAGACTTACGGTATTTCTTGTACGGCTCATAGTGAACGAAGTTCGGTGAAGCTGCCGTAAAAATTATGAGAGGAATCGCAACGAGTAAAATTCCGAGAGGATTGCTCACAAGACCTGCAAGAATCCAACCTGCCATTATTGCAAGAGAAATTACCACAGCAACAATAAAAAACAAAATTACCTTCTTATCAACTGCAACCTTGCTCTCTTTTCCGCACTTTTGGCAGATATATTCTGCTTTTCTTCTGCTTGCAAACGATGAGGTATATGAAATTCTTCTTCCGCAGTAGGGGCATTTTCTCATTTTCATACACAGAACTCCTTTTTATATCCGTATCAACGTACATAAGCTCCTTATAGGGAGATTGACTTCTTTTTATGAGTGTTTTTGATGAAAGCTGGCTGATATAAACGGTAATTTTGCCGTTCTTTTCACAGACAACAAAGGATTTCGGCAATTCAAACGAAACATTTACAACTCTGCCTCTTTTTTCGGCGGCAGTAAGATAATCCCTTGTCTTTTTTGACACGGTACACTCGTCCATATCAAAAATTCCGATAACCGTTTCGGTTGTGATAACGGTGTCCTGTCCGAGATGAAGATACATCAGCTCACCTCTCCGTTGTTCAGCAGAAAGATTTTTCCGTCTTTAAGCTGTTCTTTATTTGACTTTTCACAGCAGGTAATAAACACCTGACACCCGTGAAGTTCGTTGAGTAAAAAATCCTGTCTTTTTGCATCAAGCTCAGAAAGCACATCATCAAGCAGAATAACGGGTTCTTCGCCCATTCTTTCACGCAATACAGACGCCTCGGCAAGCTTCAGCGACAGAACCGCACTTCGCTGTTGTCCCTGAGATGCAAAAGCTCTGGCATTTTTACCGTTTATTATTATTTCAATATCATCACGATGAGGACCGTAATTTGTAAAACCCGTCCTTATATCGTCACTCTTGTGTTTTTCAAGCTTACACTTGAGTTTTTCATAAATTTCACCGACCGTATCATCCTCGGAGGCTTCGTATCCCGACATATAACGGATTTTCAGCTCTTCTTTGCCTTTTGAAATTCCGTTATGATACTCAACGGCACGGTCGGAAAGCATTTTTACATAGTCGATTCTGTTTTTTACAAGCACTGCGCCGCTTTTCAAAAGCGGTTCATCATACGGGAAGTGTGTCCGCAAGTGACGGCCGCCTGTAAATGTCTTTCAAAAGCGAATTTCGTTGATTGAGAATCCTGTTGTATTTTGAGAGAACAACAGCATTTTTGAGCTTTTCACGACAGATTGCGCTGTCAATAAATTTTCTCCGCTCACCCGGACCTCTTTTTATAAGGCTGAGGTGTTCGGGAGAAAATACAACGGCGCAAAACCGTTCAATCAGTGCGGCGGCTGAATTTTTCTGCACACCGTTGATTTCTACGGACTTTTTTCCGCCCCTGAAAAGAATTTTTGCTGTTTGCTCACGCTCCTGACCGAGAAAACGCATCTCAATCCTCGCAAAATTCTCATCCCAATTGATAATTTCGCTGTCCTTTGAACCTCTGAAGCTGTGACCTCCGCAAAAAAACCACAGTGCCTCAAGCAAATTTGTCTTTCCCTGAGCATTGTCACCGTAAATTATATTTACTCCGTCACAAGGAGTGATTATATTGTCCTTTAAATTTCTGTAATTTTCAAATTTAAGAGCAATTACCTTCACTTACTTCATCAATCCCAAAGTTATTCAACGATTATTTCAAGACCGTCAAACACAGCCGTGTCGCCGACACGCATTTTTTGCCTCTCATTGTGCAGATCTCACCGTTTACGGTAACATCTCCGTTCTGAATTACAACTTTTGCCTGTCCGCCGGTTTCAACCGCACCGCCGAGTTTAAGTAAATCCTGCAATTTTATGTATTCGCTGTCAATTTTAATTTTCTCAGTTTTCATTTGCCAACCTCATCGGAACAACTATGCTCAGATAGCTGTCACCCTTAACGGGTTTTACAATCATCGCCGTAAGTGAACCGTTGAGAATAAGCTTAATCTCATCGGTATCGGCATTTTTTAAAGCGTCAAGAAGGTATCTGTTGTTAAAGCCGATTTCAACCGACTCTCCGATGATAGGAACAGAGATTACATCATTAGCTCTGCCTACTGCGGATGTGCATGAAAGTTTAATTTCATCATCGAAAAAATGCATCTTACCGGGCTTTGGATTCTATCGTTGTTCAAAAGCGACATTCTTTCAACTGCATCAATAATTGTTCTTGTATTGATAACTACCTCAGTTTTTGTCTCTTTCGGAATTGCAGACTTGTATTCTATGAATGTGCTCGATAAGACGGGAGATAATTCTGTAATTTTTGATTTTGAATGTGATATGTCGCTGACCGATGATAATTTCCGTATTTTCTTCGTCGTCAGTGAGGAGTTTAAGCACCTCATGCTGAGTTTTTCCCGGAACAACAAAACGGTTTTTGCTTTCGCTGTCTACATTTTCACTGCGAATTGCCATTCTGTAACCGTCAATGGCAATAATTTTGAATACACCGTCCTCAATTTCGTAAAGTGAACCTGTGTAAATAGGCTTTGCCGTGTTTTCGCTTACTGCGTAGACTGTCTGTCTGATCATATCACGCAGAATTTTTGCGTTGAGAGTGATTCTGTCAGTCTGTTCAAATGACGGAAGGTCGGGATATTCAACAGATGACATACCGACAATCTGATAATTAACCTTTCCGCAGGCAATGTATGTAACCATACGCTCATCGGTTTCGATAAAGACAATCTCTTCGGGAAGTCGGCGTACAATATCAAGAAACAGCTTTGCACTTACGACAATTTCGCCTTCTTCTTTGATTGTTGCCTCAATATCGGTTGTTATACCGATTTCGAGGTTATAACCTGAAATATTCAGTGTGTTACCGTATGCTTTTATAAGAACGCCTTCAAGTGCAGGAATTGATGCCTTTGTTGACACAGCTCTTGACACATTGGATATGGCTGTTGCCAAATCGGAGCGCAAACATGAAATTTTCATCGGGTGCATTCTCTCCTGTCTTTTTATTAATATTTTTATTGTAGTAGTAGTAGGGGATGTCAAAATGTCAAAAAGCGGTGAGATTCCGCATTGACACTGAAAAAAGCATAAACAAAAGATTTTTTCGATTTGTTTGCTTTTGTTGACAAAAATATTTTTTAGTGAATTTTTCAACATCGGGTTGAAGAATGTTTATGGAATGTTGAAAAATATGTTAAATAATTCAGTCTATCTGTCACGGATATTTTTGATGGTATCGTCAATGATTTCTTTGACCTTTCTGTCCTTTTCCATCATCTTCTGAACCTTCTGAATTGTATATATAATGGTAGAATAATGACGGTTGCCGAATTCTTCACCGATTGCAACCATTGAAAGCGTTGTAAGCTCTCGTGTAACATATATTGCAATATGTCTTGCGTTGCTGATATTGGCACTGCGGTTTTTCTGTGAACGAATTTCGTCTGCCGAAACGCCGTAGGTTCTTGCAACCTCGTCAATAATGCGTTCAACGGTAACCTCGGGCGGAGCATCATTGTTAAGAATGTCGGAAATTATGCCCTGAACCGAATTAATTGTCGGTTTTTCACCGTCAAGGTAGTATTTGGCTTTGATTTTTTTAACTGTTCCCTCAAGCTGACGAATATTTGCTTGATTTTAGATGCAACATACTCGCAGACTTCGTCCGAAATTTCAACTCCGTCAAGCTCTGCCTTTCTTTTTATAATGGCAATTCTTGTTTCAAGATCCGGAGGCTGGATATCTGCAATAAGATCCTGCTCAAATCTTGAACGCAAACGATCCTCGAGAGTTTTGATTTCCTTAGGAGGACGGTCTGATGTGAGAACAATCTGTTTTCTTGCGTCATAAAGTGCGTTAAAGGTATGGAAAAATTCTTCCTGTGTACTTTCTTTACCGCCGATAAACTGAACATCGTCCACGAGCAGAATATCCGCCTGTCTGTATTTTTGTCTGAATTCATTCATCTTGGCAAGACGGAGCGACTCAACAAGCTCAACGGTAAAATCGTCGCCTTTTATGTAACAGATAACCTTTGACGGATCGTTTTTCTTGATTTCATTGCCGATTGCATACAAAAGGTGAGTCTTGCCGAGTCCCGAGTTTCCGTAAAGAAAGAGGGGGTTGTAGGCATGTGACGGATTTGTTGCAACTGCAAGACAGGCTGCATGAGCAAACTTATTTGACGAGCCGACAATAAATGTGTCAAAGGTGTATTCGTAAGAACTGCTGTCGGGGCTTTGCAAAAGAGGAGCGGTTGCCGCCGATGTTGTGATTGATGCCGCCGCAGACGGCTTTGATTTTTTCGGCGCATTTGCCGGTGTGCGGAACTCAATATTGAACTTTGTTCCGAAAATCTCTTCAAATCCCTCGTTGAGAAGCGACATATAGCATCTCCTCAATGTTTGGGCGTGAAAGTCATTTGGCACAAGCAGATAAGCGGTTCCGTTGTCAAAGTCAAGGTCAACGGCTGAATTCTGCTGATCCATGTATTGTAGGCGATGTCGGTAATTTTAGATTTACAATAATCGCTTATAACTTTCCATGCGTCTTCAAAGGAGTCCATTAATTTAATCTTTCCCTTCCACGGTGCAACACACTGCACCCATTTTCCATAATTATCCCATTTTGATAAAATACCATTCTGCTTTATTATAACGCAACAAATTTAAAATTGCAATTACAAAAAGCCATTTGTAATTTATTGTAATTTATACTTTATTATTATTAAAGTGCGCAAACAGGGTGCAAATTTTACAATAATTCGGATATATAGTGTGTGTTAAATTCTGTGTTGCAATATATTGTATTTACCGATAAAGAAAAATAATTTGCTGCATGTTTTTCAAAATCAAAAGAAAAATTTTAAATTTCAATTTTAGAAAA